>OGYS01000899.1_pt1 | contig 18766 bp, 12 predicted proteins | sample 1576611 | NCBI WGS metagenome assembly OGYS01 (sample SAMEA3541571, study PRJEB24748) | human gut metagenome | biome: human gut; feature: human-associated habitat; material: faeces | place: China | collected 2012
CTCATTACTTAAACTGTTAGAATGTAGGATGCAATGGTATATCGACTTCATCACTAGGACTTAGCGTCCGTACTTTAGACTGATAACCAGCTCCTCATTCACAGTGTTCGTTTTATGCAGGTTGAATCACATTAAGTGCATTCGTGTCACACAGTAGTTTGAGCAGGTAATGAGTAAATCTGGTATTTATCCATTGTAATATTTTTAAGGAGTGACAAATTTATGAACGCAGTAGGTATCGATGTTTCAAAAGGTAAAAGCATGGTTACAATTCTAAGACCATTTGGTGAGATTGTATCCTCTCCTTTTGAGATCAAGCACACATCCAGTGATATCCTTTCACTAATTAAACTTATTCACTCTATCGAAGGTGAATCACGAATTGTAATGGAGCACACCGGACACTATTACGAAGTACTTGCTCAGCAATTTTCAGCAGCTGGTCTGTTTGTCAGTGCTGTTAATCCTAAGCTAGTCAAAAACTTTAATAATGACTCTCTTCGCAAAGTTAAATCTGACAAAGCTGATTCCATCAAGATCGCCCGCTATGCTCTTGACAAATGGCAAAATCTTAAACCATATAGTATTGTGGATGAATTGCGCACACAACTAAAAGCCATGAATCGTCAGTTTCATTTCTATGTGAAACAAAAAACGGCTATGAAAAATAATCTTATTAATCTCATTGACCAGACATACCCAAATGCAAATACTTATTTTAATAGTCCACCCCGCAGTGATGGCTCCCAAAAATGGGTTGATTTTGTCTATACGTATTGGCATGTAGATTGCGTTCGTAAAATGTCTCTAAATTCTTTTGTTAAACACTATCAAAACTGGTGCAAGCAAAAAAAATATATCTTCAATAAATCAAAAGCCGAAGAAATTTATACCCAGTCAACGGAACTTGTCCCGGTATTTCCAAAAAACGAAATAACCAAACGCATCATTAGACAAGCTATCGCTCAGCTTAACAGCACTTCCGCTACCGTCGAAACAATACGCATTCTCATGAATGAAACCGCCTCAAAACTTCCAGAGTACCCGATTGTTATGCAGTTTAAAGGGATTGGTCCATCTCTTGGTCCACAGCTTATGGCTGAGATCGGTGATATAACCAGATTTACACATAAAGGAGCCCTTACTGCTTTCGCCGGGGTAGATCCTGGCGTAAACGAGTCTGGCTCCTATGCACAAAAAAGTGTTCCAACATCCAAACGTGGGTCTTCAAATTTAAGAAAGACTCTTTTTCAAGTAATGGATGTTCTTATTAAAACAATGCCGCAAGATGATCCTGTATATCAATTCATGGACAGAAAACGTGCCCAGGGTAAACCGTACTATGTTTACATGACTGCAGGCGCTAATAAATTTCTCAGAATCTATTATGGACGAGTGAAGGAATATCTCTGTATTCTTTCTGAGTCAAGCTAATTCAAAACTTTTATTTGCAGACCAGCACTGCTTGTGGTGGTCTTATTTTAGTGCCTAATTTTAACCATGTAAAATTTTATATTTTTTTTCCCATTAAGTCTTGACTTTTTATTTGCAGGCTAAAGTAATGAGAATGCGGTGTGCCGTTTTTCAATCAAATTAAAAAGAGACACGGCATAAATTATTCTGATAGATTTTACATCAGATTTCTTTATGCCGTGCCTTTTATGTTATTATAATGATTGCTACATACATATAGCAGGCTTCACCCTCCGTTATACACCGGATTCGCATTGATTTTCGGTACGAAGGCAACAGCCGTTCCGCAATTTTCACCATCCTCCCCCCATACTTCTTCATAGATCTGTCCGGCAGAAAATACCCAGAATGGATGTTTTGCCAAGTATACCAATGTTGCAAATTCCCGACGAGTCATAGAAATCAACTCACCGTTTCGGTATACTGTTCTCTCCTTCAGCCGAAGCTCCAAGCCCGGAAAAACAAGAGTGTTACAAGGGTGGGATGTCACAATATGGTCAAATCCTGGCTCGACCGCAATAATCTCCATAATTCTACTGAGTATATATTCTTCATGGTCGGTAAGCGACATTACCAGAAACTTGCCCATATTGTTCACATCCCTCTTTATTGATATTATTTTTGCATTACATTACGGGGTCATTTTTCATCTGTCGGATGCGGTATTCACCGCCATCGTCCCGTCTGCATAAAAGTAGTACCACTTACCATCGATCTGCTTCCAGTCTCCGGCAAACATTATTCCGGTGACCTTGTCCAGCCAGTACCACTTCTGATCCTCGGAGAGCCAGCCCTTCACTGACTCCCCGTTTCTGTAATAGTTCCACTGGCCGCTGTCATTCTGCTGCCAGCCGTTTGCGGCCTGCGAGTCAATGACGATTTCCACAAACCGCCGCAGAACCGTGGCGACCTCGGCGCGGGTGGCGGTTCCCTTAGGGTCAAACTTATTTTCATTCTTCCCAGCCAGGATGCCCGCCTGCTGCATGGACTTGACCGCATCCTTCGCCCAGCTGCTGATCTGTGTGTTGTCCGCAAAGGTCACAGCCTTCAAGGTCTGGGGCAGGTCATAGCCCAGCTTTGCAGCATAATTTTTCATAATCACCGCCATCTGTTCCCGGTTGATGTTGGTGTCCGGTGCAAAGGTGGTGGCGGTAACGCCCTCCACAATGCCGGTCTGCGCCGCCCAGTTCACATAGGGGGCATAGTAAGCGTCGGCTTTCACATCGGTGAATTTCCCGGTCTGGTAACTGTCCGGGTTGATGCCCGCCAACCGCCCCAGAGCTGTCACAAACATTCCTCTGGTCATGCCGGTGTCCGGGCTAAAGGTGGTGTCGCTGGTGCCGGAGAGCAGTCCCCGGCTGGCTGCAAAGAGGATGTTATCTGCTGCCCAGTGGCCGGTAATATCGGTAAAGGCCGGGGCAGGGTTCTTGTAGCCCACGCCGTAAACGCTGAAATGACCGGTTTCAAAAACCACCGCTTTCAGGCTGGCATTGTAACTGGATTTGGTGATCCATTCCACCTTGCCAGCGTCATCTACATAGACTGCATAGAGATTACCTGTCTGCTCACCATTTGCCGGTGTGTAGGGCAAACGCACCGATATAGTGTGACCATTTAAGTTGGCAATCGGTGTTTCTTTGCCGCCGGAGAGGTAGACCAGCGACAGGTCATAGGTCGGTCTTGTGCCGATGGTGGCTTTGGCCTCGGTGGAACGCAGTGCATCCACCTTATCTGCCCGGAGAATGATGTCCCCGCCAGCGTAGGCGGTATCCAGCTGCTTCAGAGTATCCAGGCCGATATTAACCGAAACCAGATGGTCTGTTGCTACGGTAAACTGCCGGACGTTTTCTTTAACCAGCAGATCCAGTGTCTGCGCCTTGATGGTCACGTTAAAAGAGGTCTGGCCTGCCGCCGGGGTGATGGGAACAGTAACGCCAATCCCGTTCTCTGTGGTGCCGTTCTTTTTCGCATCCTGTTTGGCCTTGTCGATGGCGGACTGGACAGAGCTGTTATCCACTGCCGCATTGCCGTTTTTATCCGGCTGTATGGGTTTGGTTTCACCGGTGACAGGGGCTTCCGGCTGGTTGGTGTTATCATTGCTTCCGGAACCGTTAGAACCGCCGGAGGATGAGCCTCCACCGCTGCCCGAACCACCAGAGGAGGAACCGCCGTCGCTGGAAGATTGCTTGGAAACAGTCAACGTTCCAGAAACATAGGTGATCGCATAATTGTCATTTGACAGCGTACCAGTAATGTTGATCGCAGTTTTGCCGGTTTTGCTCATATCCGGTGTCTGTGCGTAGTCCAGCGTTACCGTGCCGCTCAGGGTATCTGCACCAACCAGACCTTCCACCTTGTAATCCTTATCTGCTTCCGGGCTGCTCAGATCGGGCGCGGTGCTGCCGGTGTAGGCGCTCTTATCAAGCGCCGTAACGGTAACTGACTTTTTCGCTACGGTCACAGTCACGTTCTGTTCTGCCACATCTGCATACTCTGCGCTTCCCTGAACCTTATACCAAACAGTGTATTCCCCCGCGTTTTTCGCTGTGGGGATCTGCTCACTCCACTCAGAATCGCCAAGCCGGTAGAACATTGTGCCGCCAGTGGTCTTGCCCGCTGTAACCAGAGCCTGTTCTGCACCATTGTAGGTCAGTGTATTGACCGTAGGTGCCGTAACAGTGGGGACAAGCTTGTTGGTGGCATTGACATTGACGGTCAGAGTGATGTCCTCATAGTTTGTGCTCTTGATTACCACGGTCACTGTACCCACAGAGCCGGTGGTTTTCACGTCATTTTTCTGAATCGGCAGGGTCAGCTTGCCGTTTTCCACCTTCGCGCCGCTGGTGTAGTAGCCGTCATTGAGTTTGATCTCGCCCAGCTCATAGGTGGGTGCACCGTACTCTTTGGGAGTTTCCAGCGTGGGCAGGGCGGGGAGCGTCACAGTGTAGGTCTTTTCGTGGCCGTTTACAATGGTAAGCGCAGTTTCCTTGGCGAAGTCAGGCGCAGCGGCCTTGGTGATGCTGCCAGTCGTGGTGAAGCTGCTCTGCTCCAGGGCGTAATTCTTCGCGGCCTGCTCCATCAAGGTCACTGTGGCAGTAATGTTCTTGCCGTTGCCCACACTGGCATCGTCAAAGTTGGCGGTGACGGTGTAGTCTGTGCCTCGGTTCAAGGTCACGTTGTCGAAGGTCACGCTGGAGATGTCCGCGTTTGTCGTGCCATCATAGGGCTTGGACGCAGCCGTTACCCCGGTGATCGTCAGCGGTTTCTTTCCAATGCGGACCACTACGCTGGCGGGTGCGGTATCGTTGTGGTTTGCATCTCCAATCACCCGATACCACACGGTATACGTTCCGGCATCGGTGCCGGTAGGGATGACCTGGCTGTATGTACCGTTCTCGGTCAGGCTGTACTGCATAGTGCCATACTTCGTCACGCTGCCTGCGGTAATCAGCGCCTGCTCCTGGCCAATATAGGTCAGGTTTTCCTGCGCTATGGGCGGCGTGATGAGGCCTGACCTGATGTCGGCCTTTTGTACCGTCACAGCAATATCCTTGCTCATCTTCTCGTAGCCGTCGCAAGTGGCCAAAAAGCGGAAGGTGTGCTGGCCTGCGGACAGCTTTAGTGCAGAAAGATCAAATTGATTCTTTTTTGTCGCACTGCCAACTGCTGTCTCTTTGCCGTCCTCCACCTTGTACCACTGGAAGCTTACAGCGCCTGCGCCGCTTTCCTTCTTTACATTGACAAGAAGCATCCCCGTACCGCCATAAGTCATGCCCATCTCGGTGGGATAGTCCATGCTCTTGATGGGGATCTTGGCCATAGAAACGTTGGTCAGCTCCGTACCGCTAGGGTCGCTGATCCAGGTACTGCCGCTCTTAAACACGTAACCCTCCGGCAGTAGGGATGCCAGCGTGACATCTCCGGTAACGGTCAGTTTTGTCGCCGTCTTACCGTTCAGATCCAGCTTGAGCGGGCTGCTGATGGTGATCGCGCCTGCATTTGCCAGCAACTTCACCGTACCGCCGCCGGCTGCCGCGATGGCCGCGTCTACCGTCAGATGGTAGGAAGTGCTGCCGTCCGTCTTTGTTACCTCAGCGGCATAGCCGCAGTAGGGGCAAACATTCCCGCCGGAAGGGTCATCCGGGTGGCTGCACTCCACAACGGTGACGGCAGTATTCGCATTCATCTCTGACAGCTTGACCCATGCGCCGTCTTGCTTCTGATAAGCATAGCCCTCTGCCAGCAGGGACTGGTAATCTGGGTTCTTCGGGATTTTGATGCTGTTAAAGGAGCCGCCGGACAGGGTCACACGAATATTGCTATTATATCCCAATTTCAGCTGATCCGCGTTGCCGCCGGACATGCTCAGCGTTCCCTCCGTGTAGATGCCGCCGGTGAACGTGCCGCTCGTTACCACGGCTTCGTTCCCGGTAAGGAAGAAAAGCCCAAATCCACGGACGCCAGTTCCACCGCCTACGCTTCCCTCCAGGGTGACATTGTCCAGCGTCAGCTTTGCGCCTGTGTGGTCAAATTTTCCAACTTCCACCGCATTAGCGGACTTGGAGACACAGGTGCTTTGCACCTTGCCGTTTGTTATGGCTACATTGGAGCCGAGGATGCAAAGAAGCGCCTCCTCACGGGATTTGCTCAGGGTGAATCCATTTAAGTTCAGTATAATGTTTTTGCTGATCTCGATAGGCACTGCGTTCTCGATCTCCAAAGGCCCCCGCAGCGTGATAGTGTCACCGTCCTGCGCGGCATTCAGCGCGTTTTCCAGACTGGTGTATCGTGTGCCGCCGGTTTCAAATGCCTCCACCAGCGCTTTGCAGAAGGTGCAGTAACCATCCTTGTCCACCTTGCCCACATGGTCGCAGCTTCTGCCGCAGGCACATTTGCCGTTCTGATATTGGCAGGTATGCGCGACCACTTTGACGCTTCTACTCTTGATGCTTACTTCGGAAACATTCAAAATTTCACTGTCATCAGTGTCTGCAAAGGCATATCCCTCCGCCAGCAGAGCCAGAGCCGGCGCGCCGGTATCCACACTGATGCCCCCTTGGAAGGTGCCGCCATGGAGCTGGGTGTTCCCGACGAACGTCATCTGATGTGTAAACACGCAGTCGCCCTTTACCGTCAGGGTAAACTGGTTATTAAAGTATTCCGCGCCTGTTGTAACGCTGTCTAATATCAACACCGCGGGGGCGCTGGTGGCAATGTCATTTATCGTGCCGTTTTTGATGGTAACGCTCTTGTACGGGAAATTTTGCAGATCCAGCGTCTTGACCTTGTGGCCCTGCAGATCCAGCGTAATGTCCATGTTCGCCGTATCGCCGTTCCCCGCTTTCAAGGTTGCGTTAGTATCCCGCACAAAATAAGCGGTTCCGCCGGAGAACAGAATGAACCCAACATCAGGGTTATCGCCTTCAAACGTATAGGGGATACCGTTGCGAATAAAGAGCACATCCTTGCTGCACGGTTCGCCGCACTGTTGGCATTTGCCCTCGCGGGTGTATTTTTCATGGGTGCAAGTGTTAATGGTAACGGTGACAGTTTTTGTATCTACGGTATAGTTATTATAGGACAGCTTGCAGTAGACCTGGCCGCTGTACTCCCAGTCCTTGCCCGCCACTGGGGTCAGGTTGGATTGGGTCAGGACGATTTTATTATAACTGCCGCTGCCTGTGCCCTGAACTTCCGTTCCGTTCACATCCCACTGATAGGTGATTTTACCGGACTGACCGCTTTCCAGAGAGGCTTTGACATCGACAACCGCTACACTTTCCCCATCTAATTTCTCATATACGACCTCCGGCTGCTGTTTTATGATAATGGGGTTTCTGGGCGCGGCGGCGACGGTGACCGTTGCGGTGGCGGTCGCCTTAGCGGGAGAGACACCTTCTATACCGTCTGCGGTCAGCTTCAGCTTATAGCTGCCCTCCTTGACGTTGCTGTCGGCGGTAACGGTGATGGTCGCGCCGTCAGCGGATTTTACCGCCGTCAGACCGGTGTGCCCGCCCACCCAGTCCACTTGCAGGGTTTCCTTCTTGACCTTGCTGCCGGTCACGGAGAAGGTCGCCGTCTGACTGCCTAAGCTTTCCTGTATGGTTCCCTGCTGCGCGCCGACAATCAGGCTTGCGCGGGGCGCCATCTTGGCGATGTAGATGGTCTTGACGTCCTCGTCTCTTTTCGTATCGTCCGCTGTGCCGACCGACATATCGTCTGTGTTTGCATTCTGTTGGTCCGAATACAGAACGGTCAGGCTGCTGTCAATGTTTCGGGTCTCTCCATAGCTACTCTTCAAAAACGCACCAGATTTTCCGGTGGCGTAAAGGGTTCCTCCGTTCATGGTCAGGGATGCAGTCACAATACCCCAATTTGAATTTAGATTCAGATTTCCACCCTCAATCACGATGGTTTTAGCGCTCAAGCCGTTCCGACCGCCGTTGGTGGTTATCTTTACCCCGTCTTTTATGGTAAGCGTCCCGCCGGCGGTGTCGCTCCAATTGCCGTCCTCAATACCACCTTTCCCTGTAGGAACATTGACCGTCAGACTGCCGCTTCCCTGAATGGTCAGATTGTGGTAATACATATCCAGAGCGGCGGTATATTCGGTCTCGGAAATCGTAATGGTATTCTCGCCGGTCAGCGTGATTGTTGTGTCGCCGTCCAGCAGCACCGGAGTGGTTATGGTCTGGTTATCCCAGGTAATATCGCCGTGGATGGTTTCAGTGCTTGCCGCAGCTGCCATCAGGAGCATTGCCTGCTCTGTTCCCTTGCAGGCAGAGAGATCCGCATCTTCCGCAGAGCAGACCGGACAGTCTGAATTGACCGCCTCTTGCTCACAGCGGGTTTCGCAGATACACTCCGCCGGAGCATTCCCGGACGCGCCGGGAACAAGCCCGCTGTCCTGGGAATTACACTGCTCACAGATATACCCGCAGGGCGTCCCCTCTGTGGCCGGGATGTAGCCGCAGCTTTCGTCATGCTCATGGGGACAGCTTAATTTTTTTGTTTTACAGCCGCTTTCCTCACTGCATTCATGGGTACACTCGATCGGCTGGGCCTCCTCTACTTCAGATGAGGTCGCCGTATTTTCTGATACGCTGCCTTCCAAAACAGGGTAACAGCTTTCGTCATGTTTATGGATACACTTCTTCACAAGGGTGTAGCAATCCTCAGTATGCTCATGTTTACAGGCTGCCCCTTCGGTTCCTTCCGTATATCCGCAGTCCTCTGTATGTTCCGGGTGATGCTTGCACAACCCCGTATGGACGGCGGATACACCCGCTTCCACCGCAGATGCCGGAACTCCCGGCATCGTAAAAATCATTGCCGCCGCCAGTAAAAATGCGGCCGGCCGTTTCCATTTCCATATCATTTATTCATCCTCCTCACGCGGTTCGTTCCTTCTCGTTGTTTTCTGAAGCAGCTGGGATACCGCCTCCCGCAGCTGATATTCTGTCACAGGCTTTACCAAAAAGGTGTCCGCCTGCATCCTGCGGCTTTGGGGTTCAAACTCTGCCTGGTCGCTGATCCACAGGAGCGGGACATCCCTGCTGTACCCTCGTATGCTCATGCAGAAATTCATTCCCCTGGCTCCGTCCTCCATGACAACCACAGCATCATAAGGCCCATCCCGCTGCATGGCATAGACGCAGAATACGCCATTGTCAAAGCGGTCTACTTTGCCAAGCTTCATCAGTAACGCCGTTTCTTTCTCCTTCTGACTATAACTGCACAGCGCAATTCGCATGTTCGCACCTCCATTTTGTGATGGGTTTTATCGCCTCATATAGCTCCTGATCGGAGCAGTCTGCCGGAAGAAACACAGGGATACGCAGGTGATACGCGATCAGGGCGAAGTTTTTATCATCGCTCCACCAGACAAGCGGTGTTTCCGGTGCCAGCTGCTTTGCCTGAATGGCAGCCTCCAATCCCCTTGCCCCGGTCATGGCGATGACAACCGCATGGTAGCGGCTCCGCCGCAGTGCCTGAGATAGCTGCTTCTCATTCCATAGCTCGTCGATGACAAGCTGTCCGTCCCCAGCAAAAAGGGAGCGCAGCCTGCTCTCAAACCATTCTGCATTCCTTAATTCCGTACAAAGTGCGATTTTCATGCTGAGCCTCCTTTCCTGAAAAGAAAAACAAGAAAGAATGTGCCTTGGCACATTCTTGCGCCTTGCGCGGTCGCTTGCGACAATCTACATCTTCGCGCAAGTGCGCATCTTTGGCACGTTAGTGCCTTTTTTATATGACAGGGAATTCTTCGGAATTTCCTGTCATATAAAAAAAACCAGACCTTCTCATCGGAAAGTCTGGTAGTATAATTAGAGTAGCATCTTGTCAAGAGAAATGCAACCGACTTTGTTTAAGACGCAGGTTTCCTGTTTAAGACGCAAGTTTTTTCCTGCGGTTTTATGTTATACTAATATTGGATTATTGTGCAAAGGAGATGGCACGATGCAGATTGCGATTGTGGATGACAGAGCAGAGGACAGAGCAGAACTGTCTGCCTGCCTGGAAAATTATATGAAAAAGCATCAGCTGGACTATACGCTGACAGAATTTGAGGACGGAGAGAATTTTCTGAAAGCTGCCGCCCAGGTCAATTTTCAGCTTGTCTTTATGGACATCTATATGGAGAACATGGATGGAATAGAGACCGCCAGAAGGCTGCGCCAGAAAAACAGGCTCTGTAAGATCGTTTTTCTGACCATTACAGAAGATTATGCCCGGATGGGGTACAGCCTGTCCGCCAGCTATTATCTGCTGAAGCCGCTTTCGCTCCATCAGGCAGATTTTGAAGAAGCGATGGAGCTGTGCCAGCTAAAACCGCCCTATGAAGTGATGACACTTTCGGTTATGGCTGACCGTCAAAAACTGGAACTTCCCACAGAGAAGATTCTATACATAGATTATCAAAACCGTATGACACGGATTCATACGGCGGAACGCGTGATACCGGTAAGCGGAGGCTTTCAGGAGGTTACTGCCACATTGCAGAAGGACAAGCGTTTTTTGCCCTGCTACCGGGGCATTTTAATCAACATGGATTACATCAGCCAGGTTGACAGTCAGACCTTCCGTTTGATAAACGGGGAGGAACTTCCGATTGCCCTCCGCAATGGAAAACAGCTGCGGGAAACTTACCGTCAATATGTTTTCTCTGGAATGGGGGGTATTGTATGAGAATGAAGCAAATGCACAGGCGTATTCTGGAGGGCTGTCTGGCCTGTCTCCTCTGCTTCACCGGCAGTATCCCCGCATTTGCCGCTGAAACCGCAACCCCAGCCAATGCTGATGAAAGAAGGGAGAATCCGCCGGGTTTAGAAAGCGAGGCTTCGGAGACACGGAAGAGCGGAACCCCGGAAACACCGGAAGAAGTATCCCTCGTCCTTGTCACAGAAATACAAAATGAAGACGAACTGCTCTCCCTGCCAGATTTCACCCTGCCCCTTAGAACCACACCGTCTGATGATGACCTGGAGGAAATTTATCAGCTGGCCCTTCGGTATCAAACCGTCTGCGCCACTGTAACAGCAGGTGAAGAAATCCGGCAGGAAACATTTTCTGTCGCATGGGATTTTTCGGCCATTGACCAGACCACTCCAGGCGAATATACCGCAGCAGGCCGGATTGAACTGCCGAAGGGGTATGCCTTTGGTGAAGCTGTCTTGCAGGAGCTTCAGATTTCCGTCCGGGTGGAAGAAATGCCGCCTGCTGTCATCACCTCCATAGAGCAATGGTATCCTTATACGGACGCGTTTGCGATTCAACAGGGCAGCGAAACCGAAACGCTGGAAAATTTGTTTGCCTTTTCCCCTTACTATCTGGAATGCTATGCGGAAAATGGAACCAGCTACACCGCTGTGGTGGAATGGGATTTTTCTGGTATTGATTTGAATACTGTGGGACTGTACCATGCAGCAGGAAGGCTGACTGCACCGGAAAATACCATATTCGCGGATCGTGTCGATTTCCCTGAAATTTCAATTCCTGTTTCTGTTCAGGCTCCGGGCAGCCCAGACATCAACTGCTTCCTGGTTCGCAGAGGAGGCCTTTATTTTCCCTGGGTCACACCGCCGGGGAATCTGGACAAGGTCAGTATATGGCTGTCCAAAAACAACGGTTCATGGAACCGTCTGGAAAGTGGCGTTTATGTGGGTCAGGAAATGCTCTCGATTGCTACCCGTCTGCTGATGCCGGGCAGCAGTTACCGCCTTCAGGTTGATTATGACGGCGGACAGACCGGCATCCTGTCCTTTACCTACGCAGATGAAATTGTCCTTGAAGGGTATCATGAAGGCGACCGGGATGGAGGGGATGCAGGCGGGAATCCACCCGATACCATCATTCAACCGTCTCCTGAAGATACCGACGATCAGGAAGATGGTTTTACAGACAGGCCCTCCACAAAGCCTCCAAAACCGCCTGCAACAAATGGCGGCAGAGTGGATTCCAACGATTCTGAAAAAACACCACCTGTCAGTGAAGAAAATGATCCTGCGGATCATGAACCATCCCACAAGTCTTCCGAGCCATCCTGGGAGGGAAAGGATGATTCCATAGATATAGATAAAGACGATTTCCCATCGGAACAGGCAAACGGTGATACAGAGGAAGATGCGGATTCCAAAAGCCCTGATTTTTCAGAGTTCTTCGATGAAACCACCGACCGGATTTCCGGCACGCGCTTTTTGATGATGCTGCAAACAGGAGAGCAAAGAGCCGTCTTTTCCAAACAGGGAATCACCATCAGCATACCAAAAGACGCCTTGCCGGAGGGCATCCAAAACGAAGATCAGATTGAAGTCATCATCCAAAAGGATACGGACGGCGGTTTTTCTTTTTCGTTTTCCATCAATGGAACTGCGCTCAGCTCCCTGCCGGATGTTTCTGTCATGCTGCCCTGTCCAAATGACCCGGCAGCCGGCACATGGTTCCTCTGTGATGAAGGCGGCGTGGAAATTCCCATGACCGGTTATGACGATGCGGCAAAAGCCGTCTCCTTTCAGATCAGCCATACAGGGGCATACACCATTGTGGGAAAGGAAGATGCCGTTTCCCTGGCACAGGCCGCCGACACAGAGCATAGCCGGTCGCCCATACTCCTTTTGATTCCGGCCTGTCTGCTTCTTCTGTCTGCCGGTGTGTTTTTCCTAAGGAGGAGGCGAAAATAAGATGGTATCTTCTGCAGTAAAAAAATATGCTGCCTTATGTATGGTCTGCCTGTGCTCATCCCTGTTTTTTCTTGGCCTGTATCAGTTCAATAATAAATATAGCCAGAACACAATCCAGGCGGCAAATGGGATTCTGGCGCTTTCTGAGGAAGAACTTCAAAAGTCACCGGTGCGCTTTCTGGTATCCGGCTGGGCATTTTATCCTGACGCACTTTTGACCCCGGAAGAAATACGGGATGAAAGCCATTATATGCGCTACCTTTCCATCGGAGAGCAGACCAATTTCTCCAGCCCTGCAAACCCTTCTCCCTATGGCTGCGGGACTTATCAGATGACATTCTTTCTGCCGGAACGGAAGGAAACATATGCGCTGGAAATCCCGGAAGTGTTTTCTGCTTACAACCTTTATCTGGATCATGACCTGATCCTGCAAATGGGGGAACCGTCACAGGGGAAACCATTGGTTCAAAACCGCATGGTCACTTTTCATGGCGGAAAACCGGTCACACTCACCATAGCGGTCAGCAACTATGACCACTTTTACGGAGGGATTGTCTATCCGCCTGCTTTCGGAACGATGCTGGCGGTCAATACAACCAGAGGAATCCGGTTTGCATTCTGCCTGTTCAGCTGTACAGTTACCTTTGTCTGTGCGCTGCTGTCCTTTTATTTCAGCCGCCGGATGAAACAGAAAAATACATTCCTGTTCGGACTGATCTGCCTTGCCATGTGCGGCCTGTCATCCTATCCTGTGCTTCATATGCTGGCTGCGGTTCCCGTATTCCCCTGGTACACGATTGAACTGTTCTGTATCTATCTGGTTACCTGGCTGATCATAGTTCTGCAAAACCGGATATGCAGGCCGGGCTTCCTGCCTGCGGCCATCAGTAATGGAGTGGGCTCTGCCTTCCTGGTATATGCGTTTGTGTATGGCATGATGGCTTCCCATCTCTCCCTTGGAGCGATTCGTTTCTTCTCTGCATCGGTCTTTTGTTATAAGGCGGCATCTGCGCTCTATCTGCTTATCATCGCTGTGCTTGCCATTCACAGAGGAGAAAAACGGAGCAGGCCGATCTTCTATGCTGCGGCAGCCGCAACCTGCGCCTTTATATGGGATCGCCTTCTGCCGGTTTATGAGCCGGTTATCGGCGGTTGGTTTTTGGAATGGGGCAGCTTTTTCATAGCAGCAGCCATCGGTTATTCCCTCTGGCGCGATGTGATAGAAGGATATGGAAACAGTCTGATTTTCCAGGAAGAACGCAAGCAGGTCATCCGTCAGCTTTCTATGCAGACCGAATACAGCCGTCAGGTTTCTGAAGCAGCTGCAGAAAACAGAAGACTGATCCACGACATCAAACACCATCTGCGTACCATAGACCGCATGGCCTCTGAACATGGGCAGACGGAGATCTGCTCCTTCCTGTTACAGGTAGAAGAACAGGTTGCGGCAACATCGGGTCACTCCCATGTTGCGTTCTGCAAAAATCCCGTCGTAAATGCACTGATTGAATACTACTACGGCATGGCACAGGCACAAGGGACAGAATTTCAGGTACGGCTCGATCTTCCCGAGCAGATGCCGCTTACCGATGTGGAACTGTGTACGGTGCTGGGCAATCTTCTGGACAATGCCGTTGAGGCGTGCAGCCGCCAAAAGCAAGGGGTGCGCCGCGTTTTCATTGCAGGTGAAACCAGAGGCAATATGTACTTTTTGAAGATTGAAAACACTTACGACGGTCTGGCCTTGCAGGAGGGAAAAACATTCCTCTCCCGAAAGGGTACATCTGATGATCATGGAATCGGGCTTTCCTCTGTCCGAAAAATCATTGAAGGCCATGGCGGTGATCTCGATCTTGTTCCTGGTGAGGAATCCTTTCTTGTTGGAATTACAATACAGATGTAAAAACTGTTTTTTGAGGCGCATTCAGATAACATAGGCAAGACCTGATGGATGGACTTTGCCCGGAGGGTGTGGGGTATCCCGGATTCAGGATACCGTAGGCGAGCAATGTTTCGGAATATCCTTTTGGACATTCCGATACGCTCGTTGGGGGTCTCGGCTGCCGCCGCCAGAGGATTGACACATTTTCGTTTGCCGCGTATAATAATAGTTTGTTCATATACGTTCATTATTTCTGCATAAATTCAAACACCGCCTCTTTCGTCGGAATCGCAGGGATTCCACCTCTCTTTTGCACACACAATCCTGCAACTGCATTTCCCAAAACAGCACACCTTCTGATTTCTTCCCATTCCATTTTTTCAACATTCTTATTCACGGAAAGGATACTGCATAATACGCCTCCCCAGAATGAATCACCTGCCCCAGTCGTGTCGACCGCATGTATCTGAAATGCTTTGATGATTTCTTTTCTGCTTTTTGTTGCCATAAGAACGCCCTGTTCTCCCAATGTAATGGCAACCAGCTTTGGTCCCATGGCAAGGAGTTGATCTGCAGCCTGCTCATAACTTTTCGCCTCTGTCAACAGAGTACTCTCTTCATCCGATACCTTCATGACATCTACCATTTCTATAACAGATCTCATTTTTTTCACTGCATACTCTTTGCTCTTCCAAAGAGACGGGCGATAATTTGGATCATAGGAAATAAGTGCACCCGCTGCTTTTGCCATTTTTACCGCTTCAATCGTTGTACTTTCTGCCGGTTCATCTGTCAACGATAATGATCCAAAATGAAAAATTCTACAACCTGAAATTAATGTCTGATCCAGTTCTTCTTTTTTTAACTGTGTATCTGCACCCGGTTTTCTTGCAAAAGAAAAATTCCGTTCTCCATTTTCACCGATTTCCACAAATGCCAACGTTGTAAAATAACCCGAGTCTTCAACAATAGCATCTGTATTGATTCCTTCCTTTTGCAATGTCTTCTTTAAAAATTTACCATGCATATCGTTTCCAACTTTTCCAATAAAAGATGTGCGATACCCAAAGTGGCTTGCAACAGTTAGAAGATTTGCCGGAGCACCGCCGGGATTCTGTTCGAACAATTTTCTCCCATCCTGACTGTGTCCTGCTTCCGTAAAATCAATCAGCAATTCTCCCAATGCCACGATATCAACTTTTTCTTCCATTTTTCAGTTCCTCCACAATCTCGTTATAACGTTTTTTATTTAACCGGTAGAAAAATAATACAACCGCAGTCACAATCCACAGTGCACCTGGAATCGTCGTAAATGCATGTTTCATAATTGAAAGTACAATTGCATTTTGTGTCTGATTTGCAATATAACCATATTTTCCAAGTAATCCTGCTAAAAGTGCTGTTCCAACTGCCATTCCGATTTTATTTCCAAGTGAAATAAATGCATACTGAAAACCATCATTTCTAAGTCCGGTTTTCCACTCCCCATATTCCACACAGTCTGGAATAATTGCATAGATTGCGGTATTAAATCCAGAGAAAAAAAACTGTGTGAGACCAGATAATGCATAAAAAATAGCCGGTGATTCTTTGGCATTGAAGAAAAACATAGACAACATGGAAATTCCTGTAAATAAAGCAAAGAGAGATGCTGTTCTTCCTTTGTTATTCAACTTGCGGAATAATGGTTGAAAACAGGCTGCCCCGATGATAGAAGGAATAATGATGCACATCGAATAAGTTGTGTAGTAGGAGGCATTCCCTTCCACATATGTAAAGTAATACAGAATATCTGCGTTTCTACCATATAATGTAAATCCAAATAATATCTGTCCTGCCAATGCAAGAAGATATGGTCTGTTCTGCATGACTGCTTTCAACTGTACCTTTACAGAAATTTTTTCTTTTTCCGGAGTGATCACTGCCTCTTTCGTCTTCGCAAAGCAGAAGAAATGACAGGCTGTAAAAATACATCCATATATGACCGCAACCGTCAGATATCCTGTCTTTGCACTATGACTGCCGAATTTGCTGAGCAGTGGAACTGTGATAATATTTAACACACCAATTGCAATCATCGCTGCAACCGAACGGGATGTATTTATTTTTGCACGTTCATCAATATCCTGTGTCATAGCACCACACAAGGTTCCATATGGAATATTCACACAGGTATACCCCAAAACCAGCAGACAATATGTAATTACCATATAAATGATCTTTCCATTCTGCGGCCAGTCGGGTCTTGCCCAGAATGTCATAACAAGAAGAATCGCTGTAATTGGTGCCGCTACTAACAGCCATGGACGGTACCGTCCCCATCTCGATTTTGTTTTATCCGTAAGTCCCCCGACGATTGGATCATTGATTGCATCCCAGAATCTTGAAAAAAGCATAAGTGCTGACACAGCCGCCATACTGATTCCGAACACGTCTGTATAAAATATCATCAGAAAATTACTGACAAACATCCAGCTGAAATTACATCCAACATCACCAAACCCATATGCAATCTTACTGATCAGCGGTACTTTTCCATTTTTGTTTTCGCTTCCCATATGTCTCTCCTATTTTTATCAGAGTTTCTGACAGAACTCTATTCTTTCCTCATTTGGTCCTTTAATCATAAAAAACTTCACACCATTTTCCCAAAATGGCAGTTCTTCGATTCCGTCTGTAATAACTGTGTATTTTTCATTGCAGATTTTCTGATACATACTTTCAATGTCTTCCACATCAAGTGCAACATGTTGGTATGCACCATCTGACATTGCCGCCTGCCCATTTTCAAAAGTCTCTATACAGTAATTTTTTATCTGTAAAAATGCCACTTTTTCCCCTGCTTTTTCATTATAAGACTGCATAATTACTTCAAATCCAAGACTCTTATAAAACTCAACTGTTTTCTGTAAATCGTTTGTCGGAAGCCCGACATGGGCAACTCCGACAATTCCATATTTATTTTCCATACGAACTCCTTACTTTTCACTGACGTTGATAATTACTTTCATCGTTGTCTCGCGGTTATCATCAATATACTGGTATGCCTTCAGATAATCTTTAAAAGCAAATGTCTTTGAGATGAGCGGTTTCAAATGAACTTTGCCCTCATTTACCAATCTGATTCCATCTATGTAATCATCATGGCGGTACATCATCGTGCTCTTAATGTCAAGTTCGTGGTCATTTGCCACTGCAAGATCTACTTCTGCCATTCCTGCAAAAACAGCCACCAGTACAATCGTGCTTCCTTTTCTTGCATATTTAATTGCCTGTCCCATTGTGATATTGTTTCCGGCACAGTCGTAGATCACATCCGCCTTATCCGGTCCAAATGCTTCGATCATCGCCTCACCGAAGTCTTTATTTTTGGTATTCACACACACATCAATTCCACATTCTTTTGCCTTTGCCAGTCTAAGATCACTGATATCTGTGATCATCACTTTCGCTGCCCCCATTCCTTTTGCTGCCTGTGCCACGAGATTTCCAATCGGTCCTGCTCCAAGGACTGCAATATTCATGCCAGCCACATCGCCCATCTGTTTTACACCATGAACTGCCACTGCAAGAGGTTCGATCATAGCTCCTTCTTCATAGGACATATCTTCTGGAATAGGTGTTACTTTAGATGCATCCACTGCAAAATACTCAGATGCTGTTCCTGTCGTCTGAAATCCCATTACTTTTAATTCCTCACAGAGATTATACTTTCCATGACGACATGGATAGCAATGTCCACAATATACCTGCGGCTCTATCGTCACCTTCTGTCCAACATGAAACTCTGTGACATTTTTTCCAAGTTCTGTAATCTCACCGGAAACCTCATGTCCCTGTGTTACCGGATATTTTGTAAACGGATGTTTTCCATGATAAACATGAATATCTGATCCACAAACACCAATATTCATAATCTTTACCAACACCTGATTTTCCTTTACCTCCGGAACCGGAACCTCTCTGAAAATAATTTCTCCTGGATTTGTCATTACCTGCTGTAACATAATTGTTTCCTCCTTTTTATATTGTTTTATCTTATGTTTTATAAAACGTTTTATTAAAGTAATTACATTATTACCCTGTAAACACGATTTGTCAATATGTTTTTTCATAATTTTATATATTTCATAATTTCAAAATACATTTTTTGTGTATTTTTCACAATCAACACGCAAAAACGGAAAGGAAACCGTAGTTACTGTTTTCTTTCCGTTTTTTACTATAATAT
>OGYS01000910.1_pt1 | contig 18626 bp, 16 predicted proteins | sample 1576611 | NCBI WGS metagenome assembly OGYS01 (sample SAMEA3541571, study PRJEB24748) | human gut metagenome | biome: human gut; feature: human-associated habitat; material: faeces | place: China | collected 2012
TGATTGACCGTTTCGGCGATCCGCCACGCAAGGTGCAGCAGCTTCTGATGATCGCGCAGCTGAAGGCGAAAGCACATGTGGCTTATGTAATTTCGGTAGAGCAAAAAGGCGATGAATACAAATTTACCATGTATGAGAAGGCAAGGGTAAATGTAGCAAAGATTCCGGAACTGCTGGCAAAATATAAGGGAGAACTGACATTTAAGACAGATGCAGAAAATCCATATTTTATTTATTGTAAACTTCGGAAAAATAAAAAAGAAAAAGCAGAGCAGATTCTTGAAAATGCAGGAAAAATTGTCGAAGATATACAGGGACTTGTCGAAGAATAATGTGTATTTTTTATGAAAAAGATTGCCAGTAAGGTAAAAAAAAGATATACTATACGAGTGCATAGTGAAGAAGTGTGTACAATGGAGAGAAGATCAAGGAGGAAATTTTATAAATGAAAAAAAGAGTGGTTGCCTGTATACTGGCAGTTGCCTGCATTGCATCTTTAAACGGATGTGGAAGCAAGTTTAACGGACAGGATACAGTGGTAGAAGTCGGAGATGAGAAAGTGACTGCAGATGTGGCGAACTTTTTTGCAAGATATCAGCAGGCGCAGTTTGAAACAACATATAGCAGTTATCTGGGAGATAATTTTTGGGGAAAAGAAGTTACGGACGGAAAGACTTATGAAGAGAATTATAAGGATTCAATCATGGATTCTCTGGAAGAAATGTATGTTCTGGATGAGCACAAGGATGATTATAAAGTTTCGATAAGTGATGATGAGGAAAAAAGCATCGAGGATGCTGCGAAGAAATTTACTGACAGCAATGACAGTGCTGCAAAAGATACAGTATCGGGCGATGAAAAGACGGTAAAGAAAGTACTGGAACTTCTGACACTTCAGAAGAAGATGGAAACTGCCATGACTGCGGATGTAGATACGAATGTATCCGATGAGGAAGCAGCACAGAAGAAAATGCAGTATGTGCTGTTCTCTACAAAGACAACGGGCAGTGATGGAAAATCGACAGATATGTCAGATGACGAAAAAGCAGAAGTGAAAAAGAAAGCAGAAGATTTCCAGAAAGATGCGGCTTCGGCAGAAGATTTTTCTGTATTTGCAACAGCAGTAGGTGCATCAGCCACCGATCTGACATTTGACTCGGATACGACATCGCCAAACGAAGATCTGATCAAAGCTGCTGATAAGTTAAAAGAAGGCGAAGTAACAGACGTGATCGAAGCAGACAATGGCTATTATGTTGCAAAAGTAGTCAGCCTTCTTGACCGTGATGCAACGGATACCAAGAAAGAGTCCATTGTATCACAGAGAAAGAGTGACCAGTATCAGTCAATTTGTAAGAAATGGAAAAAGAAAACGGATATTAAAGTACATAAAAAAGTATGGAATACGATCAGTTTTGCTGATCAGGGCGTAACGGTTAAGAGCACGACCGAAGATACAGATACATCTTCAGACTCTTCATCAAAATAAGCGTCTGACTTAACAACAGGAAAGTACGACAGGAGGAGAGATTAGGATGGAATCAATAGGTATAGTATTGAAGGATATCATGGGAAACAGTGCGGTATTTATAGCAGGAAAAGAAGCCGTGATTGTTTCGGCGGTATCAATTGTTATATCAGTTTTCATTGGAATTTTAGGTTTGAAGCTGATCCGTGTCTGGAATGCAGTGATTGGATTTGTTGCAGGGGCATTGCTTGGATTTGCCGTGACATATCTTATGGGACTGGAAGCTGTTCCGGTACTGATCGCAGCCGGAGTTGCGGGTTTGGTTTTTGCAATACTGAACAGTGTATTTAAGAAATTCGGAGCTTTCTGGGTATGCTTTCTGGGAATGGCTGGCACAGTACTTGCGATTACAAATGCGGGAAACTGGATCATGCTGGCAGTCTGCGGAGCAGTCGGACTGATTTTCGCAATCCTTGCGATGATCTGGTTTGAACCGTTTGTGATTATTGCGACGGCATTAGCAGGCGGTTTTGGAGCAGGAATGATGATCTATGATCTGGCAGGTCTGAAAAATGTGATTTTCATGTGGATCATTTCGATTGGGATTACATTTATCGGAATCGTGATCCAGTTTATCATGAAGTCAAGTGAGATCAACAAGAAGCAGGTTCGAAGAGCAAATGCGATCAAGAAAGAAACATCAAAAGAAGAAGAAATAGAGATGGCAAGAACCATGCTGATCGATCTGGATGATGATGATGACGAGGATGAAGAATAGATAAGATGGATGAGAGGATGTATCAGAATGTGATACATCCTCTTTTGCATCTGATCCGGAATGGCTGGAAGAAAACGGTATTTCTTGCAGCGTTATAAAAAAAGAGGTATAATAAAAATAGTATCAACGATATAAGATCTGGAGATGAAAATATGAAGATAGATATGCATTGTCATGTAAGAGAAGGATCAATTGACAGCAAAGTGCCGATTGAAGAATTTATTAAAAAGCTGCAGTCTAAAGGCATTGGCGGAATGCTGGTTACAGATCATGACACCTATAATGGATATCGGCACTGGAAGAATACGATCAAAGGGAGAAAATACAAAGATTTTGTTGTATTAAAAGGAATAGAGTATGATACACTGGATGCGGGGCACATTCTGATCATTATGCCACAGGGAGTAAAGATGCGCCTTCTGGAGCTGAGAGGGCTTCCGCTTTCGTTGCTGATTGATTTTGTGCATCACAATGGAGGAATCTGTGGACCGGCACATCCGTGTGGGGAAAAGTATCTGAGTTTTACGAATACGAAAAGATGGCAGAAATCTCCGGAGTTGATTGAAAAATTTGATTTTATAGAGACTTTCAATGCATGTGAGCCACCACAGTCCAATGAAGGGGCGAAGTATCTTGCTGAAAAATATGGAAAACCGGGAACCGGAGGAAGTGATGCGCATAAGCTGGACTGCGTCGGCATGGGGTATACGGAATTTCCGGTACGGATTGAGACAGAGCTGGATCTGATCCGGCAGATCAGGGAAAAAGGAGAGATCCAGTCCGGTGGGGAGTATTACACGAAGACGACAAAAGACAAAATTGGAAAATTCAATAAACTTCTGATCTTTTCTTTCTGGTTTTATAACCGGGGTGGTGCACTTCTGAAAAAGCACACACGCAAAAAGAAGATCAATAAAGAACAGCCACTTGATGCGATCGATCCAATCGAGATTCCGTATCTGGACAAGATCAAGAGGAAACATTAGTGAGTGGCAAAATTTACTTTTGACACTCACATCATAATTTTAAAGATAAAAAATCCATCTGATTTCTTTTTTAAAAGAAAACCAGATGGATTTTTTACAGCCTGTTATTTTTTGAGAGACATTTCCTTCAGTTTGTTTCTAAGATCTTCAAAGGATTCTTTGTAGTTGCGGCTCTGCATTTTCGGAAAAGCTTTCATGATACGCTTCTGCATATGAGAAGTTGCTTTGACATTTTCCAGGTAGCTTCTGCGAAGAAGAGCAATCCGTTCTTTTACTTCGTCAGAAACATCGGCAAGGGTGTCTGAAATTGCTTCCTGTTTTTCGGAAATAGCAGATTTAAATTCTTCCTGCTTCTCAGATACAGTATCTTTGAACTCTTCCTGTTTTTCCATAGCTGTAATGGTACGCTTGTAGATTGATTCACCAAGCTTGTCGGAAATCTGATGAAGTTCGTCTGCAATGGCCTGCATTTTTTCAAGACGTTTGTTGAGCTTCAGGATACCGGATGCTGTTACATAGAGATCGGCAAGTCCGGCAATCACCAGAATACATACAAGAATGATACCGACAAGGAAAGGAATGTGTGAGAGCAGTGTGTCAATCAGTGGATGGAATACATCTACGATGAAAACACAGAACACTCCCCAGATTAGAGAAAACAAAAGGCACACATATCCATTCAGATTGAGCGGCATATTAGAATAATCCCACCATTTGTTATGGAAAACCTTTTCGAGAATGAACCCGGTCAGCCATTCGATTGCAGTAACAAGAATAGCACTTCCGAGATATAGCAGGAGCAGGTTGGAACGAAGCGGTGTCAGAAAATGAATGACTGCAACCACGCCGAAACCGTATACCGGACAGATCGGGCCATTTAAGAATCCACGGTTGACAAAACGACGTTCTTTAAAAGCGGCAAACGCAACTTCTGTACACCAGCCTAAAAAGGCATATATAAAGAAGCACTGAAATAAATAATATAGATGCTGTGCAGTCATAAAAAACCTCCTTGAGTCTGCTGCAAAAAAATATGTAATCCTTTATATTATATACAGAAAGGAAAGATGTGTAAACGGAAAAATGTGCTATACTGAAAACATGACATGGAAGGAGCTGGTAAAATGCTGGAAGAAATGATGCCAAGATGGGTTCCGACAGAAAATGTAAATGGATTTGAAATCTGTCCCGGACTGTATCGTGATGAGGGTGCGACTGCATTTCAGTCGGCAGTTAATTTTACAGTGCATTCAAAAGGGGCTGTGACATGTGAACTTCTTCTGTTTCACAGAAAGGAACCGGAACCTTATGCGGTGATCCCATTCCCGGAAAACTGCCGGATCGGGGATGTATTTTCCATGATGGTATTCGGACTGGATATTGAAGAATTTGAATATGCGTACAGGTTGGACGGACCGTGGAAACCAAAGGAAGGTCTGCTGTTTGATAAAAAGCATATTTTACTGGATCCGTATGCAAAGGCAGTTACCGGGCAGAGTGTATGGGGAAAAGCACTAAATACAGGGGGATATCGTGCCAGAGTAGTCCGGAATAATTTCTTCTGGGGCAGTGAAAAGCCGGATAAGATCCCGATGGAAAAACTGATCATCTATGAGATGCATGTCAGGGGATTCACGAAGATGGACAAAAGTGTCCGTCATCCTGGAACCTTTGCCGGAATCAAAGAAAAAATTCCTTATCTGAAAACACTGGGGATTAATGCGGTGGAGCTAATGCCGATCTTTGAATTTGATGAACTGCAGGGGAGCCGTGAGGTTGACGGAAAGAAACTGATCGATTACTGGGGCTACAATACGGTTAGCTTTTTTGCGCCGAATACGAGCTATGCAGCATCAACGGAATACAACCGGGAAGGAGTAGAATTAAAAGAACTGATCCGGGAACTGCATGATAACCAGATTGAAGTAATCCTGGATGTGGTGTTTAACCATACGGCAGAAGGAAATGAATGCGGACCGTTTATTTCGTTTAAAGGATTTGACAATCAGATTTATTATATGTTGACACCCGATGGAAAATATTATAATTTCAGTGGCTGTGGAAATACTGTGAATTGTAATCATCCGGTGGTGATCAAAATGATCCAGGATTGTCTGCGATACTGGGTGGCAGAGTACCGGGTGGACGGCTTCCGGTTTGATCTTGCCTCGATCCTGGGAAGAAATGAGGATGGGTCACCGATGGAAAATCCACCACTCGTAAAGAATCTTGCCTATGATTCGCTGCTTGCAGACACAAAGCTGATCGCGGAGGCGTGGGATGCCGGCGGACTTTATCAGGTCGGAAGTTTTCCGGCATTCCGCAGATGGTCAGAATGGAACGGAAGATACCGGGATGACGTGCGGGAATATTTAAAAGGGGGACTTTGGGCAGCAGGAGCAGCGCTTCAGAGAATTGCCGGTTCTCCGGACATCTATGATACCAGAATCCGCGGAAAACATGCTTCTGTGAATTTCCTGACCTGCCATGATGGATTTACCCTGTATGATCTTTATTCGTATAACCAGAAGCATAATGAGGCTAATGGATGGGGAAATCTTGATGGAAGTGACGATAACCGGAGCTGGAACTGTGGGGCAGAGGGGGACACTGATCAGGTGATGGTTGTTGAACTGCGCCACCGGATGATGAAAAATGCTTTTGCGGTCCTGCTTTGCAGCAGAGGGACACCGATGTTCCTTGCAGGTGATGAGTTTGGCAATACTCAGTTCGGGAATAATAATGCCTACTGTCAGGATAACGAGATTTCCTGGCTGGACTGGACAAGAAAAGAAAAGTTTCAGGATGTATTTGATTTTTGTGCTTATATGACGGCATTTCGGAAACGGCATCCGTCGATCACAGGAGATGCAGGGGCGAGCAGTCTTGGATTTCCGGAGATCAGCTTTCACGGTGAAGTGCCGTGGAAACTGGATTTTTCCAGACCGGAGATCCGGACGGCGGCAGTCATGTTTGCCGGATATGATAACAAAATGGCAAAAGAAGACTGTGTGTATCTTCTGATGAATCCATACTGGGAAGGTGTCTGGGTAGAACTTCCACAACTTCCGGGCGGATATAGTTGGCATGTGGCGGCAAATACTGGAGATAAAAAGCAGGAAATTTATCAGAATCCGGTACGGATTTCGGAGGAAAGAATTCTTGTGGGACCGAGAAGTGTGATTGTTCTGGAGGCAGATCAACAATAAAATACTATTGACAAGCGGGTACTCTTCCTTTATAGTAAGGGTACTCGTCTTTTATATTCTCTTTTCTGACCTGAAAAGGCAGAAGGAGAAACTTTTATGAAATATATGAAGAATCATTTTGCCGGAATACTAAGTGTGATTCTGGCGGTAGTATCATTGTCGGGCAGCAGTATGCCTGTCGTATCTGCAAACTCAGCAGAGAGAATCGCAAAGAAAGAAACGATTGTAAAACTTGATGAAAAATTAGGAGCAGAGCCGGGAAAAGTGCTTGAGGAGTTAAAAAACCACGAAAAGGACGGTTATTATCTGGGAACGCCTTACAGCGGATATCCTCTGACAGCAGAGAACTGCATGCGTCCGAACGGAGCCTACGGTGGAAATGGGGCAATGAACTGTACCGGGTTTGTCGCTTATGTTCTGGAAAAATGTGGAGCGGATCTGTCCGGGATCGACAAAGGAAGTCTTCGTGGCGGCAAGGTCAATGCGAGCAACTGGTTTCATTGGATGACAGACAATGCCGTGGAATCCTATCATTACAACACCATTGAGGAGCTGCTTGCGGGCGGAAAAGCGCAAAAAGGAGATGTGATCTATTTTGAGCCGGTTTCCTGGGAGGAAGAAGATGCAGACTGCCATATTGGATTTTTCTGGGGAGATAATAGCAACGATAACCGGTTCTGGCATTCGGCATCCATCCCGTCGAGTGGCAATCAGATTTCACAGCTTGTGGCAAAATCCAGATCAACGATATATCTTTTTAAGACAACCCATAACGGAAGCCTGGAGATCATGAAGAGCTCTGCAAGGTCAGAGATTACGGCTGATAATCAGCTCTACTCACTGGAAGGGGCAGAGTATACCGTCTGTAAAAGTGGGACATCCGAGGTAGTCTGCGTAATCCGGACAGACAAGAAAGGATACGGGAAGGCAGAAAATCTGCCGGAGGGTTCCTATGACATCAAAGAGACTAAAGCACCGAAAGGTTATGTATTGGACACAAAGCTGCGGCAGATCACGGTGAATGCCGGACAGACCGTGACCTATGAGTGTCAGGATGAACCGGAAAAGACAAAGGTGGAAATCCTGATCCGGAAGCAGGATGCGGAAACAGGGAAAGGGCAGGCGCAGGCAGGACTTTCTCTTGCGGGAGCAGAATTTCATGTGGCATTTTTTGATAGCATTTTTGACAATCAAAATGAGATCGGTGTGAAGGTGCCGCTCAGGAGTTGGAAGCTGAAGTCGGATGCGGATGGTGTGGTCCGGATGGATGAGGCGCACCTGATCAGCGGAGATCCGTTTTTTGAAAATAACGAGCTTCCGCTTGGAACGATTACGGTATGGGAGATGCATGCGCCGGAAGGGTATCTGGTGGACACCGTTACACATTGTATCAGGACTGGAACAGAGCAAAATGGAAGCAATAAAGCCCTGAAAATATGGAATCCGGTAGAAATAAAAGAAAAGATCATCCGCGGAGATTTAAAGCTGGTGAAAGCAGCGGATAAAACCTTGAAAAGACTGGCGGATATCCCATTTCGGATCACATCGCAGGCAACTGGGGAGAGCCATGTGATTCGGACAGACAAAAACGGGGAGGCTTCGACCGGTGCGTACTGGAATCTGCATACGGTCAACACGAATAAGGGGGAAACAAGTGAAGATGGGATCTGGTTTGGGGAAGGAACTCCGGATAATACAAGAGGAGCGCTTCCTTACGGAACGTATCTGGTGGAAGAACTGTCTTGTAAAAATAATGAAGACCGGATGCTGATTCCTGCGTTTGAGGTGGAAGTAACAAAGGAAATGCGAGTAATTGATCTGGGGACACTGACAAATGATGAACATCCCGTACCGGAGATCGGGACAAGAGCATCTGACCGGGAAACGGGAACGCATAACGGGAAACGGACAGAACAGGTAACGGTCATAGATCAGGTAAAATGGAAAAATCTGGAGATTGGAAAAGAATATGTAGTTAAAGGCACACTAATGAATAAGGAGACCAAAGAGCCGGTTCTCCAGGATGGAAAAGAAGTAACAGTAGAGAAAAAGCTGATCCCGGATACAGATTCCGGAGAACTTCAGATGGAATTTACGTTTGATGCAACGAAGCTTAACGGAGAACAGGTTGTTGTATTTGAGGAAGTGTATCTGGAAGAGAAGCTGGTTGCAGTGCACGCAGATCTGGAGGACGAAGGACAGAGTGTAACCTATAAAAAGGAAAAGCAGGTAGAAGAGGAAAAACTGGAAAGTCCGGAAAAGCCAAAGGAAACTGAGAAAGCAAAGACGGTTGCAACAGGAGATGGATCTTATGTAAAGATTCTGGTATTTCTGATCGGTGTTATTCTGACCGGGGCACTGCTCCTGTGTTTTCTTCTGAGCCGGATGTGGGGACGAATGTGGAAACGCAGATAAGGATGGCATTGCACTTGAAAGGTTCTTATGCTATAATCGCTAAATAGGAAAATACTTTAGCAGATTGCTGAAGTGAATCAGAAAGAATAAGAAGGGTGGAGAACCATGAATTTACTTTATAAGAGTACAAGAGATGCAGAAAAGACAGTAACAGCTTCCCAGGCAATCTTAAAAGGGCTGGCAGATGACGGCGGATTATTTGTACCGGTTTCGATTCCGAAGCTTCCGGTGTCGCTTGGTGAGCTCAAAGAGATGACCTATCAGGAAATCGCATATACAGTTATGAAGGAATTCCTGACAGACTTTACAGAAGAAGAGCTGAAGAGCTGTATCGCAAAGGCTTACGACAGTAAGTTTGATACCGAAGAGATTGCACCGCTTGCGAAGGTGGAGGATGCTTATTATCTGGAATTGTTCCACGGAGCAACGATCGCATTCAAAGATATGGCACTTTCCATTCTTCCGCACCTTCTGACTACTTCTGCAAAGAAGAATCAGGTGAAGAATGAGATCGTCATTCTGACTGCAACATCCGGGGATACAGGAAAAGCTGCACTTGCAGGATTTGCAGATGTAGAAGGAACCAAGATCATCGTATTCTATCCGAAGAACGGAGTCAGCCGCGTACAGGAGCTGCAGATGGTAACACAGAAAGGAGACAATACTTCTGTTGTTGCGATCCACGGTAACTTTGACAACGCACAGAGCGGTGTGAAGGCAATGTTCGAGAACAAAGAGCTGGAAAAAGAGTTAAATGAAGCAGGCTACCAGTTCTCATCTGCCAACTCCATCAATATCGGACGTCTGGTTCCGCAGGTTGTATATTATGTATATGCTTATGCGAAGCTTCTTCAGAATGAAGAGATTGCGGAAGATGAAGAGATCAATGTAGTTGTACCGACCGGTAACTTTGGGAATATTCTGGCTGCATACTACGCAAAGAATATGGGAATCCCGATTGCAAAGCTGATCTGTGCATCCAATGAGAACAAAGTTCTCTATGACTTCTTCCAGACAGGAACTTATGACCGTAACCGTGAATTTGTTCTTACAACATCTCCGTCCATGGATATTCTGATCTCCAGCAACTTAGAGCGTCTGATCTACAAGATCTCAGGAGAAGATGCAAGAAAAGATACGGATCTTATGACTGAGCTGAAGACAAAGGGAAGTTACGCGATTACAGGTGAGATGAAAGCAAACCTGGCTGATTTTGCGGCAGGATATGCGACAGAAGAGCAGGTCGCAAAGACAATCCATGATATATACGAAGATACCGGTTATGTAATGGATACCCATACGGCGGTAGCTGCAACGGTGTATAAAGCTTACAGAGAAGACAGTAAAGATGACAGAAAGACAGTAATCGCATCCACAGCAAGTCCATACAAATTTGCAGGAAGCGTTATGTCAGCGATCGATCCGAAGTATAAAGGACAGGATGATTTCAAACTGATCGAGGAGCTTCAGAAAGTATCCGGTACAGAGCTTCCGAATGCCATCAAAGAGATCATGAATGCCGAGATCCGTCACAATACGGAATGTGATGTGGATCAGATGGAGCAGACTGTTAAGAATATTCTTGGCGTAAAATAGACAGGAGAAGGCAAAAGAATGAACGGAATGGAAGGAATTTTCGGGATCATTGGTATTGGGGCGGGATTGTACAGCCTGTATGCATGGTTTCAACTTAAATTCAAAGGAATCATCAATACATCAATTCTTGTACCAAAAGATACGAATATAAAGAAGTGTAAGGATAAGGAAGCATACAGGGCAGCAGCAGGACCGAAGCTTCTTGTGCTTGCGGTAGTGCTGATCTTGTACGGCGCAGAAGATCTGTATAATACTTATGTGCAGAGTACAGGAAAATTATTCTGGGTGATGTTAGTGCTGGTACTTGCAGTACTGGTATGGTTTGCATGGACAGTCAAAAAGCTGAATGCAAAGTATTTTTAAAATCAGATCACAAAATAAAGGAAAAGGGAAGGTGCAGACAAAAAGAGCTGCACCTTCTTATTTCATTTGGCGGAAAAATTTGTTACAATAAAAGTATTGCATGGCAGAGAAAATGTGATGGGGATAAAAGAAAATGTCATGCGAGAGATGAAATGCCGGAAGATTCCGATCCGTTTCAGGATGGAACCGTATTAAAAGAAGCATTTGACAGACTGAATAAATATGTAGTAGGGTAGATGAGATTTGATGGAAAATGTATTTGAGATATTAAAAGATTTACCAAAGCCGGGGGATTACGTTCTTTTGACAGTGGCAAAAGGATCCGCAGCCGGAGAAAAAGCAATTTTGGCAGAGAAAAAAATAATCTGGGAAAGTAAAGAAAACGGTTTCTTTTCAGCACATTTTTCAGAAGCAGGTGACTTGAAAAAATGTGGACTTTATGAAATCAGAGAGCAGCAGGTGTTTTGTGATATAATTGGAGGGCAGGAGCATCTGGTCATTTGTGGCGGTGGTCACGTATCGGTGCCGGTGATCAAAATCGGGATTATGCTTGGATGGAAGGTCACGGTTCTTGAAGATCGTCCGCAGTTTGCCGATCATGCCAGAAATGCGGGGGCAACGGAAGTGATCTGCCAGCCGTTTGAAGATGCCCTGGATCAGATCGAAGGAGACAAGGATACGTATTTTGTTGTACTGACCAGAGGTCACAGATATGATCAGGTTTGTCTGGAGAAGATCGTTGGGAAGGAACATGCTTATATCGGAATGATCGGAAGCCGGAGAAGAAGTGCGATGGTAAAGCAGAATCTGATTGAAAAAGGATGCAGTCAGGAAGTAATCGGCGAGATAAACAGTCCGATTGGTCTGAACATCGGTGCTGAGACACCGGAGGAGATCGGTGTGGCGATCATGGCGGAAATCATCGAAGTAAAGAATCAGAACAAGAGAGTCTGCGGTTATCCGGAAGACTTGCTGGAAGCAATCCTGGATATCGCTCATCCGGGAAAGAAGATGCTTGCAACGATCATTACAAGAAAGGGTTCTGCACCAAGAAATGTGGGATCCAAGATGCTGATCCTGGAAGACGGCAGCTGTGTTGGAACCATCGGAGGCGGCTGTATGGAGGCAGAGGTTTTAAGAAAAGCGAGAGTCATGATGCATGAAAATAATACAGGACTAAAGACAGAATATGTGGATATGACCGGAGATGATGCGGAGGAAGAAGGCATGGTCTGCGGCGGTACGATCGAGGTGTTACTGGAACCACTCTGGAATTAAGAAAGGATGGAAAAGGCTGTGAGAGATTCTTATGGACGAACAATTGAATATATGAGAATTTCAATCACAGACCGCTGTAATCTGCGATGCAGGTACTGCATGCCGGATGGCGCAAAGTGGATTCCTATGTCAGAAATCCTGACTTATGAGGAGATTGAACGAATCTGCAGGGAGGCTGTCCGGATCGGGATTACCAGGTTTAAGATTACCGGAGGGGAGCCTCTGGTCAGAAAAGGATGCGCAGATCTGATCCGGATGATCCGGCAGATTCCGGGCACAGAAGAAGTAACAATGACGACAAATGGGGTTCTTCTGGGTGAGAATCTGGAAGATCTTCTTGCAGCGGGGCTGGATGCGGTGAATATTAGTCTGGATACACTGATTCCGGAAAAATATCAGGAGATTACCGGGGCAGATGAACTGGAAAGAGTCAGAAAATCCATTTTCATGGCAGAAAAAAGCGAGATCCGGGTAAAGATCAACACGGTCCTGCAAAAAGGAGTCAATGATGAGGAATGGAAAAGTCTGGCAGAGTTGGCGAAAAAGAACAAGCTGGATGTCCGTTTTATTGAATTGATGCCGATTGGACAGGGAAGAGCAGAGAATGGCATTTCCGGTGCCTGGGTGCTTGGAAAACTGAAAGAAGCTTATGGGATAGAAGGAGAGTTTTATCCGTTAGAGGGACGGTTTGGGAACGGACCTGCTGTGTATTATCAACTGCCTGGTTTTCAGGGGAAAATCGGTCTGATCAGTGCATTGCATGGAAAATTCTGTGACAGATGTAACCGGATCCGGATGACATCAACCGGAAAGTTAAAAGCGTGTCTGTGCTATGCAGATACTATCTCCGTTTTTGAGGCAGCAAGACACGGATCGGAAGAAGAAATCCGGAAATGTCTCGAACAGGCGATCCGTGGAAAACCGAAGATGCATCATTTTGAGGAGCAGAACTTTATTACAGAACAGAAAAATATGTCACAGATCGGAGGATAAACATAAAAATGGGAAGACTGAAGGGAATCTGCATCAGTGAAAAGAGAGGAACCGAAAAACATGAGGTTCGTGAAGCCATGGTCAAAATGGACTGGGGGATTGAAGGAGATGCGCACGGTGGTAAATGGCATCGTCAGATCAGTCTGCTTTCCGATGAAAAGATTCAGGAATTTCGTGCAAAAGGGGCAGAAGTTGCGTATGGTGCATTTGGTGAAAATCTGATCGTGGAGGGATTTGATTTTCGCGCGCTTCCGGTTGGAACAAGATTTCATATCGGAGATGTGGTACTTGAGATGACACAGATTGGAAAAGAATGCCACAGTCATTGTCAGATTTATAAGAGAATGGGTGACTGCATTATGCCAAGAGAGGGCGTTTTTGCAGAAGTCGTCACCGGAGGTCATATCAAGGTGGGAGATGAAGTTGTCATGGAACAGGTGAAAAGTGACCGTCCATTTTCAGCGGCAGTTATTACTTTAAGTGATAAAGGCTCTGCCGGAGAACGAGAAGACAAAAGCGGATCCATGATTGTCGAAATGTTGAAAGATGCCGGATATGATATTAAAGAAACGATTTTATTACCGGATGAGCAGAAAAAACTGGAAAAAGAGCTGATCAGACTGGCTGATCAGAGACAGCTTAATGTGATCTTCACCACCGGAGGAACAGGATTCTCCGAGCGGGACCGAACACCGGAGGCGACGGTAAATGTCTGTGACCGGATGGCAAACGGAATAGCAGAGGCAATCCGGAATTATTCGATGACGATTACAAAGCGTGCTATGTTCAGCAGAGCTGTATCAGGTATCCGAAAAAAAACGCTGATCATCAATCTCCCGGGAAGTCCCAAAGCAGTACAGGAAGCACTGGAGTTTCTGCTTCCTGAACTTGGACATGGGCTTGGAATCCTCCGGGGAACAGAAGGCGAATGTGCCAGAAAATAAAGAGGTTAAAAATCATGAGTGGATTTACACATTTTAACGAAGATGGTAATGCAGTGATGGTAGATGTGGGGGAAAAGGCTGAGACAAAAAGAGAAGCACTTGCATCAGGGGTGATCCGCATGTCGGAAGAATGCTTTCAGAAAGTAAAGGAAGGCAGCATGAAAAAAGGAGATGTTCTTGGCGTAGCAAGAATTGCCGGGATCATGGGTGCAAAAAAGACAGCAGAACTGATTCCGCTGTGCCATCTGTTAAACCTTACCAAAGTCGAGATTGATTTTGAATATCTGGAAGAAGAGCATGGGATCCGGGCAATCTGCCACACGGCATGTACTGGCAGGACCGGTGTGGAAATGGAAGCACTGACCGGGGTAAATACCGCTCTTCTTACAATCTATGATATGTGCAAGGCGGTTGACCGGGGAATGGAGATCAGAGAAATCCATCTGCTTGAAAAGTCCGGTGGAAAAAGCGGGAAATGGGTACGTTAAACGTATTTTAATTTCTGGTAAAAAAAGTAAATATCTTCAACGATTAACAGTTGAAAAAACACGGCTGATGGTCTATAATAGGCTTTAGAAAACCTGGAATGTTCGAGACTTCCGTATTTTTGAACCTACAATACTTTAAACGGGATTCTTATATCTCTGTAATATGTCAGGCCCTCATTGCGCAGGGGAAGGCAGAAAAGCAGATGCGGTCGCCCACCTAGCGGAGTGCTAGGAGTCAAAAAACGGAAAACGGCATTTCGGGGGACTACAAAAGATAAAGAACAGTTGCGAGAGCAACTGTTTTTTTGGGTTTTCAAAGAAGTGAAAATGTGATAAACTATTTTGAAAAATGAAACTGCAGATAAGATAAATGGAGTTATTATATGATGAAAACGATAAACAAGATTCGGGAAATTACAGGGCAGGTGTCACAAAAGCATGTGGGAGCATACGCGGCTCAGTCTGCTTATTTTTTTGTGCTGAGTATGATCCCGATTATTTTGCTGCTTCTTGCAATCATACAATATACTCCGGTGACAAAAGCAGATGTTATGACTGCAGTGGTAAATTTGTTTCCGGAGACAAGTATGCAGGATTTTATGGTTGGCATTGTAAATGAAGTATATAACCAGTCGAAGACGGTCATTCCGATCACTGCAATCGTAGCACTGTGGTCAGCAGGCAAAGGAGTACTTGCAGTTAGTACCGGACTGAACTGTGCATATGAGCTTCGTGAAACACGAAATTATGTATTTTTAAGAATCCGGGCATCCATCTATACGATCCTGTTCATTGCAGCGATCGTGATGGCTCTGGTACTTTCTGTGTTTGGTAACAATATCAGTATTTTTATATATCACAAGATTCCGTTTCTTGCGGAGACGACGGATATGATCATGCGTTTGAGAACGGTGATTTCGTTTGTTGCTATGACTGGAATTTCACTTCTGGTATATCACTTTTTGCCGAACCGGAAGCTTCCGTTCAGGGATCTGATTCTGGGATCTATTTTCTGTTCTCTGGGATGGCTGGTGATCTCGTTTGTTTTTTCAATGTATCTGACAATCTTCAAAGGATTTTCCGGTCTGTACGGAAGTATGACGGCGATCATTCTTGTGATGCTGTGGCTGTATTTCTGTATGTATGTGATGCTGCTGGGAGGGCTTATTAACTGTATCTGGGTAGATGCAAAGCGGGATATCCTGGAAAAGGATTAGTTCTGCAAAAAGCAGCATTCAGGTTCCGGAATATGATTTTGCGTAGATAAACGGTGAATCTATCAGATAAAACCGCTTGACATAAAAAAATCATATGTTACAATAATTAAGTATATGACATATCATAAAAGCAATGACCGTGTAAGTAGTGAACTGTTTTCCGACAGAGAAGGAGAATCCCCGGCTGTAAGTTCTCCCCGGTTCAGGCAGGAAACGAATTTCCCACGTGAGCTGCGTTTTTGAAAATAAAGTAGAAAACGACGTCCCTGCACGTTACGCAGTCCGAGTGCCTGTTATTCAAATAGCAGGAAACAGGGTGGTACCGCGATTTATCTCGTCCCTTTTTAGGGGCGATTTTTTTTATATATTAGGAAAGTGTTCTTTCCTAATATATAAAAACGCTCCGCGAGGATGTGTACTGCGGCGTATAAGGAAGATGTCACAAGCGATCGCCGCAGGTGCCAGAATGTGCCAAAGCACATTCTTTTTTCTTCCACAGGAAATTTTATTTCCTGTTATAGTCGCAAATGAATAGCCAAAACAAGTTTTAAGGAGGATATCATGAAAGAAAGACTTGAGAGCATCAAACAGGAAGCCATTAAGCAGATCCAGGCTTCTGATGTACCGGAGAAATTAAATGATGTACGTGTCAAATTCCTTGGTAAAAAAGGAGAACTGACAGCCGTATTAAAAGGAATGAAAGATGTAGCTCCGGAAGAACGTCCGAAGGTAGGACAGCTTGTGAATGAGACAAGAGCTGCTATCGAAGAACTTCTTGATGAGACAAAGAAGAAAATGGATGCTGCAATCCGTGAAGAAAAATTAAAACAGGAAGTTATTGACGTAACACTTCCTTCCAAGAAAAATACAGTAGGCCATCGTCATCCGAATACGATCGCTCTGGAAGAAGTAGAGCGTATCTTCATCGGTATGGGATACGAAGTTGTGGAAGGACCGGAAGTAGAATATGACCTTTACAACTTTGAAAAACTGAATATTCCTGCAGATCATCCGGCAAAAGATGAACAGGATACATTCTATATCAACAAAGACATCGTGCTTCGTACCCAGACATCACCGGTTCAGGCACGTGTGATGGAACAGGGCAAGCTCCCGATCCGTATGATCGCACCGGGACGAGTATTCCGTTCTGACGAAGTGGATGCAACTCATTCACCATCCTTCCATCAGATCGAAGGACTGGTAATCGATAAAAATATTTCCTTTGCTGACTTAAAGGGAACTCTGGAAGTATTTGCAAAAGAACTTTTCGGACCGGATACCAAGACAAAATTCCGTCCGCATCATTTCCCATTCACAGAGCCAAGTGCAGAAGTAGACGTATCATGCTTCAAGTGTGGCGGAAAAGGCTGCCGTTTCTGTAAAGGATCAGGATGGATTGAAATCCTCGGCTGTGGTATGGTTCACCCACACGTACTCGAAATGTGCGGAATCGATCCGGAAGAATACACTGGATTTGCATTCGGAGTAGGACTTGAAAGGATCGCCCTTCTCAAATACGAGATCGACGACATGCGCCTCCTCTACGAGAACGATATCAGATTCTTAAAGCAATTCTAGTGAGCACACAATGAAAGGAAGCACGAGCGAAGCGAGTATTTACTTTCATGTGCGAACGGTACGACAAAATCAAAGAGCAGCGCGGAGAGCTGCGGCAGCATCGAAAGATGCTGGATTTTGGAGTCAGAATAAAAAGGAAGCACGAGCGAAGCGAGTATTTACTTTCATGTGCGAACGGTATGACAAAATCAAAGAGCAGCGCGGAGAGCTGCTGGATTTTGGAGTCTGAATAAGGGAAATTTATAAACAAATCAGAAGGAGATATAAAATGGATACTTCATTATCATGGATTAAAGCGTATGTTCCGGAACTTGACGTAACAGCGCAGGAATATACAGATGCAATGACTCTTTCCGGAACAAAGGTAGAAGGTTTTACAAAGCTGGATGCTGATCTGGATAAGATCGTAGTAGGACAGATTGAGAAAATTGAGAAACATCCGGACGCAGATAAACTGATCATCTGTCAGGTAAATGTAGGAACAGAGACCGTACAGATTGTTACAGGTGCTCCGAACGTAAAAGAAGGAGACAAGGTACCGGTTGTTCTGGATGGCGGACGCGTTGCGGGCGGACATGAGCCTGGACAGAGAGTAGAAGGCGGAATCAAGATCAAAAAAGGAAAACTCCGTGGAGTCGACAGCTACGGAATGATGTGTTCCATCGAAGAACTTGGTTCAGACAGAAATATGTATCCGGAAGCACCGGAATATGGAATCTACATTTTTGATGATGACGCAGTTGTCGGAGAAAGTGCAGTAAAGGCACTCGGACTGGATGATGTCGTATTTGAATACGAGATCACCTCCAACCGTGTAGACTGCTTCAGCGTGGTTGGTATCGCAAGAGAAGTTGCAGCTACATTCCGCAAAGAATTCAAGCCACCGGTTGTAACATCAACCGGAAATGATGAAGATGTCAATGATTACATCAAAGTAAAAGTAGAAAATACAGACCTTTGCCCACGTTACTGTGCAAGAGTCGTAAAAAATATCAAGATCGGACCTTCACCGAAATGGATGCAGAGAAGACTTTCTTCCGTAGGAATCCGTCCGATCAACAACCTTGTTGATATCACAAACTATGTAATGGAAGAATACGGACAGCCAATGCATGCTTATGATCTGGATACCATTGCAGGTCATCAGATCATCGTCCGCAATGCCCATAAAGGAGAAAAATTCGTAACACTGGATGGTCAGGAAAGAGAAATGGATGATTCTGTTCTGATGATCTGTGATGGCGAAAAAGCGGTAGGTATTGCCGGAATCATGGGTGGCGAAAATTCCATGATCACTGACAATGTACAGA
>OGYS01000920.1_pt1 | contig 18491 bp, 18 predicted proteins | sample 1576611 | NCBI WGS metagenome assembly OGYS01 (sample SAMEA3541571, study PRJEB24748) | human gut metagenome | biome: human gut; feature: human-associated habitat; material: faeces | place: China | collected 2012
GCCTGAGCATGAAAGCTCTTGAGGCACCGGCTGAGGAAGCTACAGAAGAATAATTTATCATAATCATGATGTTCAGACACCGTCCCTGTATAGGTTTATATAGGGACGGTGTTTTTGCAGTTATTTGCAATAAAGGGAGATGAAAGAGAAATATGACAGACCACGGTTTATTTGATATCCACTGCCACCTGATTCCGGGAGTGGACGACGGAGCACAGGACCTGGAGGAAACCCGCAGACTGCTCCGCATGGAATATGAACAGGGAGTTAGAAACATTATCGCAACCCCTCATTACAGAGATCAGATGTTTGATACACCCATCCGCACCATCCGCAGCCAGTTCGCTCTGGTGGAGAAATGCGTACAGGAATTCAATCAGGAGCTTGCTAAGGAAGACAGAATGAGAATATACCTGGGCTGTGAATTCCATGCAAACATGCAGATGAGCAGAATGCTGGATGAGGGAAGAGTCAGTACAATGGCAGATTCCGGCTATGTTCTGGTAGAATTCTCAGGAAATGCAGAATACAGCTACATAGAAGACCGCCTCCGCAGCCTTATCATCGTAGGCTACCGCCCCATCATCGCACATGTAGAACGCTGCGGCAACATATGGGGTGACCTGGAACTGATCAGGGACCTGGCACAGATGGGCGCCTATATGCAGGTAAATGCGGACAGCATTCTGGGAAAAAGCGGATTTTATACAAAAAGATTCTGCAGGAAGCTGATGAAAGGAGACCTCCTTCACTTCGTAGGTTCTGACTGTCACGACAGTCAATACAGGATCTGCCGCACAGGAGAAGCATACAGAAAAGTCGCCAGCAAAATGGGACAGGAATATGCTGACAAAATTTTTATTGAAAATCCTTCCGTAATTGTAAAAAATGAGGAAAACAGAAGGAAATTTGTCAAATACACTTGAAGAATGTCAGAAATAATATTACAATTTACAAAGTACGGACCGGCCTGTAATAACTCCGGTTTGATCATATAAGGAAGGAGAACCAAGAATTTGATAAAAGAGGCAAAGAATACCCGGGAAAATCCTGCGCAGCCTGTGGTCACTGAGATGATCATACAGCAGGAAGACACCATAGACCTTGTGGAACTTTTCTGGGTACTGGTCAATCATTGGAAAATTATCCTGCTTACCATGCTGATCACAGCAATGCTTGCAGGTGTCTATTATCTGGTGGGAGTGAAACCATCTTATCAGGCAGACGCATCCATTTTTATCACAAACAATGAATCCGTGATCACAGTTTCTGACCTGCAGCTAAGTTCAGAGCTTACAGAGGACTATGCGAAGATTATCAAGAGCCGTAATGTTCTCAAACAGGTCATCAAAGAGCTGGATCTGGATCTGGATTACAGAGGACTCAGTAAACTGGTCAGTGTAACGAATCCGGACAATTCCCATATTATTACCATCACAGTTACCTGCGGTGACGTGGAACTGTGCAGAGATATTGCAAACAGTCTGATGAATATCGGACTAGACCGTATTTACCAGGTGGTAGGAAGCAGCGAACCTACAGTTATCGATTACTCAGAGGCAGAGGCAGTGGATGAGATCACTCCTGCACTGACAAAATATCTGGCGATCGGACTTCTGCTGGGACTTATCGCAGCCTGCGGACTGATCTGCGTACGTTACATGACAGACACCACATTAAAGACAGAGGATGACCTGAAGAGATATCTGGATATCCCGGTGCTCAGTGTGGTTCCTTATTACGAAGAAAAGAAAGAGTAGAAGATGGACAGAGAAGATAACAATATTGAATCCCTGTTTCAGGATCTTGTGAAAGAATCCGGATATACGGGAAGACAGACAGAGGTAATACATCCACATGTATCAGATGTATCTTTCCGCGTAAATGAGGCCATCAATGTTCTGCGTGGAAACATCCAGTTAAGTGGAAGCAATATTAAAACAATAGCTGTAACAAGCTCCGTTGCTAATGAGGGTAAATCATCAATAGCCTTCCGCCTGGCAAAGAGCATGGCAGGGCTTGAGAAGAGGATCCTCTTTATAGACTGCGATATCCGTAATTCTACCATACAGAACAGATATGATATTGTAGGTGAGAAGAAGGGATTAAGCGAATACCTGTGCGGGAATATCAGCAAAGAGAAGATCATCTACCGCACAGATGACAAATACCTTGACATGATCTTTACAGGTGCAGTGGCACCAAACCCCAGTGAGCTGGTATCAGGTCCGCTATTTGCAGAGCTGATGGAATTCGTGCGAAGCGTTTATGATTATGTGATCGTAGACACTCCGCCGCTGAATCTGGTTATCGACGGGCTGCTGATCGCCAAGCAGTGCGACGGAACTGTCCTTGTTGTGGAGAGCGGAAGGACAGACAGGGCACAGGCTGATAAGGCGAAACAGCAGATACAGTATGCAGGTATCCGTCTCCTCGGTGCAGTGCTGAACAAAGCGCCGGTTTATGAGAAACATTATGGCTATGGATATGGCTACGGTTATGGTTACGGCTATGGCTACGGATACGGCTATGGAAAGAGCGCTAAGAAGAATGAGAAAGAAAAGAAGAAATAACCCTGTAAATAAGAAACAGATCATCATCAGTCTGGTGATCTGCCTGGCTGTAGCTTTGTTTGCAGCAGTTTTTATCCATATGGAACAGACAAAGCAGAAATCTATGCAGATTACTGCAGGGAACACCCACAATGTGGGCAACAGTTATAGAAATATTGTTTACAAAGGTCAGGAATATCAGTATAATAACCGTATCACAAATATTCTCTATGCCGGTGTGGACTCCACAGGCAAGCTGGAAGCTTCCTCCCAGTATGGAAATAAAGCCAGGGCAGACAGCATTGCTCTGGTGGTGATGGATGAGAAGAACCGCAGGATGACCATTCTCTCCATTAACCGTGATACCATGACTGATATCCGAAGATATACAATGAACGGCAATGACAAGGGACTCTATACCACGCACATCGGATATGCCTACAGCTATGGCGATGGGGGAAAGGTAAGCTGTGAGAGTCTCTGCGAGGCAGTATCACTTCTCCTTGGAGATATCCCTGTGAAGCGCTATGTAGTGACAAACCAGGATTCCATGCCCTATATCAATGAGCTGGCAGGCGGGATCACGCTTACAGTGCCAAACAACGATCTTCAGGAGAAATATCCGGAGATGGCAGAGGGTGCACAGGTTACCCTGGATGACAGCAACATAAAGGATTTCCTTCAGTACAGGAATACAGAGGAGTCCTTCAGCAATGAGGGCCGTATGCAGAGACAGAAAGCCTATCTCACAGCCTATGTTGAGAAGATGCAGTCCATGGATGAGAATGACCTTGAGAAAGCATGGGATTCCCTCGATGTGATGGACGATTATATCCAGACAAGTGTGACACGCAGCCAGTATCTGGGACTTGTGAAGACTCTTAAGAAAGCAGAGTTCACAGAGGACAGTATCGAGCAGCTTCCGGGAACAGACCAGGAGGGAGACCTTCATGATGAGTTCCATGTGGATGAAGATGCACTCCGGGAATTGATCATCCGTTTATTTTATGAAAAAGTATGACAGGCTGCTGTTTTTCAACCGCCTTGTTATAAAGTAACCGTAAATTAATAAGAATAGAGCCAGAAGAAGACAGAAAGGAAGGCATTCTTATGAAAAGAAAATATTTCAGCATTTTACTTGCAGCAATGACAATTGCAGCATCTGCCAATGTATATGCAGCCCCAAGTATCGGACAGATCATTCCGGAAGCTCCAAAGGTAGTTGAGGGAAATCTGTCAAATAAACAGGAACTGATCGTAAAAGATGTTGATACAGGTGCCTACAAGGATAAAAAAGTTGCAGAGGTAGTAACAAAAGTAAATGATGATAATACCAAGGTAAACATGAATGAGATTCTGAAAGACCTTAAGGTAGATACAACAGAAACAATTAAAACAAACACAAATCAAAAAGTAAACCCTTCTCTGTATGAGCCTCTTACACCTTTCGTAGATTTGGTTATTAAGGAAGATGATAAGATCACATATGAAATAAATGGTGCTATTAAAACAACCCTTACCATCGAAGCGGCCAAGGATGTAAAGAAGAAAGATGTACTTCTGATGCAGATCGATCCGACAACAGGAAAGGTTACCTTTGTTGCAATTGAGAAGCTGGACAAAGCTACAGGCGAAGTCACAGCCACCTTCGATTCACTTGGACCTGTAATGCTGATTGAGAAGGTTCCGATCGTAACCAAGAAGGTTTCTCCTGAGAAATATGCGGACAAAAAGGTAGCTGATGCAGCAGAGAAGCTGAAAGATCAGAAAGCAGGCTTTACTCTGACAGATTTTATCGATGATCTGACAGATACAGAGAACAAAGAGGTCACACTGGACAACGGACAGACCATCAACCTGGATGACTATGTCAGCGCAAGCAGTCTTATAGATATGGCAATCAAGATGTCAGATGATTACTCCTATGACATGTCCGGCTCTCTTGATGCACAGGTAAACTGTGACATTGATAGTGTTGACTGGAAGAGCCTTGTAACTGCTAATGATGCAGACTTTGATGTTGATACAGCAGAGGGCGACCTGAGCCTTCTTACAGAGATAGAGCCATTCACAATCCCGGACAGCATTGTTGTACAGGCAGATGCTTCTACAGGAGAGCTTAACTATCTTGCAGAGCCTGAACTGAGCTTCGCATATCCGGAAAAAGAAGAAGAGGAAGCAGAGGAAGCAGACGACGCAGATGAGACAGCTGATGCAGAAGATGATCTGATGAGCTGGATCGTTAAGGACGAAGCAGGCTCTTCTGAACAGCCAAATCTTGTGATCAAAGGCGAATTCAAAGGCATGGGACCTCTTGCAATCTTTACAAAAGATGCAAAATAATCTGATAAGAGAGGAACAGTTCAATGTCACGAAAATCTCACAGACGCAGACATAAAAAAAATAAATTCATGTCCTCAGTGCTCTACTATGTGCTGGTTCTTGCTCTGGTGGCAGGCCTTCTGTTTGTTGTAAAGGTAAACCACCAGGAACGTGCAGAACGCACAGAATACAAAGAAAAGCTGGCCAGCAAAGAGACAGAGGAAGATATCGGCGTACTGGACGACATGATGGTACGACCAACAGCAGAACCTACGGAAACACCAACTGATACAGCAGCAGGTAAATGATAAAAAGTACCAAAAATTATTGCATCTTTTTGGCAATAAAGCTATAATAACGTGTAGATAAGACAAAAGGTCTATAGTCTTTGAATCGTCGCTTTGCCGCGTTTAAGGATATTGATTTACATATCTTGAAGAGAATCTGTCTTGAAATACAGGCAGAATGGCGAAGCATACCCAAAATACGGAGGTAAGATATCCAATGTGGTATGTGATGCAGGTGCGAACAGGCACAGAAGAGAACATCCGTTGCCAATGTCAGCGGCTCATAAGCAGCGATATACTGAAACGCTGCTTTATTCCCTACTATCAACAGAAGAAACGATTTCAAGGCAAATGGCATATCCAGGAAAGAATCCTCTTTCCCGGGTATGTCTTTTTAATTGCCGAAAATCTGGAACAGCTGGCTGAAAACCTGAGAAAAGTCACAGGAATGACCCGACTTCTGGGAACAGGAGATGAGATCATTCCCCTATCTTAGGAAGAAGTAGAGCTGCTTCTGAAGCTGGGAAAAGAAGAACAGCTGGTAGCCATGTCCACAGGGATCATAGAGAATGATCAGGTCAGGATACTCACAGGACCATTGCAGGGCATGGAAGGTTATATCAGAAAAATCAACAGACACAAAAGAAAAGCCTGGGTTTCCATAGAAATGTTTGGAAGGAGCGTGGATATGGAGGTTGGGCTGGAAATAATAAAAAAAGTATGAGAAAAAGAAGGAGAAACTAAGGAAGGCGTATGTATAGAAAAAAATCAAGAGGATGGTATAAACACAAGGACTTTATATTTTTAGATCTTGTGTGTTTATTTCTATCTTTAATACTGGCATATCTGGTTCGAAATGGTTCTGTCCGGAACATATTTGAACTGGGAATATATCACAACATGATATTCTTTGTAATATTGGCAGATTTATTTCTGATCATTATTTTTGAATCTTATAAAGGCGTTCTGAGGAGAGGTTATTACCAGGAATTACGTTCTGTTATCCAGCAGATGATCCTGATAGAACTGGCAAGTGGTCTGTATCTGTTCACTGTCAGTAATGGACACAGCTTCTCAAGGACTGTTTTGTATCTTATGGGAGTCTTTTATGTACTCCTGTCCTATGGCACAAGAATAATATGGAAAAAACACCTGATCCATAAAATGGCAGAAGGTGGAGAACATTCACTTTATATTGTAACAAATTACGATCTTGCGTCAAAAGTAATCCGGAATGTAAAAAATCATAATTATAATCGATACAACATCAATGGTCTCATAATCATTGATAAAAATATAGCAGGCAGGGAAATTGAAGGAATCCCGGTTGTGGCAGATTTAAAGAATGCTGCATCCTATATTTGTCAGCAATGGGTAGATGAAGTTTTTGTAAATGTAGATACGTCTTATCCATATCCCCATGAACTGATAAATGAACTGCTGGAAATGGGAATGGCAGTTCATGTGAACCTGGCAAAAGTCAGAAGCACCCCCGGGCAGAAACAATTTGTAGAGACTATAGGTGGATATACAGTTCTGACGACCACTATGAACTATGCTACGGACAGACAGGCACTTGCCAAAAGAGCACTGGATATCCTGGGTGGACTGGCAGGCTGTCTTCTGACAGGGATTATCTTTATCTTTGTGGCACCGGCCATTTATATCAGCTCTCCGGGTCCGATCTTCTTCTCACAGATACGGATCGGTCAGAATGGAAAACCATTTAAAATGTACAAATTCCGAAGCATGTATATGGACGCAGAAGAACGCAGGGCAGAACTTATGGCACAGAATAAAATGAGTGATGGCCGTATGTTTAAGATTGATTTCGACCCCCGTGTAATAGGAAATAAAATCCTGCCCGACGGAACCAGAAAAACCGGGATAGGAGAATTTATCAGAAAAACATCACTGGATGAATTCCCACAGTTCTGGAATGTGCTGAATGGGACCATGAGCCTTGTGGGCACCAGACCGATATTACAAGATGAATTACAGAAATATGAGCTGCATCACAGAGCCAGAATTGCCATTAAACCGGGGATTACCGGTATGTGGCAGGTAAGTGGAAGAAGTGACATTACAGACTTCGAAGAAGTAGTGAGACTGGATACAGAATATATCAGTAACTGGAACTTTGGACTGGATATAAAGATTCTGTTTAAGACAGTGATGACAGTACTGAAGAGAGAAGGATCCGTATAATATGGAAAGAAAACTGGCGATTTCTATGTTTGGTCAGAAGCGACTGAGCAGAGAAGGCGGAATTGAAATTGTAGCAAAAGAACTTTGCACCAGAATGGTGCAAAATGGTTGTACAGTTACCTGTTATAACCGTTCCGGCCATCATGTGAGTGGTGCAGAGTATGACAATAAAACAGAATATGAAGGAATCCGTCAGAAATATGTTCCGACTATCGAGAAAAAAGGGCTTGCAGCTGTGAGTTCTTCTTTTTTTGCAGCTTTTTACAGTGCATTTGGAAAATTTGATGTAGTGCACATTCATGCTGAGGGACCTGCATTTTTTGCATGGCTGCCAAAGCTGTTTGGGAAAAAAGTGGTAGTTACCATACATGGAATAGACTGGCAGCGTGAAAAATGGAAATCAGGTTTTGGTTCAAAGTTTATCCGCCAGGGGGAAAAGAATGCTGTCAAATACGCAGATGAGATTATTGTTCTGAGTAAAGGTGTCCAAGACTACTTTAAAAATACCTATGACAGAGATACATGGTTCATTCCAAACGGTGTAAACCGTTCGGAAATCAGAAAAGCGGAACTGATTACCCAAAAGTTTGGCCTGACAGAGAATTCTTATATCTTGTTCCTTGGCAGGCTGGTGCCGGAAAAAGGCATCCGATATCTGATAGAAGCATTTAAAAATGTCTGTACAGATAAGAAACTGGTCATTGCAGGCGGTTCCAGTGATACAGACTCCTTTATGAAGGAACTGCAGGAATCGGCAAAGGAAGATGACAGAATTATTTTTACAGGATTCGTACAGGGAAAGATACTGGACGAACTGTATAGTAATGCGTATATTTACACCTTGCCTTCTGATTTGGAGGGTATGCCGCTGAGCCTGTTGGAAGCCATGAGCTATGGCAACTGCTGCCTGGTCTCCGACATTCCCGAATGTACAGAAGTCGTAGAAGATAAGGCATTGATTTTCAAAAAGTCGGATGTAGAGGACTTGAAAGAAAAGATACAGGATGCCTGTGATCATCCTGAAAAGGTTATGAAACTGAAACAACAGGCAGCAGATTTTGTCTGTAAGAAATACAACTGGGACGAGGTTGTAAGGGAAACGATGAAGCTATACAGGAGAAAATCATAAATGAAAGTGTTAATGATAAATAAATTTCTGTACGCCAACGGCGGTAGTGAAACATATATATTCAAGCTGGGGGAGGTACTGAAGCAGCATGGACATGAGGTTCAGTACTTCGGTATGGAGCATGAAGGCCGCTGCGTGGGCAACCGGGTCAATGCTTATACATCTGATATGGACTTCCACGGCGGCAGCAAACTGAGCAAGCTGACCTACCCGATCAAGACCATCTACAGCAAGGAAGCAAGAGTACAGCTGAGAAAAGTTCTGGACGACTTCAAGCCGGATGTCTGTCATCTGAACAATTTTAACTACCAGCTGACTCCTTCCATCATTCTGGAAATCGTGAAGTGGCGCAAGGAGACCGGAAGGGATTGCAAGATCATCTTCACGGCACATGACTACCAGCTGGTCTGCCCGAACCACATGCTGAACAATCCGAACACCCACCAGAACTGTGAGAAGTGCCTCGGCGGCCATTTTGCGAATTGTATGAAAGGCAAGTGCATCCACGGTTCCACTGCGAAGTCGGCCATCGGTATGATGGAGGCTGAATTCTGGAAGTGGAAGGGCACCTATAAGTACATTGACACTATGATCTGCTGCTCGGAGTTCATGAAGACCAAGATGGACAGCAACCCGCTGTTTGCAACGAAGACCGTGGCAATGCACAACTTCATCGATAAGGTGGAGTGGAAAGAAACTCCGAAGAAGGATTACGTCCTCTACTTCGGCCGCTTCTCTGAGGAAAAGGGCATCGGCACACTCATCAAGGTTTGTAAAGAACTGCCAGATGTACAGTTCATCTTCGCTGGCACCGGTCCTCTGGAAGAGACGGTAAATGGTATTAAGAACATCAAGAACGTTGGCTTCCAGAAAGGCGAGGCACTGGAAAAACTGATCCGTGAGGCACGGTTCTCCATCTACCCGTCTGAGTGGTATGAGAACTGCCCGTTCTCCGTGATGGAATCCCAGATGTATGGCACACCGGTACTGGGAGCTGAGATAGGTGGTATCCCGGAGCTGATTCAGGTCGGTAAGACTGGTGAACTGTTTGAGAGCGGTAATGCCGAAGATCTGAAGAAGAAAATCGAGAAGCTCTGGGGTGATAAGAAGCTGTGTGCGGAGTACAGTGCGAACTGTAAGGACATTAGCTTCGATACCATTGATGAGTATTACGAGAAAATTATGAAGGTGTATCAAGGCTAATTAACAAATAGCCTTTGTGACGGAGGATAAAATAAAGATGAAAAATTATAAAATTGCCGTAGCTGGAACCGGCTATGTGGGCCTTTCGATTGCCACATTGCTTTCTCAGCACCATCAGGTGACTGCTGTGGATATTATCCCGGAGAAGGTGGACATGATCAACAACCGTAAGTCCCCAATTCAGGATGACTATATCGAAAAGTATCTCGCAGAAAAAGAACTGAACCTGACCGCAACTCTGGATGCAAAGGCTGCATACTCTGATGCGGACTTTGTTGTAATTGCGGCCCCTACGAACTACGACAGCCACACGCAGCACTTCGACACGAGCGCAGTCGAAGCTGTAATCAAGCTGGTCATGGAGTATAACCCGGATGCCATCATGGTCATCAAGTCCACCATTCCGGTTGGCTACACCGCAAGTGTGCGTGAGAAGTTCAACAGCAAGAATATCATTTTCAGTCCGGAGTTTCTGCGCGAGTCTAAGGCTCTGTATGACAACTTGTATCCGAGCCGTATCATCGTTGGCACTGACCTGAACGATGAGCGTCTGGTTGAGGCCGCTCATGAGTTCGCTAGTTTGCTGCAGGAAGGTGCTATCAAGGAGAACATCGATACTCTGTTTATGGGCTTCACTGAGGCAGAGGCTGTTAAGCTGTTCGCCAATACATATCTGGCTCTTCGTGTTGCTTATTTTAACGAACTGGACACCTATGCAGAAAGCAAGGGTCTGAACACCCAGCAGATCATTGATGGAGTCTGCCTCGATCCTCGTATCGGCGGCCACTACAATAATCCGAGTTTTGGTTACGGCGGATACTGCCTGCCGAAGGATACCAAGCAGCTGCTGGCGAACTACGCAGATGTGCCGGAGAACCTGATTGAGGCGATTGTCGAAAGTAATAGAACTCGTAAAGACTTCATCGCTGATCGTGTCCTGAGGCTGGCTGGTTACTACGGCTATGACGAAGATAACGAGTACGACAAGGAACAGGAAAAGTCTGTGACCATCGGTGTGTACCGTTTGACCATGAAGAGTAACAGCGATAACTTCCGCCAGAGTTCCATTCAGGGCGTCATGAAGCGCATCAAGGCTAAGGGCGCGACGGTTGTAATTTATGAGCCGACTCTGAAAAATGGCGACACCTTCTTTGGTAGCTTGGTGGTCAATGATTTGGCTAAGTTCAAGGAAATGAGCCACGCTATCATTGCGAATCGCTATGACAAGTGCTTGGATGATGTGAAAGAGAAAGTCTATACACGCGATATTTTCCAGCGCGACTAAAATGCATAATATATAATGTAAGTCATTCTTAAAAGAGAGAGTAAACAATAGGAGAGTTAATCATGTCTGAAGAAAAGAAGTTAAATGGTACGGTCATCGTCACTTATCGCTGCAACGCTCGTTGCTCCATGTGTAACCGTTATAAAGCACCTTCCAAGCCGGAAGAGGAAATCAGCATCGAGACCATTAAAAAACTGCCGAAGATGTATTTCACAAATATCACCGGCGGTGAACCGTTCATCCGTACCGACCTGAAAGATATCGTGCGTGAGCTGTATAAGAAGTCTGATCGTATCGTTATTTCCACGAACGGATTTTTCACTGACCGTATCGTTGATCTGTGTAAGGAGTTCCCTCAGATCGGTATCCGTATCTCTATCGAGGGTCTGGAACAGACTAACAATGAGATCCGTGGTCTGCAGAACGGCTACCAGCGTGGTTATGGCACACTGAAAAAGCTGTGTGAGATGGGCATGAAAGATGTCGGCTTCGGTATGACCGTTCAGGACAAGAACGCCCCTGACCTGGTTCCGCTGTACAAGATCTCTGATGAGATGGGCATGGAGTTTGCAACCGCCTCGCTGCATAACAGCTTCTACTTCGTTGAGGCAAAGAACATCATCCATGATCGTCCGATGGTTGCAAAGAACTTTGAGAATCTGGTCAATGAACTGCTCCGTAGCAACAGCCCGAAGAAGTGGTTCCGTGCATACTTTAACCACGGCCTGATCAACTACATCTATGGTCAGAAGCGTCTGCTGCCTTGCGACATGAGCTTTGATACCTTCTTTATCGACCCGTATGGCGATGTCATGCCTTGCAATGGCACCAAGGATAAAGAGGTCATGGGCAACCTGAACAATCAGACTTGGGACGAGTTGTGGAACAGCCCGGAAGCAGAGAAGGTTCGTGCAAAAGTTCGTTGCTGCGACCGTGACTGCTGGATGATTGGTTCTGTCAGCCCGGCTATGCACAAGTATATCTGGAAACCGGCTACTTGGGTTCTGGTTCACAAGTTCAAGGCTCTGTTTACCAAGCATCCGTACAGCATGTATGAGCTGAAGATTTGCCGTGATTACCGCGACGGCAAAGTTACTAAAGAGGATCTGGATAAGTGCAGCACCTGCGATATGAACTGTGTGATCAACAACGGTCTGAGTGAAGCTTCTAAGGAGCAGCTGAAGCATAAGACCGGTGAGGAAATTGTGGATGCCGATATCGCACAGCAGATGGAGACGAAGTAATGAATATCCTGTATATAGCTTATTCATGTAACCCTTTTGCTGGAAGCGAAGATAAAATCGGTTGGTGCGTTCCTTATGAGAGTTCAAAAACAAATAAAGTTTATGTGATCACAAAAGAAGAGCAACGTGAACCAGTCGAAAAATATTTGCAGAGTCACCCACTTGAAAATATAAAGTTTTACTATGTTGACATCCCAAATTTTTACAAGAAAATCTTCAAGGGATTCATGTATTCTGGAAGACTTAATGTGTGGAATAGACGGGTGCTTCCTCTTGCAAAGAAAATCTCTGCGGATCAAAAAATCGACGTTATTCATCAGATTACACCAATTGAGTTCCGTGCAATTGGAGACTATGGAAAGATAGCAAATATCAAATTTGTCTGTGGACCACTTGGCGGAGGAGAGTCTTTGCCTAATGGGTTAAAAGATTACGCAAAGGGACATGAAATCATTGAAGTCGTTCGTTCGGGGATAAATCGTTGGTATCGTTTTAAACTGAGAATCACAGGCAAACTAAATCGTTGCGATTATATTATGTTTGCAAATAAAGAGACTCAAGAATTCCTCGTGGGGGGGGCAGAACTAAACTGTCCATATGAATTAGTCTTTGATAATGGATTAAGACCGGACGAATTAGTGAACTGGACAGAAAAGGAAAAAGTGAATGAAGAATTACAATGTAAGTGACGAGCCAGTGACTGAGGTTGCGGTAGATATAAATGATATTAAAGATACTTGCAATGAAAAGGGCAGAAATGAAGAATGTGTCTTTCTGGTTGCCGGAAGAATGATTTATCGAAAGGGCTTGGATTTCCTTTTTGATGCATTGATGACAATTCCGCAGGAAACTAGATATCAGGTTAGGGTTGTAGGTGATGGCCCGGAGCTTGTGCATCTGCGTAAACGCTGTAAGGATAACCTGAACTTGTCTGAGCATGTGCACTGCATGGGTTCCATTCCCTATATGGAAATGGAAAAGGAATATGCAGGTGCGGATGTATTTATTATGCCGAGCATTCGAGAAACGACAGGCACAGTCTTATTGGAGGCAATGTCAAAAGGTATTCCAGTTATCACCATTAATAAGTTTGGCGGAGCAACTCTTTTTGATGAAAACACCGGTTGGCTTTATGAAGGAAACTCGAAAGAGGAATACATTGAGAATTTGAAAAAGGCAATTCTTGAATGTATTGCTAATCCTGATGAAGTAACAAGACGTGGAAAAAACGCACGAAAGAAAGCAGAAAAGTATACCTGGCAGAAAAAAAACGAGAAGTATCAGGAAATATATAGAAATTTGTGTGAGGCCAAGAAATAGCGATGAGAATTTTAATTGTACGAAACTACCCTAATTATATGGCAATAGGGAAAAATTCGACTTATAACATTCAAGAGTTGGGGTTAGCATCAGCATTAGTAAGAGCGGGGCATACTTGTGATATTGTTTTTTGGACAAATGATAAAGAGCAAAGTGTTATTTATCAAGTCCCCCAAAGTAATGGAACGGTGGTAGTATATTATAAAAGAGCAAAGACGTTCCTAAAAAATGCAATCTATGATATTGATGACTTGATTAAAAAATATGATATCATTCAGCCATGCGAATACAATCAATTACAGTCCTTGATTTTTGCAAAAAAGTACCCCAGTAAAACCATTGTGTATCACGGACAGTACTATGGAAAAGAAAACAGAAAGTATAATCTTTGGTGCAGATGTTTTGATCTGTTCGGATTGAAATTATATGAGAAAAACAGAACATTCTTCATAACAAAAAGCATATTGTCAAAAGATTATTTGGCAGATAAAGGTTTGGATGAAACCCATATATTCGCACTGGGTGTCGGAATGAACAGAGATGCACTTGAGAATAAGGAAGCAAATCAAAGCGATGTATGTACTACTATCGAAGAATTGGAAGCGGAAATTAAATTACTTTATGTCGGTGAGTTCATGCCACGCCGTCATTTGAAATTTATGGGGGATATTATAGTTGAACTCAAAAAAAGGGGTAGAGAATGTAAATTAATAATGATAGGGAAGTCGAATACTGACTATGGAAAAAATGTCAAGGAGTATTTTGAAAACAATAATTTGAATGACAATGTATACTATGTGGATCGTATAGAACAAAGATATCTTTCAAGAGTATACCAAGCATGTACTGCATTTCTTTTTCCATCGACTTATGAGATTTTTGGAATGGTCCTGATGGAAGCCATGTATTTTGGGCTGCCGGTTATATCTTGCGAAAATGGAGGTAGCACCATGTTGATTAAAAACGGGATTAATGGCTTTATTGAGAATGAACTAAATGCAGAGAAATGGGCTGAGAAAATTATCCAGATTAAAGATGGTACTACAGTTGACATTTCGATGAATGCAAGAAACACAATACTAAATAGATTTACATGGGATGCATTGGTGAGTCGATTCATTCAAGTCTACGAAAAGAGATTGAACGATGATAATAAATGTTAATAGCACTATAATTAGTTTAATTTGTTTGTTTCCAATTACAGTAATTATACAACGATATAATAATATACCAAACAGATTTCTCTTTACTTTACTGGTGTTGATGCTTCTGCTGGCATTTGTATTGAATACATTGAGGGCTAATACAAACAAACAAATAAAAGCGTTTGTGATGGTGATTCTAGTAGCGGTGCTGGCTTTGTATGACTATAACATTACTGGAGAATCGCTGATTAATTTTAATGATGTTTTATATCTGCCTTTTTGGGTATTGTTTCTTTCATATTTGACAACGAAGTATGATGTGTACAAGAATTTGCTCGAGGATAAATTGAAACTGATTAGATTTTCGATATTATTTGGAAATTTACTCATGCTGTTTTTCGTCATTATGGAAAGATCGTATTTCTACAATGGACGACATAGAATGGCATCGGGAGCCTTCTTGCTGATGCTGGAATCCTATTATTATATAAAGAAAACTAAAAATAATAGATATTGGATTTGTGTGCTTTGGCCGTGCGTTGCAATATTGAATAGTACAAGCAGAACTTATTTGATAATGGCAGCAGTATTTCTTTTAATAGCATATTATAAGCAATTAAAAAATAAACAATTGTTTTATTTTTCAATAATTCCAATTGCATTGATTTCCGCAGTTATCATTTTCAATTCTGATATAATGCAGTATTTTCTGCCAAAACAAGTTGGTGTCTTTGATTTCTGGGGATCGTTTACAAGTGGTAGAACTGTTTTTTGGGCAAAAGATTTTGAGGCATTCAAGAATGCAAATATAATGCATAGATTATTTGGACAGGGCTATAACTTGGTATATTATGTTAACAAAAAGGCGATTGATGCTTATATATACGCGCATAATGATTATTTGAATATATTAATAGCAAATGGAGTTGTTGGATTATTAATCTATATTGTCGCTGTAATGGACTTTATTGTGCAAACGGTAAAAAGGCAAAAAGTCAAATTTGCTGCAGTGTTATTGTCTGTGTTTATATTTGCGTTTAATGCATTTTTTAATGGAGAATATAACTATCCTGCGGCAACACTTTCTATTATGTTTTTGTTTTTAATTTTAGGAAAGGAAGATGAATTTGAATGTTTAGAATAGGTTATCTGCTTCCATATTTCGGCAATTTACCGAAGGGATTTGATTTGTGGTTGTTAACATGCCAAGCAAATCCAAGTATAGACTGGCTTATATTCACCGACGATCGAACTAAATATAATTACCCTGAGAATGTTAAAGTAAAGTATATTTCATATGATGCTTTCAAGAAGAGAATTGTTGATTACTTTGATTTTCCGGTAGTAATCGATAGACCATGGAAGCTTTGCGAATTCAGACCAGCTTATGGTGAAATATTTTCTCATGAATTAAGAGAATATGATTTTTGGGGACACTGTGATACGGATTTGATTTGGGGAGATATTAGGAATTTTATCACAGATGATATTCTGGAGAAGTATGATAAGATTGGATTTCAAGGTCATTCAACGTTATATAGAAATACACCGGAAGTTAACTCAAGATATAAAACTATTATTCCTGGACAATTGAGTTACAAAGACATCTTTAACAGTTCAGAAGGGCATTGCTTTGATGAAAATGGTATAGAAAATATATACGAATTTCTGAAAATATCATATTTTAGAGAAACTAACTTTGCCCATCTTGACCGTTTTCATTCGAGCTTTTTCCTTGGGCATCAACCGATATCAGAGGACTATAAAAATGATAGACAAGTGTTTGTTTGGAATAATGGGAAAATAATACGTTATTACTTGAAACAAAAATCGGTATGCCAAGAAGAGTACATGTATCTCCATTTCTTTTCGGCACCGATTACCTATAGAACAACTAAAATTGATATCTCGTGTAAATATGTAGCAAGACCTCATGTTGTCGAAAACTTGACAAAAGAAGTTGATGTAGCTTACTTAAAAAAATATGGGCACTGCAGCTCTTTGTATTTTTATTTAAAGGTAGCTTATTTTAATCGACATAAAATAACTGTAAAAAAGATTTTGAATGCATTTAGACTGAAATACAAGAGAGAGAGAGACAGGGTTAATTCAAAACGTGCAACGATATCAAATAAAATCAGATGAAGGCATAGACTAAATGGAAAAAAAGAGTAATTTTGCAGTAAAAGTTATACAATTGATTTTTTTTGCATTTGTTGCAAAGGGATTTGGATTTGTAAGAGAAATAGTTTTAGCTAATTATTATGGAACAAGCTATGTTTCCGATGTTTATGTTGCTGTTCAAAATATTCCTGCCATTATATTTACGATATTTGGAACTGCAGTCACAACAGGGTTTATTCCATTATATACAGAAGTTAAAATTAGAAAAAACAAAGAATCGGCTGACACATTTGCGAATAATGTGTTTAATATTTTTCTCTTGCTGTCTCTTCTTTTAACAACGTTAGGAGTTTTTTTTTCAAAACAACTTGTAAAATTGTTTGCGGGTGGGTTTAAAGGTGAAACTTTTATTTTATGCAATCAGTATGCAAAGATTATTATGCCCACATGCATTGCCATTATTCTAGTATATGTGTATAATGCGTATTTGCAAATAGAGGGATATTTCAATCAAAATTCCTTGATGAATGTTCCCTATAATTTGATTCAGATCGTTTTTATTGCAATTGGATTTTATAGTGGAAATTCATATATCCTTGCAGTTGGACTTCTTTTGGCATCATTTGGACAACTTGTTTATCTAAGGGTGCTAGTGAAAAAGAAAACAGATTTTAAGCATAAGCCTGTATTGAACTTTCGGGATACAAATATCAGACAAATGCTGATTCTAGTTGGCCCAGTGTTTATTAGTACGGGTGTTAACCAGTTAAATTCAATTGTTGATCGTTCGATGGCTTCTGGTTTGATAGAGGGAAGTGTCTCTGCACTGAACTATTCAAGTGAAGTTGCAAATATGGTTACGCAAGTCGTTATTTTAAGCTTGACAACGATCCTGTATCCTAAAATGACTGAGTTATTCGCAAGAAATGACAAGGCAGAAAAAAATTCCTTTACCCTGACTTATATTAATGTGGTGTCATTATTGGTACTTCCATTAGCCGCATTGATTTTTGTGTTTTCTAAAGAGATTGTACAAATTTTATTTGGACGTGGAGCATTCAATGAAAATACAGTCTTATTTGTAAGCCGTGCCTTGAAGATTTACGCATTAGGTATTGTGGGAGCGTCTTTTAGAGATGTCCTGAATAAAGTTTTCTATTCTATGAAGGACACAAAGACACCAATGATTAATGGATCGATTGCAGTTGCTGTAAATATTGGTTTGAATATCTTACTGGTAAAGAAATTTAAATATCTTGGATTGGCTTTCGCAACGTCTGTTTCTGCAACGGTCTGTACAATATTGCTTTTAGTTCAAATGTGCAAAAAGATGGAAGAATTTAAATATAGAAAAGCAATTGGAACATTTATAAAGGCACTTTTGGCAATGACTTGTATGTGCGCAGGAATTGCGGGAATCATGCCATTGGTTGATTCGCTCAATGATCTTTGCAGGTGTTTTGTTGGTGGAATAATAGGTGTTGTTATTTATGTTTGCGCGCTATTAATATTTCGAGAACAAACGATGAGACAAGTAATTGTAATTAATAAAGCAACAAAGAAATATAAAAAGGGTTGACAAGATGTACAAAGGAGAGAATACTCTTGAGAGCAGAGAGCAGAGAGCAGAGAGCAGAGAGCAGAGAGCAGAGAGCAGAGAGCAGAGAGCAGA
>OGYS01000928.1_pt1 | contig 18425 bp, 15 predicted proteins | sample 1576611 | NCBI WGS metagenome assembly OGYS01 (sample SAMEA3541571, study PRJEB24748) | human gut metagenome | biome: human gut; feature: human-associated habitat; material: faeces | place: China | collected 2012
GATTAGAAGGTATTACTATGTCAGTTTCATTTTTAATTGTTACACTGGCAGCTTTTATCACACCTATGGTTTTAGCAAGATTCAAAGTATCTTTTCTTCCTACTTCGGTTGCTGAAATTATTATAGGTATTATTATTGGTAAAAGTTGTTTCAATTTAATTCATGCTGATACGCTCTTGAGTTGGTGTTCAACTTTCGGGGTTATACTATTAATGTTTTTAAGTGGTATGGAAATTGATTTTAGCTTATTTAAGAAAATTCACATACCTTATCCCCGTTAGAAGCAAAGATGGCAGCTAATGAGCCTAAAACTTCACCTGTTAGAGCTGCAACTTATGCATATGCTTTTTCTTTAGTCGCATCGCTAATTTTAGCTTTGTTATTTAAAGTTACAGGCTTATTCTCAGATGTTGGTTTAGCTACTATTTTATTTAGTACTGTTTCTTTAGGAATTATGACTTCATTATTGAAAGCGCATGAGTTACTAAGCCGTCCATTCGGTCAAACTATTCTTTTGTTCTCTGTATTAGGTGAAGTTATTCCTATGGCAACTTTAACTGCTTATTCCTCTATCTATGCAGGAAAAGGTGCTAGTTTATGGTTGATTACATTGCTATTTATAGCTGCAGCACAAGGACGGTATGACGAAGCGCTCAGCGGTTTCCTGCCTTTGCAGGACAATGCCAAATACAAGGACTTGGTTCCCTATTACATCGCCGAAATCTATCTGTTGAAGAAGCAGTACGACAAGGCGGAAATCGTGGCGCAGAATGCACTGTCAGCCCATCCCGACGGTCTGAGCTACACCCACACGGCGGAGCTGAACCGTATCCTCGGTACAGCCGAATACCATTTCGGGAAGTATCACGAAGCCGTAAAGTCCTTCGGACAATATATAGAACACAATGCCGAATCTGCCGCTCATAGAAGGGATGCCCTTTACATGCTGGGAATGTCCTATTATCAATGCGGCGTGTATTCGCAAGTCCCCTCCGTCCTCGGCAGAGTGACTGCCGAAAACGATGCCCTTTCGCAGAACGCATACCTGCACATGGGACTGGCTTATCTGCAACTGGCAGACAAGACCAAAGCGCGTATGGCCTTCGAGCAGGCTGCCGCCTCCAACGCCGATATGAAAGTCAAGGAACAAGCCGCCTATAACTACGCCTTATGCATTCACGAGACCTCCTATTCCGCTTTCGGCGAATCGGTGACCGTCTTCGAGAAATTCCTGAACGAGTTCCCGAACTCTCCTTATGCCGAAAAGGTCAGCAACTACCTGGTGGAAGTATACATGAATACACGCAGCTATGATGCCGCACTCAAGTCCATCGACCGTATCTCCCATCCCAGCAAAGCCATTCTGGAAGCCAAACAAAAGATTCTGTTCCAACTCGGGACCCAGTCTTTTGCCAACACGCAGTTCGAACAAGCCATCGGTTACTTCAACCAAAGCGTCACGTTGGGGCAATACAACCTCCAGACCAAGGCAGACGCCCTCTACTGGCTCGGCGAGTCTTATTACCGCCTGAACCGGATGAGAGAAGCTGCCCGCAATTTCAACGAATATCTGTCACTCACCCGGCAGAGGGATACGGAAATGTTTGCCCTTGCCTACTATAACCTGGGCTACATCGCTTTCCACCAGAAAGACTATTCGACGGCAGAGAACCGTTTCCGCAACTTTGTCCAACTGGAGAAAGGCGAAAACCCGACCGCATTGGCAGATGCCTACAACCGCATCGGTGACTGTAACCTGCACGTCCGCCGTTTCGAGGAAGCCAAGCAATACTACGCCAAAGCCGAGAACCTGAACACTCCCGCCGGAGACTATGCCGTCTATCAATTAGCACTGGTATATGGCATGCAGAAAAACTATACGGAAAAGGTGAGCATGCTGGACCGACTTGCAGCCAAATATCCCAACTCGCCCTACGCCATCAATGCCCTCTACGAGAAGGGACGCTCCTACGTACAGAGCAACAACAGCCGCCAGGCTATCGCCACCTTCCGCGAGCTGCTTGCCAAATACCCCGAAAGCCCCGTCAGCCGTAAAGCCGCCGCCGAAATCGGTCTGCTTTACTACCAGAACGATGACTATGACCGTGCCATAGAAGCCTACAAGCATGTGGTCACCCAATATCCCGGAAGCGAGGAAGCCCGCCTTGCCATGCGCGACTTGAAGTCCATCTACGTAGATGCCAACCGCGTGGACGAGTTTGCCGCCCTTGCCGCCCAGATGCCGGGAGAAATCCGCTTCGAACCCAGTGAGCAAGACTCGCTGACTTACATCGCTGCCGAAAAAGTATATATGAAAGGCGAAGCCACACCTGCCAAAGAGAGCTTCACCCGTTATCTGCAAAGTTATCCGGGAGGCGCTTTCAGCCTGAATGCACACTACTACCTCTGCGTCATAGGCAAAGAGCAGAAAGATGAAGAGGCGGTATTGGAACATGCCGGAAAACTGCTGGAATACCCCGATAACCCATATTCTGAAGAGGCTTTGCTGATGCATGGAGAAATTCTGTTCAACCGCCAGCAATATGACCTGGCATTGGCCGACTACAAGAAATTGCAGGCCAAAGCCACCACGGCAGAGCGCCGCCAGCTTGGCGCTATCGGTGTACTGCGCTGTGGAGCACTGATGCATGATGATGCGGAAGTCATCAACGCCGCCACAGCCTTGCTTGCCGAAGCCAAGCTGTCTCCGGAGCTCCGGAACGAGGCGTTGTACTACCGTGCCAAGGCATACCTCAACCAGAAAGCCGACAAGAAGGCAATGGATGACCTTCAGCTGCTGGCCAAAGACACCCGTACCCTTTATGGAGCCGAAGCCAAATATCTGGTGGCATTACAATGGTACAATGCCGGTAATTATGCCTCTGCAGAAAAGGAAATCCTTAATTTCATCGACCAAAGCACACCGTATGCCTACTGGCTGGCACGCAGTTTCATCCTTCTGTCTGATGTATATGTAGCCATGGACAAGAAGCTCGATGCACGCCAATACCTATTGAGCCTGCAGCAGAACTACCAGGCCGACGACGATATAGCAAGCATGATTAACGAAAGACTGGAGAAATTGAAGTAAGAAATATAGCACATTATGAAAAAGATACAATATATCCTCGCAGGAACTATGCTTGTCTCCCTCTCTTTGGGAGCACAAGCCCAGACACAACCCCAAGACACCACCATGAACCGTACGGTAGTCGTGGAACAAGAATATAATCCGGACATCATGGATGCCTCCAAAGTGAACGTGCTTCCCAGGGTGGAACCTCCTACCGTCAGCAAAAAGGCGGTGGAATATGACGCCACCCTGATGCCGGCAACCCAAATCCCCGCAGGTATCATGCAAGCCTATACCGGAAAAGAGACGCAGGCGAAAGCGCTGCCCGGATATGTACGCTTGGGATACGGTAACTACGGTAACCTCGATGTACGCGCCAACTACCTCTTCTCTTTATCCCCCAAAGACCGCCTCAACCTGACATTCACAATGGATGGCATGGATGGCAAACTGGACTTGCCGGATAATGGCGGGAAGTGGAATTCATTCTACTACCGTACCCATGCTGCCATGGATTATGTACATGCCTTCAGCAAAGTCGATTTGAATATTGCCGGAAAGTTCAACCAAAGCAATTTCAACTTCCTGCCCGACTTCGTCAGCAACAAGCAGAAATTCGTTTCGGGTGATGTACATTTCGGGGTAAGTTCCACGAGCGACGATATGCCTCTCCAATTCCGTGCCGAAACCAGTTTGTTGGTCTACCAGCGCCAACACGACCTCATGGTGAGCAATATCAAAGAAAATATCGTGCGTACCAAAGCCGATGTCACCGGTTCCATCTCCGATGAGCAGACCATCGGCATGGCTTTTGCCATGGACAATACATTCTACAGCGACGGACGTTTCGAGAATCACACCGACGTAGACTTCAATCCATACTATCTCTTTCAGAATGACGACTGGAAAATACGTCTCGGCGCACACGTCGACCTGGCTTTCGGCTTCGGCAAGAAGTTCCGCGCCGCTCCCGACGTAGAAATACAATACATCTTCTCGGACAGCTACATCCTCTACGCACAAGGTAAGGGAGGACGGCTACAGAACGATTTCCGCCGTCTGGAAACCATTACGCCTTATGGCATTACAAACCAGCAGCTTGACAATACCTACGAACAGCTCAACGCAGCCATCGGCTTCAAGGCAAGTCCGGTCAGCGGATTGTGGTTCAACCTATACGGCGGGTATCAAGATTTGAAAAACGACCTGATTGACACTCCGACTGTCAAGTCCGACGGGATAAGCAATGTTTTCCTCACAGAAGACACCAAGAACCTCTATGCCGGAGCCGACCTGAGCTACAACTACAAGGATGTTTTCTATCTCGCCGCCAATGCCGTCTATCGCCATTGGACAACGGACTCAGACGGTTCTGATGTCGTAGTAAGTTTCAAACCGGCCGTAGAAGGCAATCTCAATCTCAAGGTACGCCCCATCTCCCCACTGCTTGTCGGCATCGGCTATCAGCACATCTCACGCCAAGGCGTGGAGGGCAACAAGGCAGACCCCGTCAGCAATCTCTATCTAAACGGCAGCTACGAACTCTTCAAAGGAATCTCCGTGTATGCGCGCGTGAACAACTTGCTGAACAAAGATTACCAGTACTACTGGGGATACCCTTCAGAAGGTCTCAGTTTCTTAGGTGGAGTAAGCTTCCTCTTTTAATAGAGGTAGCACAAGCCGAAGCTCTAATTTGAACAAAAAAGGTCATTTTTGCTAAATTCTCCTTATATTATAAGGTGGGAAGAATCTTTTTTTCCTACTTTTGCGGGCGAATTCAGTGGCGGGAGTCACTAAAAAACAGAAATTTATGCAGAAAAACCTTGTCATAGTCGAGTCTCCGGCGAAAGCAAAAACCATCGAGAAATTCCTTGGAAAAGATTTCAAAGTCCTTTCCAGCTACGGCCATATACGTGATTTGAAGAAAAAAGAATTCAGTATTGACGTAGACAAAGACTTCAAACCGCATTACGAGATACCGGCGGATAAAAAGAAACTCGTAACCCAGTTGAAAGAAGAAGCCGAGCAGGCAGAAACCGTATGGCTGGCTTCCGATGAGGACCGCGAAGGGGAAGCCATCGCATGGCACTTGTACGAAGTGCTGAAACTGAAACCGGAACACACCAGACGTATCGTCTTCCATGAAATCACCAAAGGTGCCATCCTGAAAGCGATAGAAAATCCCCGTGACATTGACATCAACCTGGTCGATGCCCAGCAAGCCCGACGTATCCTGGACCGTATCGTAGGTTTTGAACTTTCACCGGTATTGTGGAAGAAAGTGAAACCTGCCCTTTCTGCAGGCCGTGTACAGTCCGTAGCCGTCCGTCTCATTGTAGAGCGCGAACGCGAGATACATGCATTCCAAACCGAAGCATCCTACCGTGTTACCGCCGTATTCCTCGTTCCGGACACTGACGGCAAAACAGTGGAAATGAAAGCCGAACTGGCGCACCGGCTCAAGACAAAGGCAGAAGCCCGGAAATTGCTGGAGAGCTGTAAAGCAGCTACGTTTACCATCAGCGACATCACTACCCGTCCGCTGAAGAAAACTCCCGCCGCCCCGTTCACCACCTCTACCTTGCAGCAGGAGGCTGCCCGCAAACTGGGATTCACCGTGGCACAGACCATGATGGTGGCGCAACGTCTGTACGAATCCGGATTGATAACCTACATGCGTACCGACTCCGTCAACCTTTCCGAACTTGCCGTCAACGCCAGCCGTGAAACCATCTCCAACCTGATGGGCGAACGTTACGTACACAACCGCCACTTCGCCACCAAGACCAAAGGAGCGCAAGAAGCCCATGCCGAGCACGCCCTCGAAGAAGCCGTGGATCATGGCGATCATGATGCCTACGGACACCAGCGCCAGCACGAGCCCCTTCTGGAGCGGGTGGGCGCTGCGTACCCAGTCGCGCCGGAACGGCCAGAAGTCGAAAATGTAGGCCATCCAGATCAGGATGATCAGCCACCAGCGGCAATAGTTGTAGCCGACATACGGCGTGTAGAAACGCATGATCCCGCGCGGGTCCTGAAACACCCACCACGTCACGGCGAAAATCAGCAGGGTGAACGCCATGTTCGCCAACATGGGCCACGGGCCGCTCCATCGCTTGATGAGCTTGCGTTCCTCAAGATAGGGAATCTGTTGCTGTCCTGACATCGTTATCCTCCTCGGATGCATGACTTGCGCCCCGCCCTTGCGGAGCTCCCTTATCCGGTCCGCCCTGCCCCTTCCGGAGCGCGGGCATACATGGCGCGCATAACCGCCGAGGCAAGTTCCCCGGCTCCTATCCGATCCGGGTCCAGCCCGAGCCGCTCGGCCTCGGCCCGCAGCATCGCCGGGCTGAATTCCGGGGGCAGGGGCGTTTCCGGGGGAACCCCTCCCGGCACGTCCCGCGTCCCGGCATCCTCCTCGGAGAACCGGAACCCGAGAAAGGCACGGCGGCTCATACGGCTCATCGCGCCTCCTGCAAGGCCAGCAGGATGGTGGCATACCCCTCCACGGCCTTGGCTGCGGCCCCGGCGTCGGCGTGGCGCAGGGCGCTCAACAGCCGCGCCAGCTGCGCGAACACGTTCTCGCACTGGGGCAGCGTGCACTCCTGCAGCAGCCGCGCCAGCGCCAGACCGTCAGGCAGGACGCGGCTGGCCGCGTCTTCGAGGCGCGGATTGCCCAATACTCGGATCAATATGGAAAAAAAGCGGATCTGCGCTTGGATAAAGGTCTTCATGTCTCCGTTGCGGAGCGAGGCTCCGGCGGAGGGGAGCAAACGCTCCAGTTCGAGAATCACGGACGGGGACACGGCGGGCAGGGACGCGGCCACCAGAGGCGGCATGAGGATGCGGAACGCGGCGAGATAATCCGCGAACGTCCCGGCGGCATGGCGCGCATCGCCCGGCAGGGCCCGGACCACGGTCCCGCTGCCGCGCCGCGTTTCAAGGATGCCCCGGCCCGCCAGCGCCCGCAGCGCCGCGCGCACCGTGGCCCGGTTCACGCCGAAAGCCTCGGCGAGGCCGCGTTCGGACGGGAGGCGCTCAAACACCCCCCAGCGGCCTTCCAAGAGAGCGCTTTCCAGCTGTCGTTCTATGCATTCCTGCTTGTCCATGCAGTCCTTGCCCGCTGTTGTGGGAACGGCTATGGAATGATTCTCATGCCTTCAGCATACGGGCCCCCGGCAAATCCGATCAACTCTTTTTTCAAAATTGCGCTACATGCATACAACACATTGTTTTTACATGCCTTCAACGGTAAAAGTGGTTGGACCAGATAGCCGCTGGAAACCAAAAAAGACGGCCATGCGGCCCCTTTTGCCTACCGGAAGGCCTCCTTTTCGGGCTCTAACAGGCCTTTTTGCCGGGTATGCGCCCAATTGGATGAACCAATACTATCCGGCCTCCCACCTCTTCCTTCCCCTCCGGCAGCTCCCCGGGAAGCCCGGCGCCCCGATCCCCCCTCGGCCAGCTCTTGCCTTTCTTTCGAAATCCATCACAATGCCCCAAACACCGGAGCTTCGCATGCAGCAGTTTTCCCCGTGGATCGCCGGATTTCCCGGCCTGATCTGGAGCATCGACATCCCCCATTCCCGCCTCAAGGTCTTCAACCGCTGGAGCATCCCCGGCCTCGACGTGCCGCGCCTGCTCAAGGACGCCCGTTACCGGAAAAAAGCCGTACGGCGCGAGGATCACGCCCTGCTCATGGAATTCTGGGACATGCTCACCGCCCGCCGCCCCGCCGCCGTCACCTTCCGGCTGACGAACGGCAACGGGACGTACATCCTGCAAGGCTGGCCCGGCGAAAACGACACGCTCTATTACGGGTTCCTCAAGGAAGCCTTCCTCCCGGCGGCGTATTCGGCGGACGGGCGGCCCGGGACCTGCCAGATGGACATCGGCGGCATCGGCTATCCCGTCTTCGCGCTCGACATCCCCACGCGCGGGCTGCTGATCATCAACGACGCGGCCCGCAGCCTGTTCGCGGCGGCATCCCGCGATCCCAACACCCTGGGCCTCGCCGATATCGCCCCCGGCGGGCTTGCCGAAAAGCTGCTTGAAGCCGGGAACAAAGCCCTTGCCAACGACGCGTGGGCGGGCACACTCACGTTCAGCAACGCCCAGCGCGGCCTGTTCAGCGCCAAGGTACGCCTCACCCCCTGCGGCGGCGCGGGGGAAGGGCGGGTCGTGCGCGTGGCGCTCCTGAACATCCCCGAAAACCGGAAAAGCGCGGCCTGTCCGCCTTCCGAGGAAGACGCCCAAACCGCGCCCCGCCCGCTCCGCGAGGGGCTGGAAAGCCTTTTCGCCCCCTACGCCGGAGAGCTGGACGGCCTCCTTTTTTCCGACATCCAGTCCCACAAGGGGCAGGTCGTCGTGTACGGCGCGGGCCCCGCCTTCCGCGAGCTGCGCTGGGGGGCGGAACACGCCTACGAAGGCACCATCGCACAGGACATCGAACGCTTCGGCCTGCGCTCGCTCACCGTGGAGGATACGCTGGACAGCATCAAGTCCATCGACTGGGTGCTGTTCGCCCCCCACGGCATCCGCTCCTATTTCGCCAAACCGTTCTATACGGAGCAGGGCCTGCACGCCATCCTCATCCTCGCCAGCATCCGCCCCGGTTCCTTCGGCGCGGATGCCGAAACCCGCTTCGCCAGCCTCATGGGGCCTTTTGAAAGGCTGATCGGCGCATGGCGCAAAGGCTGATGCCCTTAAAACAGCTTTGGTCGTGGGAGGCGGGCACGAAAAAGAAGGGATGGCCTCCCCGCGGGCAGGCATAATGAAGGGGAGCTTTCCTGAAGGAAGCTCCCCTGATGCGTTATCGTGCCTTTCGGATGGCGCCTTTGGCTTCGTGCCTTTACCAGCGGAGCGTGCCGCTGGCGGAGCTCACCGCCGTTCCGCCGAGGCGCACGGCATCGAGCTTCCCGCTATCGGAAGCAAGGATCAGTTCCAGTTCCCCGGTTCCCGGGCGGTCGAGGATATGGCCCTGCTCAAGCCGGATGCGCGTCCCGGAACACAGCCCGTGCGCGTGCATGTAGGAAGCCATGCACCCGGCGGCCGATCCGGTGAAAGGATCTTCCCCGGCGTTGTCCGGATCGATGAGCCGGGCGTGCACATCCGTTTCAGGCTCCACGCCTTCGGGGGCGAACACGTACGCCGCCGACACGCCGAGGGGCGCCAAAACAGCTTTGAGGGCGGGCCTGTCCATGTTGATCCGCCGGAGCGCCGCAAGCTCCCGGACGGGAACCATCAGGAAGCTGACGCCCCCCCGCATGAGCTGGCACGGAAGCCCTTCCCGGAGATCGGAAGCCTGAAGCCCGAGCGCTTGGGCCGTTGTCCCGGCGTCGGCGCACGTGTCCGGGACGGCGGGGGGCTGGGTCATGATCACCCTGTCGGGGCGGATGTCCACGGGCAGCACGCCGATGGCGAACTCGAACCGCGCGGTGCCCGGCTTGAGCACGCCCAGTTCCCGCAAAAGGTGCCCCGTGGCAATGGTGGGATGCCCCGCAAAGGGGATTTCCCCGCGCGGCATGAAATAGCGGACACGCACGTCCGCCTTGTCGGAGGCCAACACGAACGCCGTTTCCGGGGCGTTGGTCTCGCGCGCGATGCGCAGCATGTCGGCGGGCTCGATGCCGTCGGCGTCCGTCACCACGGCGCAGGGGTTGCCGGTAAATGGCACCGCAGTAAACGCATCCACGATGTGAAAGGTGCAATTGGGCATAACATATCCTTCAGAGGCAGCCTGTTACGGCTGTTGATGGAGGAGGGGCGCACGGCGGCCGGAACGGCGCCGCACGTCAGGTTGGCTTGGATGGGAAGCGCCGCGCGGGGACAGCCTTCATACGGGGCACGGGCGGAAACCCGGCCCACGGAGCATCGCGCCCGGAGGCAGCCTCTGCGGGCAACCTTCCCCTCACAAGGGAGGCGCGGAAAAAGGCCCTCCACAGACGTCGGAAAGAGGCGCATTGGAGATCAGGAGGCCCGCCCGCAGCGGTTCCCAAAAAACCGCTACGGGCGGGAAGCCGGATGCGTTCGGGCGGGGGGAGCTGCCACGAACGGCCGTCATCCGGCAAAACCTTCAAGTTCCACTTCAACCACGGCGGCGGGGTTCGGAAGCGCGGCCACGCCGACGCAGGTGCAGGCCGGGGCGCAGGACAGCCCCGCGCCGCCTTCCCCGGTACCGGGACCTTCAGGGGAGCCGGGGGCATCCCCTTCCTCCGGAACGCGGCGGAAAACCCGCTCGAACGCCCGGTCGAACGCATCCTTCTGGCCCATGTCCGTGAGGAAGACGGTCATCTTCGCCACCTGTTCCGGGGCAAACCCGGCTTCGGCAAGGATCCCGCGGATATTCCCGAGCACGGTGAGGGACTGCTCATAGCAGCCGGGGTGGTCGATGCGCCCCGTTTCGGGGTTCTGGGCCACCTGCCCGGACAGGAAGAACCGGCCGTCCTTGAGGGTCATGCGCGAGAACGGGAGCCCTGCGGGGCCGCGCCCGATACGCGTAACCGTGCCCATATCAACCGCCGCCGCTGTAATAGGAGTCGGACGCGACGTACGGCTCGCGCCAGTCCTTGTACCAGCCGAGGATCTTGCAGCCGTTGAAATCCAACAGCACCGTGTCGCGGGAGTACAGGATGGTTCCGCCGGGGCCCTGCACATGCGGGTTCAGCACCAGCACCATGCCTTCCTTGAGCCCGGTGGCATCGCCCGGTGCGATCCACGGGGCCTCCTGCGAGGCGACGCCGATGCCGTGCCCCCAGTGGACGCCGGTGACGGGGGTGACGCCCGCCCGCTCCGCCGCGTCCAGCATGGCGGCGTAGAGATCCGCGCAGGTCGCGCCGGGCCGCACGGCGGCGAGGGCGGCCTTGCGCATGGCGACAAGCCCTTCATACGCTTTCGTCTGTTCCGGCAGGGGCCAGCCCATCGTCATGAGCCGCGAGCCGAACGCCCAATAGCCGTTCAGCGACGCCTGAAGGTCAAGGCGGTTCATTTCGTCGCGGGCCGTCTTCTTGCCCTGCCCGATGCCGAACTTGGGCGACTCGGCCCAATAGTCTTTGGCATGGGCTCCGGTGGCGGACTGGGAAATCCCGTTGTAGCCGACGGCCTCAAAGCCCCGTTCAAGGGCGTGCATACGGATGAGTTCCGCCTGCCCCTTTTCCGCACGGGCGTCACAGGCGAGGCTGTGATGGGCGGCCCCCAGGATGGCATGGTCGGCGCGGTAGGCGAGATCCTCAAGGAAAGCCGCCTCCTCCGCGCTCTTGATCTGGCGTATGGCGCTGATCGCGGCGGAAATGTCCGTGAGCGCCCATTCGCCCAGGGCATCGCGCAGGGCCACGCTGGCGCGGTTCATGTCCAGCCCTATGGAGGCCAGCCCCAGCGGGCGGAGGAACGCCGCCAGTTCCGCAGCGGCGTGCGTGGCATCAAGGCTTCCCGGATAGGCGCGGACATCCGAAATGATGCCCCGTTCCCAGCTTCTGGCCCAGAGGGACGGGCTCAGGACGAGGGGGAGCCTGCCTTTGGCGAACAGGACGAATGCGAGGCCCGGATGCTCGTCCGTGAACGGGAGGTGCACCTGCGCTGCGTAACGCATGTTGTCCCCGCCGGACAAAAGGAACGCATCGCAACCCGAGCGCTCCAGTTCCGACTGGATCTTTTCAAGTACGGTCGTATTCAAGTTCTTCTCCTTGGCTCTGTCGGCAATGGCTTGCCGTTTCCCGGCATCAAAAGCCGGAAACCGGCCATTCCCGCCCGGCCGGGCGGTCGTGTAGCGGTGCCTTTCCCTGTTGCGGGAGGGCGGGGATGGCGGTTCGATCTTCCACGGGCGCGTGCTCCCTTAGTGGGCGCTGCGGAACCCTGTGATCATGTAGGGCATGTCCCAGTTCCGATGCCAGCTCAGGAGGCGCGGCCCATCCTTTTCCACGGCATAGATGTCGATGGAGCGGAGGAGTTCCCCTTCCGGGCCCAGTGTCGCCACATCAAGGGCGATGACCATGTTCTCGCAGAGCACGGTCGGATCGTCGGCGGCGAGGTACGGCCCTTCGATCTCCCCGCGCCCGACGCCGTGGCCTATGCCGGAAGCGCTGGAAAGCGGGATGCCCCGCTTTGCGGCTTCCTTCACCACCGCGCCGTGGATATCCGAACAGGCAACGCCGGGGCGGAGCATGTCGAGCGCCAGCATTTTGAGGCTCAGGTTGTCGGCGCAGGCGCTGCGGACGCGCGGGTCCATGTCCTCGCCTATGTGGATCATGCGCGCGGTGACGCCCCAGTACCCGCCGTGGCAGCAGGCATATTCGATCCGGCAGAGCCCTTCCGAGGGAAGGAAACCGCGCTGCGGCATATAGTTGGCGCCGATGGCTTCCCCAGCCACCGCCGCCATGTTGCCGCTCATGCTTGTGCCGCCCTCATAGGCGTGGATGCGTACCCGCTCGATGAATTCGGGCACGGTGTAAAAGCCCTTGCGGTAGGCGCTGCCCGAATGCGCGCCCTCCATGTGGTTGATCGCGCCGATGATGCCGGTATCCACCTGGCGGCAGGCCATTTCGATCCGGTCGATTTCCTCGGGGAGCTTCACAAGGCGCAGGCCGCGCAGCATGGGGCCCGCATCCTTGAACGAGCAGCCGGGGAAGGCCGCGCGCAGGGCGTCGAATACGGAAGCGGCGGTCTGGCTGAAATCAACGCCGACCACGCCGTCCAGATCGGGGCGGCTTTCCTTGAGGCGGCGGATAAGGCAATCCGCGCCCACGGCATCTTCCGCCACGGCCACGCAGACGGCGGAGGGTTCCTTGGCAAGCTGCGCTTCGGCGGGCTGGGCCAGATCGGGATACAGCCAGCAGGTGCAGGCCGCCTCGTCCGTTCCGGGCTCGAACAGGGCGAGGACGGCCCTGTCCGGGGTCTGTTTGACATAGGGGAGCATGGGGCCGGCCACGTACCCGAAATTTTCGGGATCGGCCAGCAGGAGGCTCCGCATACCCTGCTCCCGCATGGCTCCGGCGAGCCGGGATTGAATGGATGCTTGCATGTATACTCCTTGTGTTCACACAGTATTGCCTGTTGCGCGGCGGCTGCCGCCTTTCACGAAATCCCGCTGCCCCCGTCAACAGGCCTGGCGGACGGTGGACATGCGTACCTCAAGGTAGCGGGAGAGCCGGGTCAGCGGCACCAGCAGGAGCAGGTAGCCGATGGTGGCGATGATCAGCGGCGTCGGGTTGGCCGTCCATGACTGCACCACAAGCGCCTCGCGCAGCAGTTCCGGGATGCCGACCACGGAACAGATGACGGTTTCCTTGAGCAGCGCCACGAACTGCCCGGTCAGCGGCGGCATGGCGGTCTTGAAGGCCTGCGGGAAAACGATGAGCCGGAAGGTCTTGAAGGTGCCGAGCCCGAGGGAGCGCGCCGCCTCAAGCTGCCCATGCCCCACGGCGCTGACGCCCGAACGCAGGATTTCGCTGAAAAACGCGCTGTGGTTCAGGGTGAGGGTCAGGATGCCGGATACCATCAGCGGCAGGTAGATGCCGATGAACGGCGCGCCGTAGTGGATAAGGGACACCAGCACGATGGTGGGCAGGGCACGGAACACATCCACGTACACCTTGACGAACCCGGTCATGACCTTGTTCTCGAAGAAGCGCACGAGGGTCAGGAAAACGCCGAGCCAGAAGGCGCACAGCGTGGCGATGATCCCCACCTCAAGCGTGGTCATGAACCCGCCCGCCAGTGCCTTCATCCCGCTTTCGCCGAGGATCTCGAAATTGAAGAACACGTAGGCCAGCCGCGACCAGTCCGCGCCGGAATAACGGACGAAGAGCCAGCCCCAGAGCAGGAGGAGCCCCACGGCGGCGCAGGAGGAAAGCACCCGCCCCAGGTTCCTGTTGGACAGGAAGACGATGCCGCCGACGATGGAAAAGAGGGCATAGCCGAACAGCGAAAGGCTCCCCAGCGTGCTCATGCCGCCGCCCACGGGCGTCGCGCCGGGCAGGAGGAGCCCCCACGCGATCAGGACGGCAAGCCCGGACAGGGCGGCTTTCGGCGAATGGTACCAGGGGCCGGCGACACGTGCGCGGCGGCGCGGACGCGGAACCCCTCCGGCCTCTGCCGGATGCGGATCTCTGGACATGGCAGGCCTCACAGGATCTTGCTGAGAAAACTTCTGCAGCGTTCGTGCCGGGGGTTGGTGAAGACCTCTTGCGGCGATCCTTCCTCGATGATCACGCCGTCGGCCAGCACGAGCACCTTATCCGCCACTTCGCGGATAAAGGACATTTCATGGCTCACCACCACCATCGTCATGCCCTGCTTCGCCAGATCAATCATGACTTCAAGGACTTCCCCGATCATTTCCGGGTCAAGGGCGCTGGTAGGCTCGTCGAAGAGCATGACTTCGGGGCGCATGGCGAGCGCGCGGGCGATGGCCACGCGCTGCTGCTGCCCGCCCGAAAGCATGTCGGGGTAGGAGGCGTGCTTGTCGGCGAGCCCGACTCTGGAGAGCAGCTCCATGCCGTACGCTTCGGCCTCCTTATGGGAGAGGCCGCGCACGTTGACCGGGGCCAGCATGATGTTCTGGATGGCGGTCATGTGCGGGAACAGGTTGAACCCCTGAAACACCATGCCGATGTTCTCGCGCATCTTGTTGAGGTTCAGGTGGGGGTCGGTGATCTCCTGGGCGTTGATGAAAATCTCGCCGGAGCTGGCTTCCTCCAGCCTGTTCAGACATCGCAGGAACGTGCTCTTGCCCGATCCCGAGGGGCCGATGACCGCGCAGACCTCACCCTTGGCGACGGTGGTGCTGATGCCGCGCAGGACATGAACATCCTTATAATGCTTATGCAGGTCGCAGACTTCGATCATGCACGATGCGGTGTTGTCCATCTCGCGAGTCTCCTTTCGAGCAACGTGCTTCCGTACATGAGCGGCAGAAGCAGTATCAGATACATGATGGTGATGGTGACGAGGGGGGTCGGGTTGGCCTTCCATTCCACGATTTCCATGGCCCGCTTGAGCAGTTCGGGCATACCCACCACGGAGACGAAGGCCGTGGCCTTGAGCAGCCCCACCAGATGCCCCGTGAGCGGCGGCAGCACCACGCGGATCGCAAGCGGCAGGATGACGAAGCGCATGGTCTGGATCACGCCGAGCCCGAGGGAACGGGCCGCCTCCACATGCCCCCGGCTCACGGATTCGATCCCGGCCCGGAAGTATTCGATCATGAAGGCCAGCGCGCTGAGGAAAAGCCCGCACACGCCCGCCGCAAAGGGCGTGCTGTGGATTTCAAGGAACGGCAGCGCATAGTAGATGAAGATGACCAGCACGAGGATGGGCAGCGAGCGGAACACATCCACGAACGCGTCGATGGCACAGTTGAAGATCGGGTTGTTCAGGGTGCGGATGATCGCGATGATCGGCGCGATGGTCACGGACAGCACGGCCGAACAGATGAAGATCAGCAGCGTATTCTCAAGCCCGCCGAGCAGGATGGGCCACGTTTCGACGATGAGTTCCCTGTTGAAGAACATCATGCCGAGCATATCCCACTGTGCCCCGGAATACCGGTAAAACACCAGCCCGAGCAAACCGAGGAAGCCGAGCGCGGCAGCCGTCCCCGCCAGTTGCGGGCGCCTTTTGTCCATTGTGGTCACAATCATGGGGACGGCCGCGAGCAGCATATACAGGCCCATGCCAAGCCAGCCGCCGATGCCGAGCGAGGTTCCCGCCGGTGGGAGAAGGCCCCACGCGGCCGCGATGAGGGCGACCACCAGCCCCCACAGGAATCCGTCACGCTGATACCAGAGCCGTTGCCGCTTCTGCCGCGAGTGTGTGTTCTCTGCCTGCATTGCGTCCTCCGCCGGGAAGGGCGGCGCTGGAACGCCGCCCCAAAAAGGTTATTTCGGCTGCCAGGGGGTCGTGTACACGTGCACAGTGGAAGAATCGGGGCCGGGCTTCGTGCCGAGCCACTTTTCGTACAGGGCGGCGAGCGTCCCGTCCCGCTTCATGCTGTTGAGGATCGTGTTGTATTCGTCGCGCAGGGGATCGCCCTTGCGGAAGGCCACGCCCTGAACGAACACGTCGCCCACGGGGAAGGCCACGCCGAGCATGGGGTAATTCTTGATCTGATAGAGGGCGCGGGTCTGTTCGCGCAGGTAGGCGTCGAGCCGCTTGTTCATGAGATCCATGAGGATGTCGATGGAGCGGTCGTAGGTGCGGATGGTGTACGGGCCGTACTTTTCCTGGTTGGCGTCAAGCCAGCGCTGTTCGGCGGTGCCCGCCTCGGCGCCCACGGTCTTGCCCTTGAGCTGTTCCGGGCTGGTGATGGCGTCGTTCTTCCGGGTCACAAAGGCGAGCTGAGCGTCAACCCACGGATCGGAAAAGTCCATCATGACAAGGCGTTCCTTGTTGATCCACGTATTCCCGGCGGCATCCCACTTCTTGGCCTGGAGCCCCGGGGCGAGCCCGGCGAAAGGAATGTTCGTCATCACAAGCTGTTTGCCCATGCGCTTGGCGACTTCAGCGTGCAGATCCACCTCGAATCCCACCAGTTTCCCGTTTTCCATGAAGGCGAAAGGCGGGGCCGTGGCGTTGACCGCGGCACGCAGTTCCTTGCCGGAATCGGCGGCTTCGGCCTTCACCGTCCCCATCACGAGCCCCGTACAGGCCATTGCAGCCAACAAGACAAGAACATGTAACCGGTTCATACTGTGACTCCTCTGTTGAGGGTTCTCTCGCACCGGGAAACCCCAGGGTTTCCGGCTTGCATCAACCGCATATGGAGGCGCTTTCGCGTTTCCCCGTTCCTTGTGCGGGCCGCTTCCCGAGGCAATGGGAAGGCCCGCTTGCTGGTGTTTGCCGTGGCGTTTTTTAGTTCACTATATGAAATTCATTTTGTAATATAAAACTAAACTGGTTCCTCACGTGATGTCAAGAGGGGCGGCACCGTATCCATCACGAAAATTTCAATGGAAAAACACAACGAAGCATGGCGGACATTTTCCGCCACCTGACCATAGCCAATTTATTGCCATACAAAATTTCATACGGGTTTTCAGAGGGTACCGTACGGCGGCGCGCCCCCCCCAACGGGGACGGATGCCATCCGGCATGTATCGCCCTGGCAAGCGGCCTGTTTGCGGCTGGCGGCTGCGGTGTGCCGGTTCCCCAAGCCTTCATGGGCATAGGGAAAACCCAAAAGGGATTGCCTGTACCGCCTCGCCTCCTCCATCGCTTTACCGGAAGCCCGGAAACCTTTTGCGGGGCGCTCCTCAACGCCGCCCATTGATACGCCCACACGGGCGAACGGAAGAAAACCGGCAAAGAAACGATCCCCATACAGCCCTGGCAGGTGGGGAACGCGCGGAACACATTATCAAGTTGGAAATATAAGATCATATCTATTTAATAATATTACAGTTTACAGCTTTTTTCTTCAATCCCCCCGCAAGCGCTTTTCCGTCCCGCCTGCCTCCTGCCGCCCTGCTTCCGGATTGGATGTTTTGAAAGAAGCAAGCCCGGCGGGCACCATGACCAGCCCGGCGGGCCATGCGCCAACGGGCCTCCCCTTGCGCCTATCCCCACGGTGATACGGGTGAAGGCAACGACGCCCACGACGCCGAACGCAACTTGTTCCTATCCATGCGTGGATACGTGACAAAGGACCTTTCCACAGAAACCGGCCCATCCGCGCGCATCCTCATTGCGCCGCGGCGCCTCCCCCGCCTTCCTGCCCGCACCGGCTTTCCCGCCAACGGTGCCTATCCTGCTGGAAGGCCGGGCCGCCTTTCCCCCCCACGCCAAGCGCGGCGGCAGCAGGCAGCCTGCCCACATCCCGCCTTCCAAGCAAAAAACGCTTTGAACTGCATATGATAAGAAAAAAGCAAAAATCTTTCGGCAAGGCTCCCCTTTTTCGGCCCTGCCGCTTGACTTCTTTTGGCGAACCTCATATTTTCGCATTATGAATTTCAGTTCATATAGTGAACAACAAAAAAACAGCCGGTGTCCCAAACCAGAACGCCGCAAGGCACTCCCCTGACCGCCGGACAAAGGAGTCTCCCGTGAAAAAATCCCCTTGGAAACTGGATCCCTTGTTCACGCCACGCTCCATCGCGGTGATCGGCGCATCCCCCAACGGCGGGGCGGGTTCCATCGTCCTCAGGAACATGCAGCGCCTCGGCTATACGGGTACGGTGTATCCCATCAACCCAAAGTATAAGGAAATCTTTGGGTACCCCTGCTACGCGTCCCTGCGCGATCTCCCCGCCCCGGCGGACTGCGCCGCCGTGCTGCTGGGCAGCCGTTCGCTGCTGCCCATGCTTGATGCTCGGTCCATTGGTAAATCCGGTATTACCTGCTTACCAACTGTTAGGAGTTT
>OGYS01000950.1_pt1 | contig 18187 bp, 11 predicted proteins | sample 1576611 | NCBI WGS metagenome assembly OGYS01 (sample SAMEA3541571, study PRJEB24748) | human gut metagenome | biome: human gut; feature: human-associated habitat; material: faeces | place: China | collected 2012
CTTTCACGGCCGTGTCAACTTCATCTTCCGTATTGAAATATCCAAAGGATGCGTAGACAAGCAGCGCGCGCATCAGAGCGCCTCCGCGTATTTTTCGTCGGAGCGGCGTAGGTTCATGTTTTGTTCACGGCAGACGAGTGCCTGACTGATCTCAGGGTGGAGTTCTATGCCGTTTATACCGTCAAGCTGAGACATGTAGCGAGAGTCGAGGGAGCCAAGGCAGACGCTAGTTGAGATCAGTGCTCTGTCTCTTCCATAGACCAGGCATTCGGCCAGTGAAGTCAGCGAGTCATTGAGTACCAGATTTGAGGGCAGGGCTCCTTCGCAGTTTCCACACTGCTCACGCAGGCAGTCCCATACGCCGTTCATGTACGCCGATGTCCTGATATATTCGTTCAGACTGTCGACCGGGGTGACAGTGTTTTTCCCTGAGGAGTGGCGTTTCATGATGGTTCTGGCAATGGCATGCGCAAATCCGATGTCCGCAGTTATGGCATTGCCGAGGCAGGAGAGAAGCATTCGGGAAGGAGCATAGCTTTTTACATACAGGCAGTTCCTGAACCACAGGGCATAGAGCAGGCGCTGCAGTGTGAAGGCGTGCCAGATGACGAGGGCCGGCTGGGTTCTCCAGCTGAGCTGCTGGGGAGAAGACGTCATGATCAGAGGGCCGCAGAACGCACACAGCGGCGCGGCTACGCAGGCAATGGTGAACTCCAGGCTGGGAACCGTATCGGAGGAAAGTACCGCCGATTCATCGTCAGCCGTCTCTAGGCAGAGACATGGGTCGGCCCTTTTGCCGAAGCATCGTTTAAGATTTTCCCTCAGCCATACGCCGATGCTGTTCATTATGGCTTCGTAGAACAGCTCGTTGTCGTGCGTCTTTTTAATAATGAGCACAATCTGGCTCAGTGCCGTACACAGACCGGGGATGAGCCGGAAATCGCAGCGGGAGGGAACGCTCCATGCCGTGTTGCCCGCTGCGGGGTTGTTGAACTCCACCAGACCTGTACCGTAACAGTCGCCGACATGGACATGGGATACCCAGAGCATCCAGCGATCCAGACAGTCGACGAGCTGGGAAGCTTTCATGCCGTTGCGGCGGATTTCATGGATGAAATGATTGTTGCCTGTGCAGACGGTGTCGAAAGACCGCCGGGCAGGTACAGGCAGATTGGCGTGCGGGTGCCCGTAAAGGGTTGCTGCTGTAAGCCCGTATATCCGACGCAGTTCGGTATCAATGTCAGGCTGGGCGGCAATGCCGTTCGGCTGGATTGTTGTTGAGCTGCTGTCCACATGCAGGGTGAAGGAAAATAGGGGGATAGTGAGATAGAAGCGGCCGGAATTGGGGCCGTCCTGATTGGTGAGGTGGAAAGCGAGGGAGAGAGGACCGGATGAGATGCACAAGACTTCCTGGCGCAGTTTTTCCGTGTTGAATTCCATGTTCGACCATGTTCTCAGCAGGCCGTTCAACTGGCTTTCGCTCAGAGGCTGTTCTCCCGTCGCGTTTTTTTGCGCGTACAGGCGCTGCAATTCGCGCTGAAGTTCTTCTATCTTCTTGTAAATGTCCGCCTGATTGGGGAGGGCATATGCCTCCACCATCAAGCGGTTAAGGCCCTCAAGCAGGAAACTGTCGTCCATGTTGGAGACTCCTTGTTTTTAGAATACCAGAAATTCATGAAAGGCCATATCGGGGCTTTTGAGGTTCTTGAGTCGCTGCTCTCCGCTTTCCGCATCAGCTGGTTCATGCCCAGAAATGTAGAAATCGAGATTGGTGACGCCGGTGTAGATGCAGGAAGGGAATGCCTGCTGGAATGCCTTGCCGAAAAGCTGGCCTGAGGGGTCGACAAGATCCTGGAGCGTATGGTGCAGCACGGCAAGACGGCCTGGGCGTTTGAGCCCATAGCGCCTGACGAGAGCATTCTGCGCTTCGTTCGTGGCGGGAACCAGGGCGACGGGCAGGCCATACATGTTGCGTCCCGGCAGGACGGGAATCTGGAGAGTTGCGGTACCGGAGTACGTTTCGGCACAGAGGATGACGGTCGGGATACCGGGAATGGGTGTGCTGGCCTTAATGCGTTTCATACCAGGAACGTCCGGCCACGCTACGTTTTGGGATTCTCCACTGGAATCCATGTCTACCAGATGGGAATTGTGCTTTTGCTGTGCCGGAGCCCCGTAGAGGACATGACGCTGGGTTCCCATGCAGGCCAGAAGCTTCACCAGGCCTTCCAGCCCCAGAGCATAGCTCCATATTCCGGGGGTTGAACATGTTTGAACCAGTGGAGCGTTGACTGGAGTGAAACCAAGGTAGACGGGATAATCGGTTGGCGGAAGCGCCGGATGACTGAGTTGTTTCAGAAGGGTGAGGCAAGGGGGATGGGCAGACTGCAAGTAATCCCACAAAGTCGGTAAAAACGATGTGTTATAAATTCGCAGTCGGCGGAGAAAGCGTTTCTGAGCCAGAATATGACGTTTGCCGACTTCCATTCTGGGCAGGCTATCAGTGAAACTAGCCGGTCGTACGACCATGGCCGCAGCAAGCAACAGACTGTCGGTCTTTTTTATGGGATATGGGAAACCGGGGGTGTAGGTCGGAGTATCCTCTGTCATTTCTCCACGGGATGAGAGCTCAGGAAGCAGCCACGCAAGCGTGTTCAGGTACGCCGTGCCGCGCTCCATGGTGTAGCGCCATGCCCTTTCTTTATTTTCTTCCCGAAATGGAGTGGGAAAAGTCAAAAGACTTCCTGTGTCGTCAGGAAGATACTCTCTGGACGGAGAATTCAGAACGCAAAGGCTGAGCGGACGCATCCGAAACGGTGCCGCGCCATCGGCGTACAGAAGGGATTCTTCAACCGAGAGAGCGGCTATGGCTCTTTGAGCGGGCAGAGAGACGTAATCCTCAAAGGACATAAGGATGCGGCTGAACTGGGAAAGCAGCTCATAGCGGCTGGAGCGCTCAATATTTTGGGGCAGGATGGTGTGAATGTTCCGGATAAATTCGGCGAGACTCAGGATGTCCTCAAGACTGGTGGAAGCCGTGTCTACTTCCGTGGAAATTGTTTCCGGCTGTTCCGGAGGCAGGTTGAATTGCGGCATGTCGTTTCCCCGGTTGCGGAATGTTTCTTCCGCGCTGGCGAGACCGGGCATGAAAGTGAGTATTTTTTCGAACTGGTTGGGGGGAATAAGTGTGGGCGACGTGTTGCAGGCGCTGAGTATGGAAGCTTGCATGGCGCTATTCCTTGGCTCTGGTTCTAAAAGAAAGAGTTCGGTTTTGAGGAAAGCCGGGAGAAAGAAGAAGACCGCCTGCGGAAAAACAGGCGGTCTTCGGGGGAGCGTAAGACTTCGGCGGTCGAGCGCGCCGAAGGCCTACGCCGCCGCGAGGCGGGCAGTGCCGGAAGTATAGTTCTTCGGGCGCAGAGTGATGGACATACCGTGGCGGAGAACGAAATTGTCGATATCGGTGGAGCGGACCTGGTTCCCGTCGACCAGTACGCTCACCTTGCTAAGGTTGCTGATGGCGACTTCTTCGCTGAGGAAGTCGCCCAGGGACATGCCGTCCTGCACGCGGTAGGACATGGGGGAAGAGGAGCTCAGATTGCGGAAGGTGACTTCGATAGACATGGTGTCTCCTTTGCCGGACATGTGTCGGCTTTTGATTGTTTTGCTACAGATAGAGCTGTAGATTCACATGCTTATACCAGAAAATCAGTATTTTTTTGGGATAAATCAGGTTTTTCAGGCTTCAAAGGGCATTTTTCTGCAAAAAATGGCATAAAAAGGGCAAAATAAAACTTTTTTCAGTAACTTAGTAAATTTTTTAGAAAAATTGTCAGGAAAACGACTTGGTGCCGGTCTTTATCATGTTCACGGGGAGCGAATATGAGATATGTGGGAATATTTTGGCGGCAAAACGGCTTTAATATGAAGGAATAAGGAGAAATGTGGGAAAAATGGAGCTTAATTTCATCAAAATGGTGGAGGAAGGCCGTCAAACAGCTTTTGAAGGCGTTTGAGGAGTACAAAATGAAGAAATGCCGAAATTGACCGCAGACTGGGGAAAAACAGGGGAAAAATGGCTTCTGAAGGGGTGTTTTCAGGGCATTGAAAGACCCCATTTGTGGGAAAAGAGTTTTCAGGGCCTTCAAAATGTGAAAAATTATCGAGAAAAGGCGGAAAAAACAGCTGAAATTCCCAAATATTATGCCCTGTTTGCATTAATGTGGGAAAAGTATGAAAAAAATCATGAAAAATCAGTGTGTTCCATTTTTATACATTTCAGCGTCAGGAGAGCACCTGTTCACGGAAAAACGTATGAGCGCCAAGAGCCGGAGAGGAGAACGCACTTCTTTAAAATTTCTTTTTCTTCTTGAATGAGAGTTTATAGATTTATTTATAGATATGCCTATGACTGAAATTCCGGTTTACCTGTTCGGAAGAGGGTAGAAAGCATCTTCCCCCCATAGGGGCGTTTCGGAGCGCTGAAAGGGGGAAAATGGAACAATCTGGATTTATTCAGTTATTTTTCAGACGTTCCCACAATGGAAAAAATCCGTGGAAAACTGGATGGTTACTCTGTGCAGGATGGGCGGGCCATTCCCACAGAGCGGAAGTCTGGAAAACTCTTTCCCACAATAAAGGAGAAGGGCATAGTCCCATCCCGGCGTTAGGAGAAAGCCCGCTTCGGTTCATGTTTGACCGGAGCGGGCGAAAGATGTTGAGGAGAGTTGTTTTCAGGGATTATTTTTTCTTGTCGGGCGAATGCCGTACTTTCTAAGCTTGGCGTAGAGCGTTGTCTGTTTCATATTCAGAAGTGCTGCAGCCCCTTTATCGCCAAGTACGTGGCCTTGGGTTTGTTCCATAACATAGCGCAGATAATGTTCTTCCAGTTTGTCCACTGTAGGCAGGGATGCAAAAATGTCGTTGACAGGGTTATCTGTGTTTTGAGTTTGTTGCTTCCGTGTTGTCGGGAAATCGAAATGCATAACACCACCTTGCTCGCAAAGGATGACCGCCCGTTCGAGTACGTTTTTAAGTTCCCGGATATTTCCGGGCCAATCGTATTCATAAAGGAGGCGCTGCTGCGCTTCGGTTAGTGGATGGGGAGTTTTGCCGTAGCGGCGACTGAAATAGTCTATAAAGGCTGCGGCAAGCGGCATGATATCCTGCCGGCGTTCGCGCAGGGCGGGAATTTTCAATGGAACGACTGAAATTCGGTACAGCAGGTCTTCCCGAAAACGGCCCTCCCTGACCTCTTGCCACAAGTCTCGATTCGTTGCGGCGACCAAACGGAAATGCGAGTAAATTTCCTGTGTTCCGCCGACGCGCATAAAACGGCGTTCCTGCAATACCCGCAACAATTTGGTTTGAATCAGGGGCGATATTTCACCAATCTCATCAATGAAGAGGGTTCCTTGATCAGCCAGTTCGAAGAGCCCGATTTTCTGTTTCGCCGCACCGGTAAACGCGCCGCGTTCGTAACCGAAGAATTCGCTCTCAAATAATGTTTCCGGCATGCTGGCGGGGTGTACGGCAATGAATGGGCCGGGGCATTCGCTGAGCTGATGCACCTGCCGAGCCATAACTTCTTTGCCTACGCCGGTTTCCCCCCAGAGTAGGATAGGGATGTCCGTGGCGCTGACGCGACGGGCCCCCTGCATGATGTCGTTCAGTCCGTCCCCGATTATAAGGCGCATCTCATTGTCTTCCTGTGATGAGACGATAGTCTTGAACCGGGCACACTGATTGCTGATTTCTTTGTCCCTGACCGATTCGATTCTCAGACAGGAACGCAACTCAGCGGCGAAGAGCCTTGCAATATCCTGTATCTCGAAATGGGTCAGTTTTCTGAACAGTCCTTCCGTAAAAGTGTTATTCAGATAGATAACCCAAGGGTAGGCTCTGCCGATGTCTAATAACAGGCACAGACCGAACTGTTGGTGAATACATGACGAACAGTATCTCTCCCGGACCATTTCCCGTATCCACTGCAGGCAATGGCTCATCTGTTCGCTGCCCAACTCAATTGATGTTAGGTTTACGGATCGCTCGTGGCGGATTTCACCTTTGTCGTCGGAGCTGAACAGCGCTGCCCGTTCCGCCCTAAGTTCGGTCAGTGCGATTTTCACCAATGCGTAATACATGTCGCCGAGCTGTTCCTGCACGGGAAAGTCATGGAAGGACTTATGGCAGTGGGCGATGATTTCCCTCCCCAACTGTGGGCTGTTGCTTTGAAAATGGGCTTTGAGGAGCTGGCTTCGCGATACATGGGCGACGATATCTTTGGATGCGTTCAGACATAATACGCTGGCTAGGCGATAGCCGACGGATACGTCCAGTTTTTGCCCCGTGGCCTTGAACAGTTCATTGCGAAGCCTTTCAGCCTGATCATGCTGCCCAGCCAAATCGAAGGTATTGGCAAATTCATATTCCGTAAGGGCAATCTCCCTTGTATCAGCGGAAAAAATCAATGATTTCAAGCTCTGATACAGCAAATCAAGAACCGTGTCCGGGGGGGCGCCCTGATCTCGTTTCCGTAATGCCTGAATGCGCAGCGCAGCGCCCTTGAGGTGGGTGCTGGCGCTGTGGATCAGCGTTTTTGTGAGTTTGTCGAGCTCATGCCCAGAAACCGGCGGATAGCCCTCCTGTTCGAAGACATACAGCATATCGAGGATGAGGGGATCATAAAAAGGTGATACTTCAAGTCCCATTGCAGCGGCTTGCCCGATTTCCCGATTAAAGAGGTGGTAGGAAGATTTGATGTTTCCTTCCAGATAATGGTGAAGAGCAAGCAGGCGGACACATAAGGAATTGAGTACGTAGTTGGAAGAATACTGTGAAGACAGAAGGAGTCGATTGATGCCTTCAAGCGCTTTTTCGGTATCCCGTTTACGCAATAACAGGAAACAGTGTTGTGCCAGATAGAATAGAGATACGGTGGTATCCCCTGATAGGGCTGTTGTTTTCTGGGCCGATTCGCTGATGCCCATCGCAAAGTGGTACAGCTTAAGATAGGTCGCAGCAAACAGGGTGTTGAGCGCCATTCCCTCGAACAGCCTTCTGTACCACCAGTGTGGTCGCTCAAGGCAGAGGCGGTAGCACTCAATGGTCTTTTGAAATTCGCCACGTATAAAGGAGAACGCTCCCACCAGAGCGGGTATGAGCTTGCTGAGGGCCGGTTCATTAATATTCTGCACACGCTCCAGTTCCTGGGCGATATTCCCGATAGCATCCTCTTGGGGATAACCGAGGAAAAGCTTCATGTAGAGCTGCTGAATATTGATGAATGGCTTGATCTGCTCGTTGCCGCTTGCTTCAGTGATGGCTTCAGCCAGTGGAGAAAGGGATAGAGAAAAACGGATTAGGCGTTGTGAAAACAGGGAGAGGCTTTGTACTACCAGCACGAGATTGATGTATTTCCAGCTCTCAGGGCCAGAGTCGTCCTTGTGTCGCATTCCCCAATCCAAGAGGAACTGTATCGCCAGTTCCACATACAGCCCCATGCCGGGAGTCCATGCGTTATAGGAAGCGTCAAGGCCTTTAAGGACATACTCGCATTCATCAAGGCTGCACCCTTCGTGCAGGTACCCCATATAGCGCGTGATGTCATCTTGAGGGACGGAGCGGCGTACAAGGAGGGACAAATCCTCAGCTTCGCGTGGCGGCAAGGGATCAGCTTCCCACAAAACTTCTTGAGAGTGAGCGGAAATGGACTGGCGCACTTTTCCCGTCTGCCGCAGAGGTTCCAGTACATTTCGTATGGCGGACTGAGGTGTTCCGGCTAATATCGCTAGATCCTGTTCGGAACGGGGGCGACGCGAAATATCCAGCGCCAGCAGGAGAAAAGCCTGTTGTTTAGTGGGGGAAAACATGTGTGTCCTCCAATGGATTATCACGGCGGGTTATATCAGTGTTTTCATTTTTTTGCATTATTTCAAAAATCGACATAACATTTTTTCATTTTTTTGAAATAAGAAAACTGTAACATATAGGGTTTTATTTTATTAACTTAATAATAACAGTGTAGTAGAGAAAAAATAACGGTTTGGCATCAATATTGATCATTATATCACAAAGAGTGCGCACTCTGAAAAACCGATCGAGGAAATGGGCATCCTAATATGATGCAGACTTTTGTTATGCATTCTAAAAGGTTGCGTCATCTGTAATCTGTTTTTTGGAGGTCAATATGGAATCGGCAACACGAGTCCTTTTCAATGGAACCATCCTGACGATGGACGCCTTCAATACGGTTGTTCCCGCCATCGCTTTCAAGGGTGAGCGCATTCTTGCCACGGGCGGCAATGATGAAATGTTGTCTCTTGCCGGGCCTGGTGCGGAAAGGACCGATCTCAACGGCGCGACGGTCATCCCCGGATTTTATGATGCGCATGGCCACTTCTTTATGAATGTGGAATTTCATGCCACTCGGGTGGACCTGAATTCTCCGCCTATTGGAGATTGCCGCACATTTGCCGATTGCCTCGAACGATTGAAGGAACGGGCTGCTGCGACGCCTCCGGGTGAGTGGGTACAGGGGTATGGCTTTGATGACACCATGATTGCTGAAAAACGGTTCCTCACCCGCCATGACTTGGATCAGGTCAGCACGGAGCATCCCATTGTGGTCAGCCATATTTCCGGGCACCTCGGTGTAGCCAATACGCTTGCTCTCAAGCTCGCAGGGTTTTCGAGGGAAACCCCCGATCCTGCCGGTGGGGTTATCAGGCGCGAGGCGGACGGCACCCCGAACGGCATTCTGGAAGAAACGGCAGTCATCAACCTTTATGGGCAGCTCCCCCAGCTCTCCTGCGAACGCCTTGTTGATGAAATCGAAAAGACTTGTGCCGACTATGCAGGCAAGGGTATTACCAACGCAATCGATGCCGGGGTGATGCACCAGAAATATTTCAAGGCCGTGCGTCTTGCCGCGAAACAGGATCGCCTTCCTATCCGGGTGACCTACAATCCTCTGTTCACCTTGTTTGATGAACCCGAAGAAGAAACCTTCCAGAGTTCCAAGGTTCACCGTGGCGGCGTCAAGCTTCTTCAGGACGGCTCTATCCAGTGTTTCACGGCATACATGTCCAAACCTTACTATACTCCGTTCAAGGGAGACCCGGAATGGCGGGGCTATCCCACCCATACCCGTGAGAAACTGTTTGAGCTAATCGCCAAGTATCATAAGGCGGGGCATCAGATCGTCATCCACACCAATGGTGATGCCGCCTCTGAGGATGTTCTTGATGCCATTGAAGCCGCTCAGAAAGAACACCCCGTTGCCGATCCTCGCTTCCTCATGGTTCATGCCCAAAATGTCCGTGAAGATCAGCTTGACCGTTTCAAAAAGTTGGGTGTCACTCCCACTTTTTACACGCTGCACGTCTATTACTGGGGCGATCGCCATAAGGGCATCTTCCTCGGCCCCGAACGTGCGGCCCATCAGAACCCGATGCGTTCGGCCATTGAGCGCGGCATTGTGGCCACAGCCCATTGCGATGTGCCCGTCGTGCCGGTTGATCCTTTCCTGTCCATCTGGGCTTGCGTCAATCGCATAAGCGCCTCCGGCGAGGTTATTGGGCCGGAACAGCGCATTTCCGTAGTGGATGCCCTGCGCGCTCACACCATCAACCCTGCATGGCAGAACTTTGAGGAAAAGGACAAGGGCTCCCTCGAACCTGGCAAGTTCGCGGACCTCGCCGTGCTCGACACCAACCCGTTGGAATGTGCCCCTGAAAGGCTGCGTGACATCAAGGTCATGGAAACCATCGTCGGCGGCAAGACCATTTTCATACGCTCATAGAGTTCCGGAATAACCACTTAGGCATGCCGGGCGGAAGCATCCGCCCGGTCTCTAAAGTCATATCTTTTTGTGGAGTGAACCATGTCCCAACAACAGGTCGCCAATGACGACGTCGCCGATGTCATCGTCAGTAAACCTAAATATATCTATGGGGTTATTGTTTTATATTGTCTTTTTATGCTGGATTTTGCAGCGCGCCTTGGCGTCCTTGCTGTTTTCCCCAGCATGCAGAAGGAGCTCGGTTTTACCGATGCGGAGTTGGGGCTCATTGGCTCGGCGGTTCTCCTGAGCATGGGGCTGTTTGTACTTCCTCTGTCTTACCTTGCGGATAAGACTTCAAAGAAAAGAGCCATTACGGTCATGTCCCTCCTGTGGGGGGTGGGATGTACGCTGTGCGGTTTTGTTACCAATCTTTTCTTGATTCTTGGCGGCCGCTTTCTGGTTGGCATAGGCAATTCCAGCTACGCCCCCGTGTCCGTATCCCTGTTGACTTCATGGACAAAGAAGTCCCGTTGGGGGTCGGCCATTGGTATCTATAACTCTTCCATGGCCGTAGGGCTTGCCCTCGGCACATCTGCTTCCGGCCTGCTTGCCGGACTCTACGGCTGGCGCGTTTCGTTTATGGTCATCGGAGGTTTGACACTTGTTTTTGCCGTACTTTCCATGTTTCTGCCCAACGGTACAGAGAAGCAGGGAGCCTCTCCAAAGAAGAGTAATCTTAAGGAAGCGTTTGGCGTCACCCTCAAAAACAAGACTCTCGTGCTCATGGGGGTCGGGGCAGGGCTCAGCAACCTTGTTTTCGCCAGTATGATGGCGTGGATTCCTATGTACCTGGTTCGTACTCTCGGTTGGAGCAGTGCCGAAGCTGGAGCGGCTCTTGGTCCAGTGTATCTGATAGGTGGAATCTGTATCATGCCCGTTTCCGGCCTCATTTCTGATCGGCTGGCAAGAATCGACAACCGTACTCGTGCCTGGTTCGGCATGCCTATTTTTCTGCTGAGCGCCACGTTATTCATCACTGCCTTCAGTTATGGATGGTTCATCCCCATCGTACTCGGCATTCTGTTGGTGAATTTTCCTTATACGGGCATCCATATTTCCACTCAGGAGCTTGTGCCTGCCCGCTATCGGGCATCGGCCTATGGAACCTATGTGACTTTTCTTCAGGGGATAGGCTTCTTCGGCCCCGTGATTGCCGGAGGATTGTCTCAGGCTTTCGGGCTTAACGACGCACTCGTCTACATGCAAGGCATTCTGTTCCTTGCCGCACTTTGCATGCTTATTGCGGGGTTCACTTACCGAAGCGATCTCGCCAAGGCGAGAATGATGGATTCTCTGTAATACTGTATAATCCTATGGAGAAAATATGATGAAATACAAGAGAATCTCTCTCTCTCTCTCTCTCTCTCTCTCTCTCTCTCTCGTAATCCTTGCGGCAATGCTTACTGTTGCCCCTGTAGCTTCAGCCACGGAATATAAGATTGCCGGTGTCTGGCAACACCGTCCCTTTTCATGGGCGGATCGCAACCTTGCCAAAGGAAATCACGACGACAACATGCGGGCAAGCACTCGACTGCGTACGTGGATCGAGATCATTGCATCCGAATCCCTTAAGGGGGTCGTTTATTTCCAGGTAGGCCATCAGAACTGGGGATACCAGAGTCAGGGGGCGGCCCTTGGAACGGATGGCAAGTTCATCGGTATCCTTGAAAGCTACGTTGACTGGGCCATTCCCGATACTGAGGCCAGAATGCGCGTAGGGCTGCAGGGGTTCGCTCTGCCGAGTTTCACCACCATCGGCAACGCCATTTCCACTGATTCTACCTATGCGGGGGGAGTCGTATTTTCCACCCCGTTTACTGAGAATATAGGTTCCAACCTGTTCTGGTACCGTCTCGAAAATGACAATGCCCTCACCTACGATTCCGAAACGAAGAAGACTTTTAACCCGCATGATGCCATGGATTTCGTGGGGATGACTTTGCCCATTACGTTCGATGGAGTCCGGGTAACACCGTGGGGGATGTATGGTTTCGTCGGGCGGGATAGTTTTCAGGGAACAGACTTCAACTTATCCATTGCCCAGCAGGGCATGATGCCTCTTGGAGCAAGTTCTTCCATCATAAGTGCCAGCGACAAGGCGCACGGAAGCGCGTGGTATGGCGGCATTGCCGCACAGCTCTCTGCTTTTGAGCCCTTCAATTTTGCTCTTGATGCCGCATATGGATCCGTAGATGTAGGAACGTCCGAACTCAACGGTCGTCACTTCGACGTCAAGCGGTCAGGCTGGTATGCCGTCTTTCTTGCTGAGTACAAGATGGATTTCGGCACGCCGGGGATACTTCTTTGGTATACGTCCGGTGATGATGCCAATCCCTATAACGGTTCTGAGCGTCTGCCTTCCATTTTTCCCGACATGTATCCCACATCTTATGGCTTTGACGGCACCAACTACGGCGGTGCGGCCTTGACGCTTGGCTATGGCATCAGCGGTACATGGGCGGCCATGGCACGGATCAATAATATTTCTTTCTATGAGGATCTGTCGCATGTGCTGCGTTTGGTCTATTATCAAGGCACAAACAACACACAGATGGTGCGGGATAAATTCATTGCCAACCCGCAGGATACTATCGGCAGCATGACATATATGACTACTGCGGATAAGGCTGTTGAGTTCAACTTTGATTCCACCTATAAGATTTATGACAATCTGACCATGCACGTTGAACTCGGTTATATCCGTATGGATCAGGATAAGGAACTTTGGCGTAGTGTTGGGTATGAAGCCAACAAAAATAACTTCAAGTATACACTTTCATTCCAGTATATGTTTTGACGCATGCTAAAAAAGGAGTTCATATACAATAAAGGAACACCAGCCTGCTTGTGATGTTTCATGACAGGGATACGGATAAAAAATGCCGTATCAGTCGAGGGAATAAACTAATATTCCCTCGACTTTTTCAATACTGGTAAATCATGCCTTCCTCGACCCCCATTGTGTTTACAGGAATCACCTGGGGAACGGGAAATGAAAGAGCCGGAAAGGAAAACCTTCCGGCTCTATTTTTATATTTATCTGTCCATACAGGAAGAATCGTTTTTATTCTAGGTTCAGTTAACCCTCCAGGCAAGAGAAAACTGCATTCTTGGATATGCCGTTTAGAGGCATGTCCCGGAAAACACGGCGCAGGCTTTTTCACTGGCCTCTCTACTTTCCGCCGTGGTAACGGAGAGGTAGGCCAGGAGACGGGCGAGATGTTGGGAACGCTGTTCTTTGTCACCGCCTTTACGCCAGCCGCCGCAGCCCAGCTGGTAATGGTATTCCGGATGGCGCAGCAGTCCGCCGAACGCCATCCCTGCCGCTTCGACGGGGGCCTTGCCGAAGATCATGACGTTGCTGACTTCACTTGAAGGGCTGTAGAGTGGCAGGAAGACGTCGCAGTTCTCCGGGGCACTGCCGGAACCGGGACTTACTTCAAAGGGGAGCGGCAGGAGATAGGAACATTCGGCGAGCGTTTGCAGAATGTAGGCGCTGATGTCCGCCTCCCTGTTAAGTAAGGCGAAGACCAGTGCGGTAAGCAGGTTATTCAGGGTGTTCCATGTACCGATATTTTCCCGCAGCAGGCGGCTGGGGTGGGCGATGCAGTTGCGTGCTGCAGGCGTAACGGGCAGATCGGCAAGAGGGAACACCTTGTCTTCCCTGCCGAGCACGGCAGGGATCGCCAATGCCCTGCGGACGGAACTGTTGAGCGCCTCGAGACATGCCGTACGAGCTTCGGCATCCTGAAGATTATTGAGCCACAGAACGAGATAGTAGTTCAGCGGTACGCTGCACCATTTGCCCTTGCCGCGTTTCACCCAATCCTCCAGCCAGGCATGTACAGGAGTCATAAAATTGTTTCCCGCAGCACGCAGACTGTCTTTTATACCGGTCATGACGCTGAGGCTGTATGCCTGGAACATGCGCAGTTCACCCGGTTCATAAAGATGAAAGAGGCTGTGCGTCGTGATTCTTTCAAGATCGGCTTCCGTTTTGGCCACGCTTCTCATAGGAACTCCTCGACAGATGTTCGATATCGGAGTTCAAGAAGTGCGCCGGACGGTGGAAAAGTTCAGTTTAGAGCAGAACAGCCTTGAAACAGTTTTCTGCCATCTATTTTATCATGACTCCATCTTCTTGCTACAGCAAACCTAAGAGTTGTGGTTGTTTTATAATTCAATGGGTTATATATATTTTGACAACCAGACGGAAGCTGTGTACATTTTTTATATTTCCTTATCCCTTCTTACTTTCTGAATTTATCTCAGAAATACATTTTTTTCGCGGAAAAAGACAAATGAACAGCATTGTGACAACCTATGCCCTTCTTTTCGTAGCCATTATAGCTGAAACGCTTGCCACATCCAGTCTTAACGCTTCAAAACAATTTACTCGGCTTCTGCCTACTCTGGGGGCAATTGTCGGCTATTTGGTATCATTTTATACTCTTTCCCATGTATTAAAATCCATGCCTGTAGGGATTGCCTATGCCATTTGGTGTGCATTGGGCATTGTACTCATATCCATCGTAGGTATCGTATACTTCAAACAACATCTTGATTTGCCAGCATATATCGGGCTTGGTTTTATTGTTGTAGGAGTCATTATAATCAATGTGTTTTCTGCTGCTGTAAAGCATTAAATACAAAAACGTATGGGTGATTGGAAAAATCTCTGTCTGAACAGTTCCGTATATCAAAAAGCCTCATAAACCAGCATTCTTTTCTATGCATAAGATGAAAGTCCATCGGAATAGATTTACATTCCAATGGACTTTTTCTAACATCCCCCTCCAGGGAGTTGAATTTCGTGAAGGCAGGGAGCAGGAAAGAACAGAGCAAAGGTGCGCGTGCTGTGGTCGTTCGGCATAGCATGATTTTTGCACCTACCTACCTACCTACCTACGCTCACCTCACCTTAACCGCGCCCGCGCCCATGCGCCGCGCGGCTTTCCGCGTTTCTCTTCCTTGCAAAAAACATGGCCTTGTCCCTTCCGGGGGACAGGGCCTTTTTTATTCCGTCGAGGTATCCCGCTATGAAGCATGACCGTCTGATGCCATGCCGGACGCTGCTCGTCTGGCTCTTGATATTCACCCTGACCCTGCCGGCGTCCCTTTCAGGCTGTGTCGCCCGGCAGTCGGACGACAGCTTTGTATCCCATGCCGAAGTGGAAGTGCAGCGCACCATGCCAGCACTTCAGACAGCTCCCGCCCCCGCCGTCTCTGGAAAGGAAACCCAAAACGGCGGAACCGGGGCAGAAAGAGCGGAACGCGCACGCAGTTTGAACGAAGTCCTGTTCAACGCGGCGGCTTCCTTTGCCGGTCTGCCCGGACTTGCGCCGACATACGGCACGGATGGCCTGCCGGATGAGGGGATGGGCTTCCATCAGGACGGCACGACCCGCCGGGCGGGAAATGAAAATTCCCATGATGGAAAACGCGCAAGAGCGTACATGAGCGCCGGACTGAACGGCGTCGGCGCTGTTTCCCCGCTCTATGCCGACATGACGAGGTCATGGTCCGGAGATGAATACAGCGGACGACGCAAGACCAGCGAATCACGCACGTTCGACAACTTCAATCCCGTCGATATGGCGCTGGAGCGCGGCCTCAACTACGGCATGGGGCTGCTCAATTCCGCCGGGGAAGCCATGCTGTCCGGCCTTGCCGACAACGGACGCGCCAGGCTCAATTTCCAGTTCGACAGGGACGGACGATTCTCCGGGGAAGGCGACGTGCTGCTGCCGTTTTGGGATTCGCCGCGTCATACGCTGTTCACGCAGTTCGGCGCGCGCAGCATGGAAGTTTCCGGCGGCGAAAAGGACGGTTCCCAAAGGTGGATTGGCAATTTCGGCCTTGGCCATCGCTGGTTCCCCTTTGCCGAAGACATGGACAACGCCGGAAACCTCATGCTCGGCTGGAACGCCTTTTTCGACAACGATTTCACCCGCTCCCACCAGCGCGGCGGCGCGGGCGTCGAGGCGCAGTACGACTGGTTCCATCTGGCGGCCAACTACTACACGCCGCTGTCAGGCTGGAAGGATTCGTATGACTTTGATGGGAATTTTGTGGAAGAACGCCCGGCACGGGGATGGGATGCCCGCCTGAAAGCCTATCTGCCGTTTTACCGCAATCTGGCCCTGACAGGCTCCTACAGTCAGTGGTACGGCGACAACGTCGCCATGTACGGCTCTTCCGACGAGCTGGAAAAAGACCCACGCGTCTGGTCATACGGCATGGAGTACACCCCCATCCCCATGCTGTCGGCCTTCGTGAACCAGCGCAGCACCGAACACGGCAGGACGGATACGGAGTTCGGCCTCCAGTTCACCTACCGTTTCGGCATGTCGTGGGAAGACCAGACCAGCCACGACAGGGTGGCGGAACTGCGCACCGTGTCCGGCTCCCGGCATGAGTTTGTAGACCGCGAAAACAGAATCATTCTGGAATACCGGGCCAAAAACGCCGGACGTATCGAATATCTCGGCCCGGTTCCCAACGGTATCAACGTATTCGCCTTCCGCGTGAGCGATGGCTTCGGCAGGGCATGGACAGGACAGACGGCGCATGTCCGGGCGGACGGCGTGGAGCTGGCGAACGCGGCCTGCGTCACGGACGGTGACGGCCGCTTTACGGTGCTGGTGAACAGCACCTTTTCCGGGCCTGTGACCCTGTATGTCCGCGCCGGGGAAAACGAACAGAGTTTTACCGTCAATGTCGCCGCCAATACCGCATTGGACATGGAGACATCGTCCACGGAGTTGAAACAGGGGGAGACGAAACAGGTGACATTCACCTTCACCCGCGACGGAGTGCCGCAGACCGGGCTTGAAGTAACCTTCGAGGGCAATCCGGCCATTCGGGAGCTTGCGCGGGACGTGACGAAAACAACCGGAAGCGATGGAACCGTCACCCTTGGCCTTACCGCGCTGACCAATGCCACGGAACAAATCGTCACAGTAAAAGCGGGAGGACAAAGCGAGAATATTTCGTTTACCGTGACGCCCGGCGAATATGCCCTGACCGCTGACCCGGAAAAACTGACACAGCACGAGGAAACCGAAGTCGTTTTCACGCTGACGCAGGGAGGGATTCCCGTTCCGAAGGGCACGGAAATCACGCTGTCCGGCATAGGTTTTATGTTTGACGGGGAAGCACGGCATACCTACGCCACACAGGATGAAAGCGGTCGGATAACGGCGAAGGTGACGGCATCCCAAAAGGACGCCTCCACCATTGAAGCCAGCGTGAACGGCGAAGAAGCGGGCAAGGTGGAAGTGACCGTCATGGCGGCCTACTCCCTCGAAGCCAGTCCTGACAGGCTGACGCAGCACAGGGCGGAAAAAGTCGTCTTCACGCTGAAAGCCAACGGCACCCCCTTGTCCGGGGCCAAAGTGACCTTCACGAATACCAGCGACTTTACCGGCCTGCCTTCGGACGCGCAGACCACGAACGGCAACGGGCAAATCACGGTGGACAGCCTGACGGCCATCAAGTCCGGGGAAAATCAGAACATCAGCGCCACGGTGGAGGGGATAGAAGTAAGCGCCTCTTTCAATGTTGAAGTTGCACACTATAAGCTTACCCCTGATACTACCGAGTTGACGCTGTTTGCTTCTGACTCGTTCATCGTCTTTACCCTGACGCGGAACGAAAAGCCTCTCCCGGAAACAAAAGTCACCCTGCATGGAAACGGCCTTACCTTCGACGGAGAGCCAACCGCTACAGAAACAACCAATGCTGAAGGACAGGTGAAATTTCAGGTTAGCGCATTCAAAATGAACACCTCAATCAGCTCTTTTGAGGTTGATAACACTACGGTTTCTGCAACTATATCGTTCACTGTCACAAAGCCAACCTATACGGTGTCTCTCGCCCCTATAGAGGACGGACAAGATTTCAGTTCCAAGTCTACAGTAAATATTTACCCAACTATTAATGGAACTATAAAAGACGACTACGTAAATTATATTTGGCAGACTAATTGTTTCTAATTTTGTTCCTTGAAATGCTGTTTTACCGATAGATTCAACTCCATCAAAATTAAAAGAGGATAGTGCAGTTCTTTGAAATGCATTTGCTGGAATATTCACTAATTTACTCGCATAATGAATATCAGCTAAAGAATTACAATCTGAAAATATTCCATCTGATAATTCAGAATCACCAATGGAAACTGATGATAAATTCTTGCAATTATAAAAAGCATTGCTTCCAAGAATAACACCATCTAAAGGAATTGTAACGTCAGTAAATCCAGTGCCAGCAAACGCAACATCACCAATTGATTTTATATTATTAAAATCAAACTTCACTAATTTAGTGTCATTCTGAAATGCTCCG
>OGYS01000951.1_pt1 | contig 18183 bp, 19 predicted proteins | sample 1576611 | NCBI WGS metagenome assembly OGYS01 (sample SAMEA3541571, study PRJEB24748) | human gut metagenome | biome: human gut; feature: human-associated habitat; material: faeces | place: China | collected 2012
TTATATCTTCTAAGTTTACTGTATCAATTATAAATTCCATTTTCTTTTCTCCTATTCTTTTATTAAGTTTTTTATTCCTGCTTGTAAAGCAACATCATAAAAATGTTGCATTTGTTGCTTGGTAAACGTTTGATATGATTCTAATCTGTATTTTAAATTCACAAGTTCATATTTTGCTGAAGCTAATGAATTATAGTTAAGCATTTCATATTTTACTTCTGGATTTATTTGAATTAAAAATTGGACAATTTGTTTAATATTTTCATCCGTTGCACTCATTGTTGGAATCAGTGGTGTTCTAATGATCACTTTATCTTTATATTCACTTTGTAAAACATACCGAATATTTTCTTTAATAAGTTGTGGTGATACATTTGTACAGGCTTGATGTTTTTGCTCATCAAATATTTTTAAATCTATATAAACTAAATCTAAATAAGGCAATGCCTTTTTTATAAGTTCTAATGATGTATAAAATGATGTTTCAATAGCTGTATGAATCTTTTCTTTCTGACATCTTTTTAAAATTTCAATAAGAAATTCACCTTGCATAAAGGGTTCTCCACCGGAAAATGTAACACCTCCTCCATGTTGAAAGAAAACTTCATCCTCTTTAATTTTATTCATTAATTTATCTAAAGTATACTCTTGACTATCATATTGAATAGCACCACTAGGACATGTTTTAATAACTTGATCAAAGTCTTGATGATTTTGAAAATATGGTCGATCGTTTTGATAATTAATTTGTTCTTTGAATTGTTGACAACATCTACAATGAATACATTTATTTTTAAAATAGATGACTTGTCTTTGAGTGTTTAATCCTTCTGGATTTTGACACCATAGACAACGAAGTGGACACCCCTTAAAAAAAACTGTTGTTCTTAAACCACTGCCATCATGTATTGCAAATCTTTTAATATCAAAAACTAATGCTTTAGATATTTTCATAAGTTGTTCTTTCAATAATTTCATCTTGTAGCTTGCCAGCAAGTTCAACAAAGTATGCTGTATAACCAGCAACACGAATTGTCAACGATTGATGATTTTCAGGATGAACTTTAGCATCAAGCAAATCTTCTTTTCTAACAACATTAAATTGTATATGAGGTACTTTTAAATCCACAAAAGCACGTAAGAAATTTTCAAATTTCAAACAGCCTGTTTCTGTTTTAAAAAATTCTGGTAAGAATTTCATATTTAAAAGGCCACCATTCGTCGTACATGAATTATTAAGTTTTGAAACAGATTTTAAAACAGCTGTTGGGCCTTGTAGATCTCTACCATAGACAGGTGACATGCCTCCATCAGCAAGTGGTTTTAAAGCATTTCTACCATCTGGTGATGCTCCTACATTTTCACCCATTGGAACATGTGCAGAAACAGTATACATCCCTGTATGATAAGGGCCTCCTCGATAATTTGTATAACGTTTCATCTTTTTTCTAAAGTAACATGCCCATTGATTTCCAAGATCATCGACCCACTTTACATCGTTTCCATATTTAGGCACTTTATTTAAAAGCATTGTTTGCATGATTTCATAGCCTTTAAAATCTTCTTGTAAAGCATTTAATAAATCATGTTGACTTATCATTTTATCATCATAAACAAGTTGTTTAATAGCTGCTAGAGAATCTGCAAGATTGGCTACTTGAATCATTTGAATACCTGATAGATTATATTTAGCTCCACCTTTAGTAACATCTAATCCTTTTTCTAAACAATCATCAATAACAGTAGATAGAAAAGCTGTTGGTAAATAATCTTGATGTGCTTTTTCTACAATCTTTTCTGCAGCCATCATTTTATCAATAAAATAATCAATTTGTTTTTGAAAAGCATTTTCTAAATCTTGATAAGTTTTATATGTTTCTAAACTTCCTAAATCTAATCCTATTTGTTGCTTTGTTAGTAAACATTTTCCATGATTCAAAGTAAGTTCTAATACTTTATTTAAATTAAACATGGCTGCATCAGACCATCCTAAATTGTTGCCATGTGTTGTCAGTTCAACACATCCAGCAATAGCATAATTACGTGCATCTTTTTCTTCAATTCCTAAATCTTCAATCATTGGTTGAATAATAGCTTCATCATTGAAAAATTGTGGCATACCACTTCCAAGTGAAACAACTTTAATAGCAGCTTGCATTAATTCATGGCTAGAATTTTTATTAAGTCTTACAGATAAATTAGGTTGTGGTAATCCTAAATGCTCTTGTGCTTTTAAACAAAGTAAAGAAAGATCATTATATGTATCATTTCCCTTTTCGTCCACGCCTCCTATCGCAATATTAAATCCTATTGGAAATCCAGCAAAATATTTAGCACTATTTTGATTTCTTAAATAAACAACTTGATTAAATTTCAACCACAAACATTCTAATATTTCTAAAGCTTCTTGTTTAGTAAGACTACCTTTTTCTATATCTCTTTGATAATAAGGATAAAGATATTGATCCATTCTCCCTGGTGAAAAAGAAGAAGCATTGGATTCCATATGTAATATCACAAATAAAAACCATAAAGATTGCACCGCTTCATGAAAAGTTTCTGGAGGTCTTTTAGAAAGATTCATACAAATCTTTCCCACTTCTTTTAATGATTCGATTTTTTCCCTTTCAATCAAATCATGATATCTTTGCATAAAATGAACTGCTCCTTCTAATACAAGAATCGTACATTCATAAAATTCTTTTTGTTCATCTTTACAATTCTTTAATTTTTCTTTTGCTTTTTCCATTAAACCTTGAGGACCAAGTTTTAACCATAAAGCACTATCAGGACAAATATGACCTTGAGCATGATCTTTTTGATTAATTTTTACTACTTTACTTATTTCATTAATTTCTATTCCATAAGTTCCTTTAATTGCATCTTCTAAAGATTTTCCTTTCCAATAAGGATAAATCTTTTCTCTAAATTCTTTAATATCTTCTTCTTTTACTAAAAACTGATCTTGTGGTCTTGTTGGTAATGTTTCAAATTCTTGATTGATCCACGAACAACCACTTTCAGGAAAAACCACCCCATAACGTACACCCTTTGTACGATTTCCAACAATCAACTCTTCATCTTCAACAGAAATCTCTAATTCCTCTAATGCTGCTTTTAAAGAAAGAGCTCTTTTTTTAGGAATAGATAATTTCTCATTTTCTTGATAAACACGTGTAATGATTCGTGCCTGTTCAATAGAAGCATAACGTTTACTGCTCAACATCTTTTCTTTTAAATCAGAAATTCTTTTTGTTTGATATAAACAATTCATAACACGCCTCCTTTTATTGTTTTTTCTTATTACAAGGCTATTATAAATCTAAAAATAATAAATTTCAATAATCGTTTTATTGTTTTATAATAAAAACTCAATCATTTAGATTGAGCTTTATCAATATTGTTTAACTTTTCCTTTTGAACCAATAACATGCGGTTTAAAATAATTTTTTACTGATACGATTTTAACAACATCGATTGTAAACATCCAATCATCTCCAAAATCATAATGCAAAGAAAATTTTTGTTTTTCGTATAACTCCATAGTATCAATGACTATATTAATTTCTGGATAATCTACGTCTCTGTCTATTGTATAAGCATTGTTACCATATGGTCGATTATCCATGCAAAATTCATAAAGATGATCATGATCAAAATTAAATGCATCAAGAATTATTGTGCATAAATCAGTAAGTGTATCATTTCCACAAATTTCAATCTTCCTCCAAGCAACTCTTGATTTTTTTGCAGGGTATACTTTTAATAAATATTGTTTTTCCTTACTATCTTCCCTAAATAATTTCTAATCCATATTCTTCCATTTTTTCTTTATAGCGTCCTGTTACTTCTTGACTTCCTATATATCCAGTAAATTCACTTAAACTTCCAAAAACATAATTACCATCAAGTTCAAATTTTTCATTTTCCGCTACAAGATAACATTTCTTACTTGCATCCATGACTTCTTTTTTTGTAAGTCCATCTTCAACATCATACGTTGTAACCTTATCATCATGAATATTCATGCCTACTGTTCCAATAAAAGCAAGATCAAAACGATAATTGTGAATTTGTTCAATTGTCAGTGCACCAATAAAGCCATCTTTAGCATGATTAAAATGTCCTCCAATAAAAATAAGATTTACATGATGATCACCTTGTCTAAATAATTGCATAATATCAATCATATTAGTAACAATAGTGAGTGGTATATTTTTTTGATAAATACATTTAGCAAGTTCTAAATTCACGGTAGAAATTCCTAAAAATATCACTGTATTTTCTTCTATTAATTCAACTGCTTTTTTAGCAATAATTTTCTTTTGAGTTAAGCGCACACTCATACGTTCATCTACATGATAAGCATGAAGATTCTTTCTTACTTGCATAGCCCCGCCATGAATCCGTTTTAAAAGTCCTTCTTTTTCTAAAGCTGTTAAATCTTTACGAATACAATCCTCTGTGACTTCAAAATCAACAGCTAATTCTTTAACTTTTACTTTTCCATCAGTATTTAATCTTGCAAGTATTTGTTCATGTCTTTCTTGTTGAAGCATCTTTATCAACCTCTCTTTAAAGTCATTTTATCATATTCAAAATATCTTGAAAATGAATACCTCTTATCCTCAACTTGATAAAATACGCAAAAATACATTTTTTACTTGATAAAATATGTAAAATTACATATTTTATCAAGTTAGATACTTTTTCATAAAAAAATAAGGACTACAATGAGTCCTTAATGATTGGTAAAACAACCTTAAATGTTGTTCCTTTACCTAATTCACTTTCTAAATGAATTGTTCCTTTATAATATTGAACAATGTGTTTTACAATTGCAAGTCCAAGACCTGTACCACCTGTTTCCTTATCACGCCCTGCATCACATCTAAAGAAACGTTCAAAGACACGCCCTTGATCAATAAGTGAAATTCCACGACCTGTATCACTTACTTCAATAATGTAGTCTTGATCAACAAGATAAGAGTGAATATTTAAACTTCCTTTTTGTTTATTATATTTTACTGCATTATTAATCAGGTTATTCATTAATTGTTGGACATGTTGATGATTTGCGAGATATGTTTGTGGTGTTAAATCACATATAACTTTAATTTCTCTTTTTTCTATTTCTACTTTTAATGATTCTAAAATATCATCAACAATTGGTTGGAGATGAACAGGATGTTTAATGACTTCAATATCTTTGTTTTCAAGTCTTGAAATCATTAAAATATCACCTATCAATTGTGACATATGATCAACTTCTTTTTGTATTTTATCAAGAGATTGTTTTCTTACTTTAGGATCATCAATCATTCCTGCTTGTAATAATTCACTATAACCTCTAATGGATGTCATAGGTGTTTTAAGTTCATGGGAAACATTTGAGAAAAATTCTTGCCTCATTTTTGTAGCATTAACAGATTCAGTAACATTTACAAAGAGCAAAGTCACTCCATATTCTACTTTAGCAAGATGGCAATCATAGACTTCTTCATCTTTTTTTAGAGTAACGATTTTAGGTTCTACACCGATATTTTCTAATTGATCTATAATTTGGTGATCGAAGATAAAATCTTGGATAGGTTGATTCACTTCCATTTTATCACTAAAAAGTTGTTTAGCTTTTTTATTGATCATAAGTATTTCATAATTTGTATCTAATAAAATGAACCCTTCATTCATTTTGTCAAGAATACTATTTATTTTTAATCTTTCATTTTTCAAAGTTTTTAGCGTTTTTCTTATTGTATCTGCTTGTTCTTTAAGTTTTGTCGCAATAACATTAAATTCTTCATATTGATAATGATCAAAACTTAAATAACGATTATCATTAATTTTAGAAACCTCTTCACTAATTTCTTCTAATGGTTTAGTAAGTGTTCTAGAAAAACGATAAGAAAGAGCTAAAGCAACACATAATGATAAAGCAGCACTAATAAATAATGGTTCTAAAAGTGGTCCTATATTATCAAAGATACCATTATAAGGAATCGCAATACGAACAACATAACCACGATGATAATAAGCCACATACATCATATTCTTTTTAACAGTTGAAGAATAACGTGTCGCATAACCAAACTGATCACTTAAAGCTTCTTTAAATTCACTACGTCCACTATGATTTTCTTGAATTCCCTCTTTATCACTATCCGCTAAAACATTTCCTTCTTTATCAATAATTGTAAGTCGAGTATCTTTTGTATAAGCTAAATCATTAAGTTTCTCTACTTGATTATCTAAAGGTTTTTGATAATCAATTTGATTTTCTACAAGCTTTACCGTATAGTACATATCTTTTCTTGTTGTTTGCATCATTTGATCAGAAAGAATCACCATTGAAACACTTGAAGAAAATAATAACGTAATAATTAAAACTGTTGCAAAATATTTAAATAGAGCTTTATTCATCTTATTTCACTTCCTCAACATAGCGGTATCCTACACCTCTAATAGTTTTAATATACTTGCTTCCATCATCATCCAATTTAGCTCTTAGAGCACGAATATGCACATCTAAAACTCTTGATTCACCAATAAAATCATACCCCCAAATATGATTTAAAATTTCATCTCTTTCTACGACACGTGTATGATTTTCTACCAAATATAAAAGTAGTTGGTACTCTTTATTGGTAAGTTCCATGACTTGTCCATTATGCATCACTGTTCTTGTTTGTTTATCAATTTTTAAAGTTTGACTTTCGATAATTGGCGCTGCTTTAGGAGCATGTCTTCTAAGCAAAGAACGTACTCTAGCTTGTAACTCTAAAACACCAAATGGTTTGGTCATATAATCATCACTACCACTATCTAAACCATTGACTTTATCAATTTCTCGATCTTTTGCACTTAAAATAAGTATGGGCATTTCTTGATCTGTTTCTCTAATTTTCTTGATGGCATCAATTCCTGAAATACCAGGCAACATTAAATCAAAAACCGCTAAATCCACTTGATCATTTTCCATACTTTTTAAAGCATCTAAAGCATTAGAAAATTGTTTAACATTATACCCTGCACTTGTTAAAGCTAAATCTATAATTTCTCTAATATTTTCATCATCTTCTACTACATATATACATTCTTTCATTATTTCCACATCCTTTACATTATCTTAACATAGCAAAGGGGTGGTTATGTTAAGTTTAGGTTAAAAGTTGATTAGAAATAAAAGAACTTATACCATGCTGTTTGTATAAGTCCTTTTTATTATTTATCAAAAATTCTTCTTAGATGTGCATAATCATCAAAGTAATCAATGTTGTTATCATCATTTATTTTATCAAAATTACTTTCTACGAATAAATCTAATTCAATATATGTTCCATATTCAATTAATTTTATTTCTAAATATGTTTTATCTGATTGCTCAAAGAAATTGGAGATAATAGTTATTATTTCTGTACAATTATTTACATCTTTAAAAAAGGAATCATTTCCTATATTGATCAATGATTTTACTTTGGCATTATATTTAGATTTTATGAGAAAAATATAATCATTTAACAAAGTATCAAATATATAATTATTCGTCATAATATTTATTTTATTATCTAATAAATCATAAAATTGTTCTATTTGATGTTTAGCATCATCATATTTTTTATCATCTATGTTATTTTCTATCAAAATTAATCCATATCTTAAACTATGTTGTATTTTTAAAATATTATCATGAAGATAATGTACTAAAGATTGATTTTTTTCTACATATTCTAATTCTTGATTCTTTAACATATATTCTGTTTTTTCATTATAAAGTCGTGTCATATGTAAAAACAAAATACAAACTACAAAAAATAAAACTGTTAACAAAAGTAAAACTAAATAGATATCATCTATAATTAGATGCATATGACCTATATCATTCAACAGAATAAAATATATTCCAAAAATCAACATCATGATCACTGATAATAAAAACTTATTTTTTTCAATGATTGCGTTATTTATTTTAGATTTAAAAATTTCAATTATTATAATGATTAAAAAAAATAAAATCCTTGCTGTAAACATAACCATTATTTTATAGGATTCCATGATTTCAACAACAGAGAGATGTGAAACTATTTTAATTAAAAGAATAACACATGTTGAAGTAAAAACAGAAATCCACGAAGGCAATATACAAAGAATAAAATTAAAAAGAACAAATTTCTTTTTCATTAAAGAGACAAAAATAAAACTTATAATACCTATGGTATACACTAGCACATTCCCAAATAAATTATATTTTTGTAAGAACTGCATAATGAAAAAATTAATAATAGATGTTATTAAACAAAATCTTTTCTTATCCTCTATATCACAAAAGACACATATCAATAAGGAGCCTAATAACACTTCTAAATAATCTAAAAAGAAATACATCATTTTAATAAATACTCCTTATACGATGCAAGTACATCTTGTTGATACTTCTTTCCAATCTTTAAAGTAACTCCATTTCTCAATAATAACTTTTCTTTATAAATTTCTTTGACCCAAAATAAATTAACTGCATATGATTTATGAATTCTAACAATATTAGTAGAATTTATAAGAGACATCATTTTATTAAAAGTGCTCGAATATTTATAAGAATTAGAGGATGTATGAATCGTAATTTCATGTAAAAACGATTCTAAATAAATGATATCTGATAATTGAATAGCTGTTTTTTTACCATTAAAATCAAAAGTAATAATTTTATGATTTTTATTAATATATTTTTGAATTAGAGTACATGCGATTTTCATATCTCTATCAAAATTATCTTTCCTAATAAAGTAAAAAGGTTGTACAATTAATGAATCAAAAACCATATCATTCATCGCTGAAACAAATATAATGATTGCATTAGAATTATTTTCTCTAATTTCTTCAGCAATTTTTATGCCATTTTTTTCTTTTAAATCAATATCCAAAAAGAAAATATCTCCTTTTTCAAAATAACGATCTTCAAAACGACTTGTTATACAATCTATCGAATAATCAAGAAAGATATCTTTAAATCCGTCATACACCATTCTCTCTATCTTTTTAGCAAAAACTTGATCATCATCTACTATCTTTATTAACATTCATATTTCACTTCTTTCTAAATAAAGTTACGAAAAGAAGTATACCATATTATTATTTTTTATACTTATCTTTAATTTCTTTAACATAATGTATTTGATCATTGAATTCTACCATCTCATTAATACAATCATTCAATTCATTTTCTTTTTCTAAATGTTCTAAACAAATAATTCTATAATATAACTTCATAATATATCCTATGTCTTTTTGTTGACTTGTAACCTTCTTTGATAATTCAAGAGCTTCTTCATATTTTTCATTTAAAATGAGATACATAATTTTAAAAAGTGGGTTTTTAACTTTATTATCTAATTGAGGATCATATAATTTTAAATATTCATCTTTTTTATTCAAATTATAATAATACTGTAATTTTATAGTATACCAATGTTTATTTTGCTTTTCATCAAAAGTTCTTTTACTATTTTGTTCTACAAAGTTTTGATATTCTTCTTTATAATTAGAAATTTCTAAAAGAAAAATATATATTGTTATTAAACTGTCATTAATAGACTTATTATGAATTTTATCGATTGCTTCTTTTACTGTAGATAAATTCTTTTCTATATATTCACTTTTCAATAATAACTTAGGAATACTCATTATATAAATACTCATCACAATACCAAACAAAACGATTAAAATCAAAGAATAGATTAATACCCTTTCTAAATGATTAATATTCATAATAACAATCAAAAAAGCCAATAAATAATAAACTAGTATAATGAATCGATAACTTAAAACTATCTTATTCTTCATCGTTTTTACCTACTTAGAAAGATATAAATCTAAAGGTGTTTTTGTATGTTCAACAACATAACCACTGCCACCTCTATCTTTAACATCTTCGACCATTGTTGTTATTAAAAGAGGTTGTTTACTATCTGTCGTCATTACTGTAAACCAACCAAGTTCTGTTCCTGTTGTATCACTTTGGCTTTGTTTGATTTCTGCTGTTCCTGTTTTTCCAGCAAGAGCGATACTATCATGATAGATGGCATGCCCTGTTCCTTTTTCGTCTGCAATAACATTAATTAAATCTTCTTTTATTGTTTGTGATGTTTCTTTAGAAAAGACATTTTTAATCCATGTTCTTGTTTTTCCTTGAACGATATGGGGTTGATAGATTGAACCATTATTTACAAAAGCACTATAAATACTTGCAAGTTGTAGGGGATTCATCAAAATTTGTCCTTGCCCATAACCACTATCTGCAATTAATTGATCACTTACTTTTTGATTTTTGTTTATATATTGACTTCTATTCAAAGATAGTTCAAAAGGAATCTTTTTACCAATCTTTAAATTTTTGTAATATTTAAATAAATTATCTTTTCCAATATTTAACGCATTTCTTGCAAAATAAACATTATCTGAATATGTGATCGCATTCTTTAAATTATTAGGTGAAGGAGCATGTAATGTTGTTACATAATAGCTTCCCCAGCTTGAATCTTTTTGCCATTTATCTTTAGCCCCTAAATCTTTATCTGGATCAATTGTCTTTGTTTCTAAACCAATAGCTGCTGTGATTGGTTTCATAGTTGATCCAGGGGTATAAGTTTGTTTATAACGACTCATTAATGGTTGATTACTATCATTATTTAAAGCGTTCCATTTATCCGTTGAAAGTCCTAAGACAAAATCATTATTTGAATAAGATGGCGTTGAAACAAGCGCTAAAACTTCTCCTGTTTGTGGATTTAAAGCAACAGAAGCACTTTTATCATTTTGATATTCATTATAAAGACTTTGTTGTAAATTGATATCGATTGTTAGTCGAATATCTTTTCCATCTTTCGCTTCTTTTTGGGCAACTGTTTTAATGATATTGTTATTTTCATCAACAATGACAATTTTTCCACCTACTTCTCCACGTAACTGCTTTTCATAAGTGGCTTCAATCCCACTTCTTCCAATTACTGAACTACTTGTGTATCCTTCACTTTTATGTTTTTTTAAATCTTCTGAATTAACATTTTGGACATATCCAATGATATGAGATGTTATTTTATCATAAGGATAAACACGCGTAGAAATCGTATTGATTTTAACACCTTTAATATTTAAAATTCCTTGTTGAATCAATTGATTTTTTACTTGTTCTGATACATTTTTAATAGGTACAAAAGAATCATCTTTGATCCAAGATGCACTCATTTTCTTTTGAATGGTTTCAACATCCGTTTCTAAATACTTAGCTATTTGTGCATAATCATTTTCACCATTTAATTTTCCTCTTACAAGACCAACTGAATATCCATTTCCTTGTTTAGCTAAATATTTTCCATTTCTATCTAAAATATACCCTCTATAAGGTTGTGTCGTAATCACTTTTACTTTGTTCTTATCAGAAAATTCATCAAAAATAAGTTGCTTATTAAATTTAATTTGTTCATTTTTAATTTCAATCTTATTTTTATATTTAACTTTTCCAGCTACAGTATCCATCGATATTTGATATTGAACCATATTATCTTTTTCATCTATTACTTTTACCCGTATATTACTTGGATTTATTACATCATAGATTTCTTTATGCTTTTCAATAAAATATTTTTGTGTAGGAGTATAGACTGTCTTTTGATCTAGCATTTGATACATTTGTTTATAATCTTTCTTTTTTAAAAATTCAAAATATTCTGTAACAACTTGTTCATTACTTTTTCCATGATTAAAAACAAAAAATACCACTGTCATAAGCAGTACACAAACTATTGACCCAATTATAATATTTCTTTTCTTGTTCATATGGTAATCCTCCCTAATTAATACAATTATATATGATGATTAGCATTAATGATATATTTATTGCACAAGATGTTCTTTATTTGCATAAAAAGCTTTTTTTAAACTGTCATTTTGTGATATTGACTTAGAAATTATCATAAATTATAATATAAATGAAAAAAGGAATAGTCATAAACGACTAGCCTTGGATTTTCTTGAGAAAAATAACTACCTCAATGTTCGCCAAAACTTTTCGAGGTAGTTATTTTTTTGCATTATTTTCTATTATATATAGAAGTAATTTAATAACAATACTTATTATCGACATCATTAATGTTAGTGTACCTAACATAATCATGATAGCTTCATAAGCTGTCATTTCCATCACCTCCGCTTTTCATATTTCCCTAGGGATATCTATGTAAACGAAGAATACGCCCTTCGATCTAAACGACCAAGGATAACTACCTGCCGTGTATAACTATTCGGCAAAATTATATCATAGTCACTCTTTTTTAACTACTATTTTCGATAGTTATTTAAAATAAAAGCACACCAATAATAACACATGATAAACTTAATATATTTAAATAAATTAAATGTATTTACATATTTGAACAACTAAAAAACCTCTATAAAGAGGTTTAAATTAATCGAGTATTGTTAAGTTTTCCTGTTTGGTTGAACTCAATCCATTCACAGATATTAACAACATGATCACCAATTCTTTCAAAATACTTTGCAATCATTAAGAAATTGATTGTTAAATCACCTTTATCATTTGATTCTTTAATCATTTGAATAATATCTTTTTTAACTTGATCAAATAATTCATCCATTTTAATATCCATCTTCTTTACTTCTAAAGCATGTTTTAAATCATGTTGATGGAATGCATCTAAGGATTCTTTAACCATTTTAGTTGCAATTTTTGCCATATCTTGAATATGTCCAATCATTAAGAAACTATCCATTTCTTTCATTTCTAAAATCAATTCAGCAATATCTGCACTTTGATCCCCAATTCTTTCTAAATCAGTAACTACTTTTAAAGCAGTAGAAACATCTCTTAAATCAGAAGCAACGGGTTGTTGTTTTAAAATCAAAGATAAACATTTTGCTTCAATCGATCTTTCCACATCATTAATTTGTTTATCCCCATGAATAATATCTCGAGCAAGTTCATAATCTTGTTCCTTAAAAGCTGTAACACAGTTTTCAATAGCTAAAACAACAAGATGACACATTCTATCTAAATCAACGTGCATCTTATTAAGCTCTTGATCAAATTGACTTCTTGGCATCTTTCTTTCCTCCTATCCAAATCTACCAGTAATATAATCTTCAGTTCTTTTATCTTTTGGCATACCAAAGACATCTTTTGTTGATCCATATTCTACCATTTCTCCAACTAAGAAGAAGGCAGTATAATCAGCAATACGACTTGCTTGTTGCATATTGTGAGTAACGATAGCAATCGTATATTGATCTTTTAATTGTAATAAAAGTTCTTCGATTTTAAGTGTTGAAATAGGATCTAAGGCACTTGTTGGTTCATCTAATAAGATAACTTCTGGTTGTACAGCTAAAGCACGAGCAATACATAATCTTTGTTGTTGTCCACCAGATAAACCTAAGGCACTTGAATGTAAACGATCTGAAACTTCATCATAAAGTGCTGCTGCTTTTAAACTATCTTCAACGATTTTATCAAGTTGTTTTTTATTTTTAATACCATGAATACGTGGTCCATAAGCCACATTATCATAAATCGACATAGGGAATGGATTTGGTTGTTGGAAAACCATTCCGACTTTTTTTCTAAGTAATGTTGTATCTACACGGCTATCATAGATATCTTCACCATCTAAGATAACATCCCCTTCAATTTTAACGTTATCAACATAATCATTCATACGATTCAACGTTTTTAAAAATGTTGATTTACCACACCCTGAAGGGCCAATAAACGCAGTAATTTTATTTTCTTTAATATCTAAACTGACATCTTTTAAAGCATGTTTTTGTCCATAATACAAATTCAGATGTCTTGCTTCTATTTTATTTTCCATCTTAATTATCCCCTTTATTTACATCAAATCTGCGACTGATCCATTTAGCTAACATATTTAAACCTAAAACAATAACTACTAAAACAAGAGCAATCACAAATGAAACTTCATAATTTCCTTTAGCCATTTCTAAATATAATTGAATTGTAAGTGTACCCCCACTACTTAATAAATGACCAAAAATATTTGTTGGTAAAATAGCAACTGAGCCTGCCGTAAATAATAAGGCAGCGGATTCAGCAACGATACGTCCCATTGCAAGAATAACTCCTGTTAAAATGCCAGGAATGGCACTTGGTAAAAGTACTGTACGAATCATATACCATTTTGTTGCTCCAATTCCTAAAGCAGCTTCACGATAGCTTTTAGGAACACATTCTAAAGCTGTTTGGGTATTTCTTGAAATGATTGGTAAAATCATAATGGCAAGTGTAAGTGAACCTGTCAAAATTGAAAATCCTAAATGACAAACAGATCCAAAGAACAACATTCCAAATAATCCATAAATAATTGAAGGAATACCTGCTAAAACTTCTGTTGTAAATGAAATGATACTGACAAATTTTTTATTTTTTGTATATTCATTTAAATAGATTGCTCCACCAATTCCTATTGGACAAGCAATTAAAAGTGTCACAATAACGATATAAAGTGTATTAACGATATTTGGTAAAATACCTACAGTATCATTAATAATACTTGTTGTATTTACTAAATAAGAAAAATCAAAGGCCGGTATTCCTCGATAGAGAATATAACCAATAATAACTAATAAGATAAAAATTGAAAGAAATGAACTTAATTGAATAAGTGCATAAATAACTTGATCACTGACACGTTTCTTTTTTTCTAAGATTGTATTATTCATCTAAGTCACCTCTTTTTAAAACATATGTTAAGACTAAGTTAATAACCATGATAAAGATAAACAGCACAAGTCCAATTGTAAATAGTACTTGACGATGTGTACCACTGGCATATCCCATTTCTGAAACGATGGCTGTTGTTAAAAAACGTACCGAATTAAATGGAAGTGGAAGAGATACTGCATTTCCGGCTACTAACAAAATAGCCATTGCTTCTCCAATAGCACGTCCTACGCCAAGTACAATAGCTGACATAATACCTGATTTAGCACTTGGTACAACAACTTTAAAAATTGTTTGCATTTTACTTGCACCTAGAGCTAATGAGCTTTTACGATAATCGTCAGGGACTGCCTTTAAAGCAGTTTCTGAAATATTAATAAGCGTAGGTAAAATCATAATTGCTAGTACGATAATAGCTGATAAAAGATTTGCACCACCTGTAAATTGATGTGTTTTAGATCCATGGTAGATCATTAATTCTAATTTATACATCATTGGATTGACAATCAAAATACCTAATAATCCATAAACAACAGATGGAATACCCGCAAGTAATTCAATTGCTGATTTTAATATTTTTCTAAGTCTTGCTGGAGCAATTTCAGCAAGGTTGATTGCTGTAAATAAACCAATAGGTACTCCAATACAAATTGCTAGAAAAACCCCTACAATAGAAGTTAAAATAACATAAGCAATCCCATATTGAGGATGAGCTGCTGTTGGCGCCCATGTTGTAGAAAACAAAATACCTGTAATTCCTTCTTTAAAAATGGCAGGTGTCCCTGAAATAATCATATATCCTGTAATAGTAACAACTGCTAAAACAGAGATAATAGCACAGCCACGAAAGATCATCGCGGCTGTTTTTTCTACTAGGGATTTTGCTTTCTTATGGCTAATAATTGATAACTTTTTTTCCATAATACTTCCCTCTTTATTTTTATTTATTTGGTGTTACTAATCCAACTTTTTTAATGATTTTTTGTCCAGCATCACTATTGATGAAATCAAATACTGCTTGAACTTGTTTAGATTGTTCACTAATTTTTCCATTTGTAGCCATTACGAATGATCTTTGTAAAGCATAGCTTCCATCTTTTACAGTTTTTTCACTTGGTTCAACACCATCTAATTGAAGAGGAGAAACTGTATCATCCAATACATCTAATGAAACATAACCGATTGATCCAGAAGTTTTAGCAACTTTAGCAAGAACAGCACCAGTTTCATTTAATTCTTGAGCATATTGACATTGATCTTCAATTCCTAATAATTCTTCAAATGCTCCACGAGTTCCTGAACCAGCTTCACGTCCGATAACAACGATTGCTTCATCTTGTCCACCTAAATCTTTCCAGTTAGTAATTTGTCCTGTATAGATTTTTGCTAATTGATCTTTTGTTAAGTTTGTTACTTTATTAGATTTGTTTGTAATTGTTGCAATACCATCGATAGCAACAATATTTTCTTCTAATCCCTTTGCTTTTTCTTCATCAGTTAAAGCACGAGATGAATCTCCGATATCTGTTGTTTTTGAAGCAACTGCTTCAAGACCTGCACCAGATCCTGTAAATTGTGCTTCTAATTGTAAGTTTGGATATTTTTCTTTAATTCCTTCTGATAAGGCATTGACGAATTTTTCCATTGAAGTTGATCCATTTAAACTTACCTTTCCACTAATGTCGTCTGATGCACTATTACTTGATCCACCACATCCTGTTAAACCAAGACACATCATGAAAACCATTAAAACACTTAATACTTTCTTTTTCATTTTTTATTTACCTTCCTTTGTTTTCTCTTAAGATATTATTTATTTTTGATACTCTTTCTTAAGACAACACTATCATAGTGTTTTTCAACACTTTCAAAAATCAAAAGAACGTATGGTTTATGTTAAGTTTATGTAAAATGAAAAAAGCTTATACCTAAGCATAAACTTTTATTGTAGACCTTCGGTCCATTCTTTAATTGTATCTTCTGTTGGTGAAGAACTAAAACGATGCCCTTATTTCCAATTACCACCTTTGGTTTCCTTTTGAAGCCTTGTTCCACTTTCTCCTAAACCCGAAGAAGCAGATGTACAAAATGGAATCACTGTTTTATCTGAAAAATCATTAGTCTTAACAAACGTATCTACTGGCCAAGCCGCAATCCCCCACCATATTGGATAGCCAATAAGCACTGTATCATATTGATCTCAGTTTTCTACTTTAGTTGTTTTTAATTCTACATTTCTAAGTGATTTATCCTCATGTTCTTTTGTTACTCTTGAGTTATCATCTGTCCAATCTAAATCATCTTCACTATACTTTTCTTTAGGTTCAATTTCAAAAAAATCTGCATTTAAATTTTCAGCAAGCTTTTCAGAAACATCTTTTGTATGATTTTGTGCAGAATAATAAACGACCAATGTTTTCCCACTTATTTGTGTATTTGTTGTACTTTTTGTTTCTTCACTTGGTTCATTTTCTACTGTTTCAGTTGTAGAAGTATCTTGTCCACGATAAACAAAATATCCTCCTACTGCTACAATAATAATAACCAATACAGTTAATAACACCCTTACATTCTTTTTCATTAAATACCCCCTATCTACCTTTTTAATAAATATTTTATCAATAAACATAAAGAAATACATAATTAAATTTGCATGCTATCATAACTAAAATACATACTAAAAAAGTGAGACCAAAGTCCCACTATATATCTTTTTAAGAATATTTTATTCACATTTAACCACATAACATTGTTTTTTATAAAAGGATATGCCATATCCTACAGCACCAGCATATTTCTTAAATCTTTTTTCTTCAAGATATTTTTGATCAATGATTTGTTTGACTCCAGCATTTGCATCTTCTATTAAATCATCTTCACTTGCTGAATGCTTACATTCAATAAGAAGTACTGTATCCAAGATTGTTTCAGGCAATACACATATATCAAATCTTCCATTACCTGCTTCTCTATTTGATACAACTTCATAATCATTTAATAATCCTACTAAAAATCCATGATAGAAGCTTTCTTGATTATCGAAATAACTAATACTTCTTATCAAAATATCATTAAGCAAGAGATTGACTTTCCTTGCATCACCATTTATAAATTCTTGATAAAGTTCATTTTTTCTAGCACTTGTATAATCTTTAAAATAAGACATAAATGATTGTTTATAGATTTCATAGACTTCTCTATTAGGAATAATGAGTTTATACTGGCTATCTCCTGTTTTTTCAATGACTTTTAAATAACCGGTAAGAAGTAAGAAACTATAGATATTATTGATGTTATCCATTTCTCGATAAGTAAGTTCTGGTTTGATGACTTTATCTATTGTTTGTCCATTCATCAATAACTCAAACTCTTTTCTTAATCCTCTATCTCCTGTCTGTATATAATTTACACAACTGACGCCGTTATGCAGAACC
>OGYS01000952.1_pt1 | contig 18180 bp, 6 predicted proteins | sample 1576611 | NCBI WGS metagenome assembly OGYS01 (sample SAMEA3541571, study PRJEB24748) | human gut metagenome | biome: human gut; feature: human-associated habitat; material: faeces | place: China | collected 2012
CAGGTTCTGCCATACGTCCACCCGGGAGCATGGTACGTCCCACGTGCATCAGTCCGTTGAGGAAAGTTCCTGCGGTGAGTACTACACATTTGGTATGGAACGTTACTCCCCATAGTGTTACTACTCCCGTAATTTCACCGTTTTCAACGAGGATTTCCTGCACGGTATCCTGCCAGATATGCAGGTTGGGGATATTTTCCAGAATTTCTCTCCATGCCCAGATAAATTTGTTGCGGTCGCACTGTGCGCGCGGGCTCCACATAGCGGGACCTTTGGAACGGTTCAGTATACGGAACTGTATGGCTGTCTGGTCTGTCACCAATCCCATATATCCTCCCAAGGCGTCTATTTCGCGTACTATCTGTCCTTTGGCGATGCCTCCCACTGCCGGGTTACAACTCATCTGTCCGATTTTGTTCATATCCATTGTGATAAGACAAGTCTTCGAACCCAGGTTTGCAGCAGCGGCAGCGGCTTCGCATCCTGCGTGTCCGGCGCCGATTACAATAACGTCATACTTAAACTCCATTCGTTCAGTGTATTTTAAAACTGTGCAAAGTTACGAAAAAAGTTGTATGCCGGGACGTGTCATATCTTAAAATCCGGATATATCTTCTTTGGCATTGCTTATATTTCCGTATCCAGTATCATACTTATTGCTTGGAATGCTTAGGCTATAGACATATTGCTTGTGTTTAGCTTAAAATACAATCAAAATGAAGCTTTTTGAATACTATTACTTTTCTTTTTGAAAAAGATACATACCTTTGCAACGTTTGGATATTAAAAAGTGTTTTGATTGACTAATTTTAAGGAAGAGAAGCATGAGAAAGAAATTCTTCTTGTTAATCATTGTCTGCCTGGTTATGGGGGCGGGAGTGATGGCTCAGACGTCTACGGTCTCGGGAACAGTATTTGCCGAGGACAACAATGAGCCGATTATTGGGGCATCGGTATTGGTGAAGGGCACAACGCTGGGGGCCGTGACCGATATCGAAGGTAAATTTACAATCTTGAATGTGCTGGGCACGGCAAAGACAGTGATTGTCTCTTTTGTAGGTATGCAGAAAGTAGAAGCTGCCATAAAGCCTGCTATGAAGGTGGTGCTGAAATCGGATTCGGAACTGTTGGATGAAGTGATGGTGGTGGCTTACGGCACGGCCAAAAAGAGCAGCTATGCAGGTTCGGCTTCTTTAGTGAAAGCGGATGCGCTGAAAGACATTCCGACGACCAGCTTTGAAAACGCGTTGAACGGTAAAGTGGCGGGCTTGCAACTGACGAATAATTCCGGCCAGGCGGGTTCCGCACCGGCCATCCGCATCCGTGGCATAGGTTCTATGAATGCCGGGAATGAACCGTTGTATGTAGTGGACGGTGTTCCGGTCTCTTCGGGCAATACGGGGCAGATGAGCGGTGAGCTCTATTCTACCAACAACATCATGAATACGTTGAACCCGGAAGACATCGAATCTATTTCTGTATTGAAAGATGCGGCGGCCAGCTCGCTTTATGGGTCGCGTGCGGCAAACGGCGTCATTCTGATTACTACCAAAAAAGGACAGATTGGCAAGCCGGTGGTGACGCTGAAAGCCGAAGTGGGCTTCACGCCCTGCTGGGCAACGGACAACTATGAAACGGCCAGCGTACAGGAGAATGTGAATATGCTCTACACCGTATTTCACGATGCCCGTACAAGCGGTAAGGGCGAAACGGACGAAAAGGCGGCAGCCTATGCCATAGGCCAGTTGAACAGCCGTTTCAACAAACATGGCTACCAATTTACCACAAATGGTACGGGAGCTTACGAGAACGTCAATATCCTTGAGTACGACAACTCCGGGCGTGGAGGCAAATACTACGATTGGGACAAGGCATATTTCTGTACCGCCATTTACCAGACCTACGATATGTCCGTCAGCGGTGCTACGCAGAATACCAACTATTACACTTCCCTTTCCTATACCCAGGACGAAGGACGTTTGAAGATGAACAGCTTCGACCGTGTTTCCGGTCGCCTGAACCTCACCCAGAAGGTGGGGAAATTCCTTGAACTGACCACCAATGCCAGCCTGGCGCGTACCAAGAAAAGCGGTTATAATGATACACGCAACACGGGCAGCAATTACTTCATGCAGACCCGTAACTTGCTGTGGGGACTCTACTGGCCCACTGATTACAAGACCGGCGAGCTCTGGACCGAACGTTACGGTAGCTACGCCTACAATGGGCTTTATTATGACAAAGAGTGGGAGAACGGTTCTACCAGTACCAAAATCATGGCTGCGGAGACGCTCACCCTGCATCTGATGCCGGGCCTGGACCTTCGTTCTATCTACTCTTACGACAATACTACTGTAAAAGACCATATCTATTACAGTGCCAATCACTATAAAGGCTCGGCAGACAATGGGAATGTCAACGAATACCGTACTACATACGAGAAGATGGTTACCTCCACTACCGCCAATTATACCGGCACCTTCGACAAACACACAGTTGGCACCATGGTGGGTTTCGAAGCGGAGAAGAACAAGACAGACTATGTGCGTGCCACAGGAAGCAATCTTGCGGTCAGCACCATTCATACAGTTTCTACTGCCGGAACGCAGACTTCTGCCGGATATTCCTGGGGAAACTCGATGGTGTCCGTGCTCTCCAAGTTGGATTATAATTACGATGAACGCTACTTCATTTCCGGTTCTTACCGCCGCGACGGTTCTTCCCGGCTCAGCAAGCAGGAACGTTGGGGAAACTTCTGGTCAGTGGCAGGAGCGTGGAACATCATGCGCGAGGGTTTTATGAGCAAATATTCTTTCCTGAGCAACCTGCGTATACGTGCCTCTTATGGTATTAACGGTACGCTGCCTTCGGACAATTACGGCTATATGAGCTTGATGAGCTATACCAGTAAGTACATGGGTAACCCGGGCGGTACAATCACTACCGTCACCAATGACAAGCTGTCTTGGGAGACGAGCTACAACACGAATGTGGGTATCGACTTCGGCTTCTTCGGCCAGCGTCTGCGCGGTACGGTGGAATACTTCAACCGTGATTCGAAGAACCTGCTCCAGGATGTTCCCATTTCGATGGTTACGGGATTTTCCTCTACGTTGCGGAACGTAGGATGCATCAACAACCATGGGGTAGAGGTGGAGTTGAGTGGTGACATCATTGATAGTAAAGGATGGTTATGGAGTGCCGGTGCCAACGCAACCTTCCTCCGTTCTGAGGTGAAAGAGTTGTATGGCGGTGCGGACATTATCTGGTACGACCCCACCAGTAGCGACAGCCGTGCGCAATATGTATACCGGGAAGGTCAGTCCACGCTGGCTTTCTATGGATACGAATGGGCAGGTGTGGACAAGACCAACGGCAAGAACGTCTACTATGTAAATGACCCCAAGAATGGCAAGGCCGGAGATTTTGAGTATAACGGGCGCGGAGCTACTTATGACTATAACAATGCCAACTACACCATCATCGGCAATGCCGTTCCCAAAGTGTATGGGGGCATCAATACCTCGGTCTCCTACAAAGGCATAGCCCTTTCGTTGGGCTTTACCTATAAGATAGGAGGAGACTTGTACGATGGAGCCTACATGGATGTGGCCGACGACGGTTATTATTGGGAGCGTATCCGTGCTAAAAGCTACTACAACAACCTTTGGACGCCAGACCATACGAACGGTACAGAGCCCCGTATCGAAGGTGTAGACCTCGATGACCCGCAACAATACAGCAGCCGCCACTTGTTCAATGCCAGTTATCTGCGCTTGAAGAATCTCTCATTGGCCTATACGCTGCCCAAAGCCATGACCCGCAAGGCTTTCATCGAGAATGCCCGCCTTTTCTTCACTGCCAGCAACCTTTGGACAATAGCCAAATACAAGGAGGCAGACCCCGAAGTGAGCGAATACGGCACACGTGGTTGGGAAACCCCTATCGGAAAAACGTTTGTCGTTGGCGTTGAATTGAAATTTTAATGAACTGGAGGAACTAACAATGAAAAAGATATATCATTTATTGGCACTTGTGATACTTGGTGCCTTTACATTCACTTCGTGTGACGATTTTCTGGATATGCAGCCCACCAACTCCGGAAATGCAGAAGGTGCTGTCGGTACGGTAGCCGATGCGCAGGTGGTTATCAACGGTGTGATGAGTGCGATGACCTCATCGTCCTATTACGGCAGAAACCTTTTTATGTACGGTGATGCCAAGGGCGGTGACCTCACGATTTTTGCTGCCGGACGCGGACTGGATGCATTCTATACGTTCAACCACACTTCCAACAGCAATACTTATTCCGGTTTCTGGAGCCGTGGATATTACTGCATTCTGCAGGTCAACACCTTGTTGAGCAACATTGAGAAGCTGGAAGAATCGGGCAGTATGGAAGACTTTTCCGAAGCCAAAGGGCAGGCGTTGACTCTGAGGGCGCTGTTCTATTTCGATTTGGTCCGTCTCTACGGGCTTCCTTACAATTACAACAAGACCTCTTATGGAGTTCCCAATGTAACCGAGCCGCTTACGGTGAACGCCCAGCCCACCCGTGCTACTGTGGAGGAGAACTATCGCCAGATTCTGCAGGACTTGTCGGACGGGGCGGCCCTGCTTGCCAAGAAGAAGACAAAGCAGAGCGGATATGCGGACTATTACACCAACATAGCCCTGCAAGCGCGTGTGAAACTCTATATGGAAGATTATGACGGTGCTTTGAACGCTGCCCGGGAGATTATAGAAAGCGGTGTGTACAAACTGTATGAGCCTGCCGATTGGACGGCTTCCTGGAGCAAGCAGTTTGGTTCCGAGTCCATCTTTGAGCTGGGCATCACCACTGAGGAATCAGACCTGGGAACTTCTTCTTTGGGCTTTTACCTGATGCGCTACGGACAGTTGAAGAATGCCATGGGCTGGTATCTTGCCAGCGATTATTTCTTGAACCGTCTGGGTGAAGACGAGACGGATGTGCGTTGGGGAATCATGGACAACGATGAATACTGGGTGGACAATGAGATTGAACGCAAGGGAGCCTGCTACAAGTATATGGGCAGTACCACTCTGGCAGGTGACGGCAAGGCAACCAATACAGCCGTCAATATCAAGATAATCCGTCTTTCCGAGATATATCTGATTGCCGCCGAAGCAGCCTTGCACTCCACGAAGCAGGAAGCAGGCGCAGATGCCGCCGCCGGTTACCTGAATGAAATCCGCAGGCGTTCTCCCGGACTGGCACCGGCCACTGCCGCTACCATTACCGATGATATGATTCTGGACGAGCGCAGCAAGGAGCTTTTTGGTGAAGGACAACGCTTCTTCGACATGATGCGTATGGGCAGAACCATCGAATTCAACGACGATTTTCAAGATATTCCGGTGAGTCACCGTGGAAAAACAATCGACCGTACTTTCGAGAAGATTGTGCTTCCTATTTCGCAGGATGAGATAAATGCCAATCCGGCATTGGAGAACCAGCAGAATCCGGGATATTAGTCATTCCCTGCTGTCTATTGTTTGCTACTCCTTGTATATCAGGGAGGTATTTTGCCAACAAGTTGTCACTGCCTTGGCAAACTTTTGCCACGCCTATGGCAAAGTTTTGCCAACGCGGTGGCAAAGTCTTGCCAATGGGAAGGCAAAACCTTGTCATAGGCGTGGCAAGAAAAGCGGAAAAAGGTGCCTTTGATGAATTTCTTTGATAAAATGAGATGGTAATACCTTGATATTCCACAAAAATACTATTTATTGGTTCGAAATTTCTATTCTTTTTTTCTGAATCGGCTTATCTTTGCTTTCGTAGAAACCAATAAAAAGTTATAATACTATGAGAAGATTTTTCCTCATATCGTCATTCTTGACGTTGTTTGCAATCGGAAGCTCGGCGCAATGGAAGCCGGCAGGTGATAAAATCAAAACGGACTGGGCATCCCAGATCAATCCCGCGAATGTGTTGCCCGAATATCCTCGTCCCATCATGGAACGGAGTGACTGGAAGAACTTGAACGGACTGTGGAATTATGCCGTTATAAATAAAGGTGAGCATCTTCCGGCAGAGTTCGAAGGGCAGATACTTGTTCCTTTTGCCATCGAATCCTCCTTGTCCGGAGTTGGAAAAAGAATCAATGAAAACCAGGAACTGGTCTACCAGCGCAGTTTTGAAATTCCTTCTGCCTGGAAGGGAAAACAAGTGCTGTTGCACTTTGGCGCTGTCGACTGGAAAACGGATGTATGGGTGAATGATGTGAAAGTAGGCAGCCATACGGGGGGATTTACTCCGTTCTCTTTCGATATTACTGCCGCCCTTTCTGGCAAAGGCAATAATCAGTTGGTCGTAAAAGTTTGGGACCCAACGGATAAAGGACCTCAACCCCGTGGAAAGCAGGTCAGCAATCCGGAAGGTATCTGGTACACTCCCGTAAGCGGTATCTGGCAGACGGTATGGATGGAGCCGGTTGCCGGAAAACATATCAAGAACCTCCGTATCACTCCCGATATTGACCGTAATCTGTTGACAGTGAAGGCTGAATTGAATAGTGCATGTCCTTCCGACTTTGTGGAAGTGAATGTGTATGACGGCAATCAACTGGTAGCCACCGGCAAAAGTATCAATGCAGAGCCGGTGGAGGTGTCCATGCCCCGGAATGCCAAGTTGTGGAGTCCGGATTCCCCCTTCCTCTATACGCTGAAAGTGACTCTGAAAAGCGGAGGCAAGGTAGTGGATAAGGTGGACAGCTATGCTGCCATGCGTAAGTACTCCACCCGTCGTGACGCGGATGGCATCGTACGCCTGGAACTAAATAACGAGGCTTTGTTCCAGTTTGGACCGCTGGACCAGGGTTGGTGGCCCGACGGACTGTATACAGCTCCCACAGACGAGGCTTTGCTGTATGATGTACAGAAGACGAAAGATTTCGGTTTCAATATGATTCGCAAGCATATCAAGGTGGAACCGGCACGTTGGTACACACATTGTGACCGTTTGGGTATCATCGTATGGCAGGATATGCCGAGCGGTGACCGTAATCCGGAATGGCAGAACCGCCGCTATTTCGACGGAACAGAACTGAAACGCTCCGCCGAATCCGAAGCCTATTATCACAAGGAATGGAAGGAAATAATGGATTGTCTCTACTCTTATCCGTGTATCGGTACATGGGTACCGTTCAACGAAGCCTGGGGGCAGTTCAAGACGGTAGAGATAGCCGAATGGACGAAACAGTATGACCCGACCCGTCTGGTGAATCCGGCAAGTGGCGGTAACCATTATACTTGCGGTGACATGCTCGACCTCCACAACTATCCCCAACCGGAGATGTATCTGTATGATGCACAGCGTGCCACGGTTTTGGGTGAGTATGGCGGCATCGGCCTTGTCTTGAAAGACCATATCTGGGAACCGAACCGCAACTGGGGATATGTTCAGTTCAACTCTTCCAAAGAAGTGACTGATGAGTACGTGAAATATGCCGATATGCTGTATCAGATGATAAAAAGAGGTTTCTCGGCAGCCGTCTATACACAGACCACGGATGTGGAGGTGGAAGTGAACGGTCTGATGACTTACGACCGCAAGGTGATAAAGCTGGATGAGAAACGCGTGAAAGAGATAAATACACGTATCTGCAATTCACTTAAGAAATAGGGGCATTTACAATTTACCATTTACAAAGTACAATTTGGCTGCGCTGTCATCTGCATAGTTAAATTGTACTTTGTAAATGGTAAATTGTACATTAAAAATGTTGTTATGAAACGATTGATTATAAAGCTTTTCCTTAGTCTGTGCCTATGGGCGGTATTGCCGGTCTGTGCGCAGGATGCTGTTCATTACTATTTCAGAACGATGGATATCCGGAACGGTCTTTCGCAGAACACCGTGTATCAGATTTTGCAGGATAGGAAAGGCTTTATGTGGTTCGGAACCAAGGACGGTCTGAACCGTTATGACGGATTGTCTTTCCGTATTTACAAGAAAGAGAACTCCGGTTTAGGAAAGAACTTCATAACTGCGCTCTACGAGGACCGCCGGGGAAATATCTGGATTGGTACCGATGGGGGAGTCTTTATTTACGACCCGGTACTGGATTCCTTTACCGCTTTCGATGAGGCCAGTGATAACGGCAGTATCATCAGGGATTTCGTCACCATGATTGGAAGTGACGAGGACGATAATATCTGGATATCGGTAGAAAACCAGGGGTTGTTCTGCTATAAACCGGATGAAGGGAGGCTGCTGAACCATCTGCACGATTCGGGACTGCCCAATGTAACCCGCTTTTGGCTGAATGGGAATACGTGTTGGCTGGCCTTGTATGCGGATAATCTTTACTATACGAAAGCTGACTTTGAAACTCCTCTGCAGCCTTTCAAGGACGCGGAAGGAAATGAGATTTTCAAGAATGATATTATCAACTGGCAGGTCAGCGGACCCCATAACTGCGTGTATATCGCTTCGCTGAACGGGTTGACAGAGATAAATCAGACTACAGGCAAGACGCGGAAACTGCTGAACACCTATGTGAGGGCTTTGCAGTTCAAATCTGACAACGAGCTGTGGGTGGGCGCAGAGTCCGGCTTGTATATTTACAATCTGACGAATGACAAGATTACCCATTTAACCGTTCCCGACCAGGATGATTTGTATGCATTGTCGGACAATGCCATTTATTCGCTCTGTTGCGACAAGGAGAACGGCATGTGGATAGGTTCTTATTTCGGTGGAGTGAATTATTGTCCTTATCAGTGGACTTATTTCGAGAAATTCTATCCGAGAGACAATCTCAGGCATTTCGGCCGTCGTGTACGGGAAATCTGTGAAAGTAATGATGGCACCTTGTGGATAGGTACCGAAGACAAAGGCTTGTTCAATTACAATCCGGAAAACGGAAAGATAGAGCCTTTTGAGCATCCGGCCATTTATCAGAATGTCCACGGCCTTTGCCTGGACGGGGATGATTTGTGGGTGGGTACGTTCTCCGGTGGTCTGAACCGGGTGAATCTTCGGACCAGGCAGGTGAAACATTATGCCAAGGGTGAGAGTGAGAATTCCATGGTCGCCAATGACGCCTTTACCATTTGCAGGACCACTACGGGAGACGTGTGGATAGGCACCACGTCCGGTCTGTTGAAGTACAATCGCTCTACAGATGACTTTACCCGGATTCCTCAGCTGAAGAATATGTTTACTTATAACATTCTGGAGGACTTCAACGGAAATCTGTGGTTTGCTACTTTCTCCAATGGAGTGTTCTGCTACAATGTAAGAAGCCAGCAGTGGAGGAATTATCTGTCTAATGAGAATGATTCGACCTCTCTTCCCTACAATAAGGTAATCAGTATCTACGAAGACAGCAGGAAGCGTCTGTGGTTCATGACGCTGGGTGAGGGCTTTTGCCGCTACAATCCGGAAACGGACAATTTTACCCGTTATGACATGTCGAAAGGATTTCCGAGCAACACTATCTACAAGATGGTCGAGGATAAGCGGGGTAACTTATGGATTACTTCCAATTATGGTCTGGTCTGCTTCAATCCCGATACGGAGAGCAAACATGTCTATACCACGGCAAACGGGCTGCTGAGCAACCAATTTAATTTCCAGTCCGGTTACATTGACAAGAAGGGACGCATCTATTTGGGAAGTATCAACGGATTCATAGCCTTTGACCCGGAAACCTTTGTGGAGAACACTTTCCTCCCTCCCGTGGTGATTACAGACTTCTTTCTGTTCAATAAACGGCTTTCGGTGGACAGTCCGGATTCTCCTTTGGAGAAGAGCATCACCTATGCGGATGAAATAGAACTGGATGCCGACCAGAACTCCTTTTCTTTCCAGGTTGCGGCTTTAAGTTATCAAGCACCCGAAATGAACAGTCTTGAATATAAGTTGGAAGGTTTTGACCGCGACTGGTATACGGTAGGACGGAATTCCATCATCAACTATTCAAACCTTCCTTATGGAAGCTATACGTTGCGTATAAAAGGTTCCAACAGCGATGGCAAGTGGAACGCTACGGAACGTGTGCTCGACATCCATATCCGTCCTCCTTTCTATCTCTCCACCTGGGCATATGCCGGTTATACGGTATTGGCGTTATGCTCACTGGCTGCTGTAATCATCTATTTCAGAAAACAGACCCGGCAGAAGCATCAGCAGGCTATGGACAAGTTTGAGCGGGAAAAGGAGCGGGAGTTGTATACTGCGAAGATAGACTTCTTCACGAATGTGGCGCATGAGATACGTACACCGCTTACACTGATAAAGAGTCCGCTCGAGAATGTATTGGCTTCCCGTTCTGTTTCGGATGACATCAGGGATGATTTGGAGACCATGGAACTGAACACCAACCGACTGCTTGATTTGGTGAACCAGTTGCTGGACTTCCGGAAGACGGAGACACAAGGCTTCCAATTGAATTTTGTGGAATGTGACGTGTCTGAGCTCTTACAAAAGACGTATAAGCGTTTCAAGCCTTTGGCACGTGAAAGGGGGCATATTTTGAGTATAGAGACTCCCGAAAGCTTGTATGCTTCGGTTGATAGGGAAGGGCTTACCAAGATTATCAGCAATCTGCTGACCAATGCGATAAAGTATTCGGAGACCTATATACGCATCAGGCTGTACTCGGAAGGTGAAAGGCTGCTGCTTTCCGTATGCAATGACGGCCTTGTCATTCCGGTAGAGATGCGCGAGGAGATTTTCAAGCCGTTCATCCAGTATAAAACCGGTACCTTGCGCTCTGTGCCCGGCACCGGTATCGGGCTTGCACTTGCCCGTTCATTGGCCGAACTCCATGAGGGTACGTTGTGCATGGAAGATTCGATGGAGAACAACTGTTTCTTGCTGTCACTTCCGCTGAAGCACGAGCAGACGGTGGCTATGGAGCATAAAGAACCGGTAACGGGCGGGGAATCCTCTGAGGAAAGTGGTGCAGGTACTGCCTTGGAACAGCACCGGTATACTCTTTTGGTGGTGGAAGACAGTTTGGAAATGCAGGCATTTGTTGTGAAACAGCTCTCTTCGGAATATCGTGTGCTGACTGCCGTGAATGGGGTGGAAGCTTTGAAGGTGTTGAAGGAACATACTGTAAATCTTGTCATTTCAGACATTATGATGCCCGAGATGGATGGATTGGAGCTGTGCGAGCATCTGAAGTCCGAGCTTGACTATAGCCATATACCGATTATCCTGCTTACGGCGAAGACGACTCTTCAAGCCAAAATAGAGGGAATGAAGCTGGGGGCTGACGTATATATAGAGAAACCTTTCTCCGTGGAATATCTGAAAGTTTGTGTGGCCAATCTGCTGAACAACCGTGAGAAGCTACGGGCTTCTTTTGTCAATTCTCCCTTTGTGCAGACGGGCAGTATGGCAATGACAAAGGCAGATGAATCTTTCCTTAAAACATTGAAGGAAGTGGTGGTTGCCAATATGCAGAATCCGGATTTCTGCCTGGATGATATGGCAAGCCTGCTGAACATGAGCCGGTCGAGCCTGAACCGGAAGATAAAGGGCATATTGGATATGACTCCCAATGACTACATCCGTCTGGAGCGGTTGAAGAAAGCGGCGCAGCTTTTAAAGGAAGGAGAGTGTAAAATCAATGAGGTTTGCTATATGACCGGCTTCAATACTCCTTCCTATTTTACCAAGTGCTTCCAAAAACAATTTGGTATTCTGCCCAAAGACTTCGTGAAATGATAGCATGGAATGCTTGCTAAATATAACAATCCAATCAAATGCCCCTGAGGTGTCTCTCAGGGGCATTTTTTGGATTTATAATTGCATAGATTGAAGCGATATTTGCATTAATTTTAGCTTTATGCGGATATATTTGCATCCGAAAGCCAACAATTTATAATACTATGACCCCTATGCCTATGACGTAACAAATCCTAATCAATGTTCTATGATTGGCAGAAGTGACTAATCACTTTCTGCGGTGTATTTAAAAAGCGGGCGTTAGTTTCCGCATAGTTTTAAAATCTAATTCTATAAAAAATGATCAAGAAAATCTTATTCTTATTCTTTGTTGTGTTTGCAGCTACCGCTTATTCACAAGATGTGACCATAACGGGAACGGTGACGGATGCAAATAGTGAGCCTTTGGTGGGCGTGAATGTATTGGTGAAGGGTACTACCACGGGTGCCATTACCGATATTGACGGTAATTTCTCAGTGAGTGGAAAAAAAGGAAGTACACTCGTTTTCTCTTATATCGGTATGCTTACGCAGGAAGTTGTCTATAAGGGAACTGCCTTGCGCGTGGTGATGAAAGATGATTCGAAAGCACTGGAAGAAGTGGTTGTCATCGGTTATCAGACCGTGAAGAAGTCCGACTTGACTGGAGCGGTTGCCGTTGTTGATACCAAGGAAATGAAGAAAAGCGCTGCAGGAACACTGGTCAGCCAGATGCAGGGTTTGGCAACCGGTATTAACGTACGCAGTAGCGGTAGGGCGGGCGAAGATGCCTCTATTGAAATTCGCGGTGTCGGTTCTTTGAGTAATAACTCTCCGTTGTGGGTAATTGATGGTATGATTACAGATCCGGGAGTTGACTTCAACCCTGCAGATGCAGAATCCATCCAGATTCTGAAGGACGCTTCTGCTGCTGCCATCTACGGTTCGCGTGCTGCCAATGGTGTGATTATCGTTACTACCAAGAAGGGTACGAAAGGTCCCATGAAGGTGAATGTAAGCGTAAAGGAAACATTGGAATGGAGCCCGAAATTTGATTTGATGAATGCGGCAGAATATATCAAGTATAATGATATTGCCTATAATGAAGCTATCAAAGATGGCATTGCTACTGTAAACAGCACTCAGAAACACTCACAGTATGATACCAACTGGCAGGATGAAGTGTTGAAGACCGCATTGGTGCAGGACTACAACGTATCACTCTCCGGTGGCGGTGACTCCGGTAGTTATTTTGTATCAGCCGGCTACTATAACAATGACGGCGTTTCTTATGGAAATACTTTCGACCGTTATAGCTTCCGTGTCAATACACAAGGTAAAAAGGGCTGGTTCTCTTTTGGTGAAAACTTGGCTTATTCACTCACAAACACAGACCCGAACCAGACCAATACCTACAATGACTTTTTGCGTATGATGCCTACTATTCCTATCTATGATGAGAATAATCCGGGTGGATATGGCTATGGTGATGCTGCCAAATACAATACTTTTGGTGTGAACCCGATTGCCCGTGAAGATTTGGAATACCGTCATTTCCGCCAGAATCGTTTGAATGGTTCTTTATGGTTGGAATTCAAGCCTTTCGAATTCCTTTCTTATAAATTCAATGGTGGTATTGACCTTTATTTCTATGAGAACTCATGGTTCCGTGGAGAAGGTAACTGGACTCAGAATCAGGAACACCGTGATCCGGAAAGCCAGAAGGCACGTGACAACACCTACAACATGTTGATTGAGCACACGTTGAACTTCAATAAGGATTTTGGTAAGCATCATGTGGATGCCGTGGTCGGTACTACTTACCAGCACCATGAGTGGGAAGGTTTGTGGGCTTCCCGTCTGAACTTTCCGATGACGGGTAACGGCGATTACTTTACAGTTTTGAATGCAGGACAGAGCAATCAGCAGAATTCAAACAGCATCAGCGAGAATGCGATGATTTCTTATTTGGGACGTGCAAACTACGTTTATGATGATAAATACTATCTGACTGCCACTTTCCGTCGTGACGGTACTTCTCGCTTGGCTAAGGAAAACCGCTGGGGCAATTTCCCCTCATTCTCCGGTGCCTGGAGAATTTCAAAGGAGGAATTCTTTGATGTGCCTTGGATTAATGACTTGAAAATTAGAGGTAACTGGGGTCGTCTTGGTAACTCTTCCATTGGTGATTGGGATTATATCGGAACTATCAACCAGAGTATTGTAACTGTATTCGGTGGTGCTATTGTTCCGGGTTCTACTCAGGTGAAACTGGTGAATGCAGGTCTTGTTTGGGAAACAAAAGAAACGGTGAATGTAGGTTTTGATGCCAGTTTCCTGAACCAACGCCTGACTGTCAGTGCGGAATATTATAATTCAAAAACCAGTGACGTATTGGCTGAGACTCCGATTGCCATTTCTACCGGTAATCAAGGAGGCTCTCCGTGGAAAAATGCTGCCAGCTTGCGCAACAAGGGCTTCGAGTTTACATTTGGTTGGAAAGACCAGATTTCAGGCTTTAAGTACAGCGCTTTACTGAATGTGACTACGATGGATAACGAAGTTCTGAGCTTGGGACGGGATGGGTCGGAAAGAAACTTTATTGATTCCGGTCAAGCCAGAACAGAGCCGGGAAGGTCGTTGGCCGAATTCTATCTGAGAAAAACAGACGGCATCTTCCGGACACAAGAGGAAATAGACAATTATGTGACGAAAGGTAACCATGTACCGGGACCTAATGAAGATAAAGTACCTGCCGGTACACCGATCATGATTGAAGGGAAACGTCCGCAATTGGGAGACGTTAAGTATCTTGATTTAAATGATGACGGTCAAATTACTGATATTGACCGTGATTATTGTGGTAGTCCATGGGCCAAGATGCAAATGTCGTTGGTATTGAATGCAGAGTGGAAGAACTTCGATTTCAGTATGATGTGGAACGGTCAATTTGGCAATAAGATATACAACGTATCCCGTTGGCAAGGACGTCTGTTTGCAGACAACTCCAACTATATCCGCTTTGAGAAGGGCGAAGAGCCTTATCAGGTGAATCCTAACTCCAATACCCCACGTATCATTTACGGTGACTTCCGCAACTCGCGTGATGCCGACCGTTTCCTGGAGAATGGTTCTTACTTCCGTATGAAGAATATCTCTATCGGTTATAATTTCAAGCAGAAGTGGCTGACCAACTTGGGCGTTGAGAAACTCCGTCTGTTTGCTACCGGTAGCAACTTGATTACTATTACCGGATATTCCGGTCTGGATCCTGACTTCAAGGGTGCGAATTCCGTTTGGAACAGTGGTACGGACAGCTTTGCTTATCCCAATACCCGTTCGGTGATGTTTGGATTGGATTTGACCTTTTAACTTATAAATCAGTTTGTAAATTATGAAAAAGATATATAATGGATTAATGCTCGCAGGTGCCTTGACATTGTGCACTGGATGCAGTTCTAGTTTATTGGATATTGATAATCCCAATGAAGTGACCAACGATACTTATTGGAATAAGCCGGAAGATGCTACAGCTGGTGTAAATGCCTGCTACAGTTTTCTTTATAAGGAAGGTACTTGGATGCGTTGGCTCTCTTTTCGCTACGATTTGACCTCGGACGAGGGATGGAGTTCTTCTCCTTGGATTGAATTGGGTGACTGGACACGTTTTCTTTACAACAATTATAATTTTTACGAAGGCAACAATATACATTGGGAACATTTCTACGTAGGTATTTTCCGTTGCAACCAAGTGTTGAGTCATGTGCCTAATATTGAAATGGACGAGACTACAAAGAACCAGGTATTGGCACAAGCTTCTTTCTTACGTGCAATGTGGTATTTTCAGGTAAATCTGTTGTGGGACAAAGGAACGATGCCTTTGGAACCTAAAGATGCCAATTATATTCCGGAAGACGCTTCCGAGCAGGAAATATGGGATCAAGTGGAGAAAGACTTGCTGTTTGCTATGGATTATCTTCCTGAATCTTGGGATGCTGCCAATTTGGGACGTGCCACCAAAGGCGCTGCCAAAGCATTGTTGGGCAAGGCCTATATGCAACAACATAAGTATGACAAGGCGAAGGAACAATTGCAATGGCTGATTGATAAAGAGGGCTCTTTGTACGATCTTATCGCCAATCGTGAAGATAATTTCACTGACTTGGATGAGAACAACAAGGAAGGTATCTTTGAAATTCAGTTCGATGACCAAAACAAGGGTGGTACGGGTAATGATGCCAGTATGGCATTCGGTTTCCAGCGTACTCAGTTCTATGCTCCGAGTGGTATAGGTTGGGGAGATGGTAAGGCACGTCGCTGGTTGGTAGATGAGTTCTTGAAAGAGAAACGTATTGACGGAAAGAATGACTTGCGTTTGTATGGTAGTATTCTGTACCGTGGATTCTCACAAGACTTCCCCGATCAACCGAAGAAATATTATGGATTTGAAAATGCCGATTGGAATGACGGTTGGGGAACTGACCCGGAAGACTGCTACATACGTAAATACAATACTGCTTACTATCGTGATGCAGAAGATTACTTTGCCCGTAACAACTATCGTATCATGCGTTATGCAGATATCTTGATGAACTACGCAGAATGTCTTGTTGAAACGGGTACTAATCCTGCCGATGCTGCTGTTTATGTGGATAAGGTAAGAGAACGTGCCGGTCTGGCCAAGTTGAAAGACAGTCAGTGGAAAGACTGCCTGAGTTCTAAAGATGCCTTTATCAAGCGCCTGCAGATGGAACGTACTTTGGAACTCTGTTTCGAAGGTTGGCGTTGGGCTGACTTGAAGCGTTGGGGATTACTTGATTCTCAGGCTGGAATTGATGAGCTGAAAGCCCGTGACAAGGACTTCAATAACTTCATCGTCGGTAAGCACAGACGTTTGCCCATTCCGAGAGATGAAGTGATGAACAGCACGGTAGGTGGTGTTGCACATCTTACTCAGAATCCTAACTATTAATAACTAAAGAAGGCTATGCCTGGAAGCCTGTTCTCATTCAGGATGCTTCCGGCATAGCCTTTTCTTTCTTAAATCTTATACCATATGCTTGTCTGTAAAAAACTACTATTACCATTCGCTTTTGCTTGCTGCGGCAGCTTGTTTGCGCAGAACATCCAGAATCCGGTACTTCCGGGAGTGGCGGATGCCGGCGTAATGAAATACAACGGCAAATATTATATTGGCGGGGTCCGTACAAACGGGGATTTCTATGTATCCGATGACCTGGTTCATTGGGGGAAACCTATCCATGTCGTATCCATGGACAATGACTGGACCAGAGGCAGCGGAGCCGGAGATGACCAGATTCATGCCAATGACATGTTCTATCTGAATGGAGATTTTCATTTGTACTGGTCAGTCAATTATTGGGGAAAGGACAAGCATGCCGTTCACATTGTACATGCGCAGAGCAAAGATGTCTTGGGCGCTTATACAGAACCGAACAAGAAGACATGGATGGATAACCGTATCGACCCCAAAATATTCAGAGATGATGATGGACAACTATACATGTATATGGTACGCTTTACCGATGGGAATACCATCTGGGGACGTAAAATGAAGAACCCGGCAGAATTTGCCGGCGAACCGGTGTGCCAGTTCGCCTCATTGCCGGACACATGGGAAACGATGGATAACAGAGTGGCGGAGGGACCGTGGGTCATGAAGTATAGAGACCGCTACTATATGATGTACAATGCCAACCACACCTCTACAGAGTGGGGCAATTATCAGTTGGGAGTTGCCGAGGCAGACTCTCCTTTAGGTTTTCAAAATGGTAATAAATATAGCTATCCGGTTGTAGGCTGCAATCAGACGCAACTGGAGGAGAAGCAAGTGGATTTATTGCGGTATGGCCGCACGTATGAGCCGTTGTTTGCTTATACGGAGGACAAGCCGGAGGGCGACTGGACAAAGGCGACCTACGATGACTCCGGCTGGGCGAGGGGGGAGACCGGCTTTTCGTCCCGTGAAGTGAAAGGTTCCACCACCCGGCATCTGGGCACCTTGTGGAATACGCCCTCCTTATGGTTGCGAAAGACTTTCTCTGCCGGTAGCGAAACCGGTAATCTGGCATTGCGTGTCGCTCACGACGGAGATACCCGGATTTATCTGAACGGAACACTTGTCTACGAGAAGCAGGGGCGTGATTATTGTATCGTGAACCTGGACAAGAAGCTGCGTGCTGCTTTGAAGGAAGGCACGAATCTGCTTGCCGTAGAAACAAACAAGGGACGTTCGCAATTCTTCGACGTTTCTCTGTTCGATATGAAAGACGGCATTGCCGACGATATTCTGATGACTCCCGGGCAGCCCAATATTCTGAGGGGGCCCAACGGATTTGAATGGTGGCTGATTTATATGGCAAACAAGAACGATGAGCATCGGGGACAATATATCAACCGTGTCCAGTTCTTCGACAAGACGTTGTTTGTGGATGGTATCACCGGCCCCCGCACGATGGGTTATCATCCCGAACCTT
>OGYS01000964.1_pt1 | contig 18086 bp, 15 predicted proteins | sample 1576611 | NCBI WGS metagenome assembly OGYS01 (sample SAMEA3541571, study PRJEB24748) | human gut metagenome | biome: human gut; feature: human-associated habitat; material: faeces | place: China | collected 2012
GGACTTGCAGCGACGGACCTCGGGACGCTCTTACACCACGTCTGCGCGCGCCACCTTGTCACCTCCAAAGACCTCTGCTCTTTTGGGCCAAACCAAATTGACACCAAGCATTCGTCCAAACGTTTGGCAAAATCCTCGTATTCAATGACATTAAAATACGTAAGGCGAATGTGTTCGGATAATTTCTTTTCTAAAACCCCTGATAGAAGCATCCAAACACCACCTTCTCGTACTAAATTTTAATCAAACAAAACTACCGGGCATTTAGGGTAATTCCATATTTCTGCATGATAGATCAACGGGCATCTCAAGACCATGAAACAGCATGCCAGGTTTACTAGATAAACGGCCGAGCATTAACCGTTATTGAATGCGCCTCGGGCAAATCCACCTCTATAAAGCCCATACATGTATGCCGTGTCTTGAGAAATTGGAATTTCAAATGAAGCATTTGGAACCGACAATGCGCGACCACTCCAGTAACCTAAATTGCTTAAACACGGAAGCCTAGACGGCACTCCCCGCCGCTGCGTACGAACGGCAACATGACAGATACAACAGCTCACGCAACGGCATCACCATTCCGTACGAAGGCTTGCACAAGCCTTGCAACCAAAGCCACGCTCATGAAAGTGAACTTCTCACCAAGCGAATCGAACGAAGGAATAAGCGTCCAGCTGTCCAAGACACCATCATCTACCTACTAAAATGAACACCTAAGGAGATGTACATCGACGACCTGCTGAACGGACATCTCTATATGAATGCAGCCGGCTACTATCATGGCCTGCCTGGCGAACAGGGCGATCCGCTCGAGGCGTCCATGGTCCTCCCAGCATGCATCTACGGCAATTACCGCCTGCCCATCTACTGCATGTACACGGTCCGCGAGAACGACATCGTCGACGGTTCTGTCCAAATCCCGAAGCGCATGATCCGGGAGTTCGGATGTGCAGACGAATGGATCGGCATCGTGCGGTACGACAGCTTCGCGCGCCTTATAGACAGCCACACCACCGGCGGCGAGGAGGTATACGCCCACGGCGCCATCTCCTATGACATCCCCGGACCAAAGCTGATCGAGGAAATTATCCAAGGCACGATCTGCAACCTACTTATCAAAACGCCCAAGTACGCTTACCAGCAGGAATATCGAATCATCGGGTCGAACCCGGTCGAGTGCCGCCTGAGGCCCGATACCAAGCACCCTGGATGCAAAATCGAAGAATATGGCCACGCAGAGCTGGATCTGGGTAGCCAACTCACAGGCTTTTCCTGGAAGACGCCCGTGTCGATCCTCACGGAGGAACAACACAGACTCGCGCTGGAGCTTCCGCAGCACGCATAGACAACCCAACACATGCCGCATAGCCGCCAGATGGGGAAACAGAAAGCCAACAACCCTCCCCCTCCCCAACATCCCCCAGAAAGTTCGCTGATGTTGACTGGGGTTCCCGTAAAATAAACCCCAACAAAAAATGTGCGGAGTGCTGGCCTGGAGCTGCCTTCGGACCCTATTGGCTGCTCACCGAGAGGCTCCGCTATGAAACGACCCCTTTACTACCTGCTCTGCGCGATCGCGTGCGCGTCCATGGTCGGCGCGACGATGCCTATGGCAGCCATTGCGGAGGCGATTCAGCCTCAGGAGGTCGCCGAGCAGCAGGCACAAGCCGACGCCACGAGCAGCGACACAGGCAAGGCCGAAGACGGCACCAGCACAAACACGACAGCAGATACCGTAGAGGACAGCACCGCAACATCCACCAGCACCAGCGCAGTCAACACGGAAAGCACCGCCACCACGCCCGGCACCACCACCGCGACCACCACCCCCACCCCATCCCTCCGCGCACAAGCCAACCCCACGCCCGAGGCAATCTCCGCCGCAGCAGAAACTGACTACGCCCACACCGCCACCGCAAGCCAAAACGGCGTCACCTTCACCGTCTCGTGGAACGACGCCCCCGCGGGCACCGCGACGACCTTCCACGTAACCCAGGCCAACGGCTCGTCCCAGGCCAAGGCGCGCATGGACGTGCCCACCTACTGGGACGGCGACAGCCAGGAGAGCGTCTGCGACCCGTCGCGCCCGGCATGGGCCAGCTACTACAGCCTGGGCACCGCGGGCCACAACTTTACCTTTGACTTCACGGCATCGGGCACGTACCGCATCTACTTCTACTTTATGGACAACGACAGAAACGACCCCCAAAACGACAAGGGGATCTACTACCTGCGCACCACGGCGGAGGTGACCGTAAACGACGCCGCCCGCCCGAGCGTCACGCAGATCGTCAACAATGCCGTAGCCCAATGCAGGCAAGAGACAGACGGCTCGGAATACGACATGGCGCTGTGGCTCCACGACTGGACGCTCGACCAGCTGGAGTACGACCACAGCCTTAACTGGTGCTCGGCCGAAAGCGGCCTCACGCGCCATCAGGGCACCTGCGAGAGCTACCAGCGCATTTACGCCAAGCTCCTGAACGCAGCGGGCATCGCCAACGGCCGCATCACCGGCAACGGCCACACCTGGAACGCCGTAAAGATCGACGGCAAATGGTGCCAGATGGACCTAACCTGGGACGACACCAGCGACAACTGGTACGGAGACCTGGACCAGCGCCATCTGTACTTTGGCCTGACCGACGAGCTCATGGCAATCGCCCACTCCGACCACACGGCTAACTATCAGAATAACGACTACGCTTACCGTTCAACCGACCTGTCCAACAATTACTTTGTGCGCAACGGCAAGGCAGATGAATGGGCGGAGAAGTATGCCGAGCGCATTCAGCGGCACTTGGATGCCAAGGAAGAGAGCTTTTCCATCGATGCCGATAATCAGTCGTTCCCGCAGAGTATTTCGGGGATTCAGAATGGGATTGTTGCGTATGCGATGACTCAAAGGGAGTGGAAGACTGAAACTGACCAAGCATATCTAAAAGCGGCATCAATAGTCACCACACAAACCAGCACTACTTGGATTGCTACGTTCAAATTCACGGCAAAGTTCTTGCAAATCAAACCAGCCGCTACACCGGTTTTGCCCAACGGAATGTATTCCATATACTCATGTCTCGACCAATCAAAAGCCCTAGACGTTCGCATGGAGTCGAAGAACGATAGGGCAAATGTACAGCTATGGCAAGATCACGGCGGCAGGCAGCAAAAGGTCTACCTCCAATTCCAAAATGACGGCACTTATCTAATTACGTTCGTTCATTCAGGAAAAGCGCTGTCTGCTGAATCAAATCGTGATGGATCAAATGTTAGCCAGTCGAATATAGATGGTTCCGATTTACAGAGATGGGTTATCGAACGCATGGGGGCAGGATATACGATTAAAAATAAAGCAGCGAACCAGTGGTTAAATGTTAGAAGAGGTGACACAAGAAACGGCACAAATATTCAAACTTGGTCAAATGGTGGTGTGGCAGAAACAATCTTTAATCTAGTTCCAACTGAGCTCGATGCACTTCCAAACGGTAGGTACGCCATAAAAACCATACTTGACACGACAAAAACAATCGACATTCGTTTGGCATCCCAACATGATTTTGCAAATGCTCAAATTTGGACTGACTACAACTCCCCAAATCAATCAGTTGATCTCAGAAGACAGAAGGACGGATCATACGCATTTATTTTTGCGCATTCAAAGAAGGCACTAACAGCAGAGGCTGTCAAAGACGGCGCAAATGTTTCGCAGGCAACATACACCGGTTCGAATCTTCAGCATTGGAAGCTATCAAAACATAATAACAGATTCACCGTACAACTAGCTGGAGCAAATGAATACTTAAACGTAAGACTTGCAATGGCGAGAGATGGAGCAAATGTTCAAACTTGGTCAAACGGCGGAACAATAGAGACGCTATTTATATTTGAAATGAGATAGTTATTTCATTATTACAAAACGCATTTTTAGAGTGATACACACATGATATGACCCGCCGCGACGCAATCGTGGCGGGTCATATTTCACCGATTCAGTAAAAACAAATTTAATCAATGTCAATATTTTTTTATCGTGCAAATTGCATCATGGGACGCTCGCCCCATACATGCGGAATTAGCATCGAAAAGCTAATTATAGAATATCCATTTTCTAACAATTATCCCTTGTTGGTCCTTTGATTGCCCAAAGGCCCAACAAGGGATTACGATTGAGCAATGAGACAAACTCGAATAAGAATGCAACTATTTACTAAGAGCTTTCTTGAGTACGTTGATCGCTGACGCAGGCAAAACGGCCCGCAAGGCTTTCTTGGCATAAAATACAACGCCGCGTTCACGTTTCTTGTAGAGTCGCACCACAGTACTCCAGCCGCCATTGGCATATGCGTCAACATACAGCCGCCTATCCTTGGGAAGAACGCTCGGATGACGAAGCTGATCGTTGCCCTTAGCGATGTCGTCAAATTCAACGGGGCACAAGTCCAGAGCGTTGCTTGATTCGATGAACTCCCTACCGCGGTCGTTATTCACCAGCAAGCAGGAAACACCCTTCATCTGATTAAACTTCTCAGCGTCCTTCAGAACGTCAGGCCTGTTTACACCAACACCCCAAAAGTCGCCGATGGTAAGATCGCCGGCACGAAACCTACCTGCATAGGGGCACTCATAGCAGCTGTTACGAAGCGTCTTGAGGTTCAAGAACATGTCATAGTAGAGAGATTTCGACGCAGGAATGGTGACCTCTCTTCCGTCCTCAAGAAGAAGAAGAAGAAGAAGAGAGTGCCCCCAGCCCTCGCGCTTACACCTAAACCGGAAATCGACCACGGGAGACCCAAGCTGTTCGCCATAGTCCTCAACACAGTCCGCGAACATGCGACCGGAGGGGACACCGTGGCAGACAAGGTCAATAGTCGTCAGGCCCTCATAATCGCGCCCGAGGAAACCCCTGAGGCCAGCGACCTGGCAAGGCGTTCCGCAAAATAGGACACGCGTCCCCTCGCGTAGGTCCGTCCTGATGTCGGCGAAACAAGATCCGGCGTCACTCTGGACATATTTAGAGTTAAGAAGCGGGCGAAGCTCATCGACGCTCGACGCACGACGATGCCGCACCCGAAGCGAACCCCCCTCGCGCTCATAGGCGGCGCCATATGCAACGCCGCCAGCAGAAATAAACTCACGCGCGACGGCGCCAAAAACGCCACCGGAAGCGGACTCCGAAACATCGTCCCTACCGGCGGCGGCATAGAACGGCCCAACGGAATTAGAGCCTATCCCCCGGTTGAGACCGCAAGCCCTAGTGCACGCGCCGCAACCGATGCAGAGATCGCTGTCAATCGCAGGAAGAACAAACCCGTCCTTACCCTCGGACATGGCAATGGCGCCTTTCGGGCAAACGGCAGCACACGCCCCGCATCCGCAGCAATGCGTTGACGACTCAAATAGTGTGGGAACCTCGCCCCTTTTCACAGCAGACATGCAGATATCTCCCTATTTGCAAGCCGAAAGTAGCTTACGCAGAATATCGGCGTTCATATAGACGGAAAAAGCCAGCGCAATTGCAAGGCATGCAATGGTGCTCAGAATGCCCGCGCCGTAGGCCGACAGATAATAGAAAACGAACACGCCCAGAACTGATGCCAAGATCAAAGCCTGCTCGCCTCGATCTTCGGCAAGCTTTGTAAACTTGGCGACTTTAATCCTACGGTACTCATTGACCACAACCATCGCCAAAAGCGTAGCAACCGATGCGCCATAAAGGCCAAAGTGCGGAATCATCACGATGCACAGCACCGCGCAGAGGATAGCGGATACGGCTGTGGTGGTTCCCATAATCCCGGTCTCCTTGTGTGCAGTGAAAATACCGCCGTAGAAGCCGGAAATATTGCTAAAGTACGTTGCCAGAAGCAAGATTGGGACATAGAGCAGGCCCTCTCCGAAAGACCCCTTAATCAGCACGCCGTAGACAACAGGCATGAGTGCCGACATGAGCAGCACAACGCTCATCATGAGACGTCGCAAAGCTCGGTACACAGAATTATAGAAAGCCGACTCGTCCTCATCGGAGATAAGGGCTCGAGCCGAGCTCTCCTTCCACGATTGATAGAAAAAGCCATATACCTGGTCCATGACACCGGGGAACTTGTACGACACGGCATACACACCGGCGGCGGAGGCCCCGAGCGTGTTCATGATAATGAGCCTGTCCAGCAGGTTATTGATAGTCCAGGAAACCTTGTTGGGGATGAGCGGAAATGAATACCGTAGAAGGTCGCGAGCGTAGGAAATGGAGAAGGTCGACGGATCGATATAGCGCCAGAGCTTCCGCATGACCATGAACACGAGGGCAACACCGCCCTGAGCAATGACCGTAGCAGAGAGCATGCCCACCACCCCCCAACGAAGAATGGCGATGAAGAGAACGTTGAGCAAGATGGTAAGGGCACTCGCGGTGAAGTTCATAACGGAGTAACCCACGGTATCCCCGAAACCACGTAAGACAGCAGAAGCCATCTGCAGAAGCGCACCGGCAACAACAAGACCCACAACCCAGCCAGCATTTTCGGGCTTAAAGAGCAGCCATACCAGAATCGCCAAGACCGTAAAGGATACACATCCGGCAAGAAGAACAACGCATGACGCCGTCACGGCTTTAGCCCGACCCTCGTCTGTACGACAGTCGATGAGAAATCGAAACAGCGCTTCGTCCATAAGCAGGGAAACGGCAGGGACGCAAAATAGGGCAATCGTGTTGATGTAGTCAACGGTGCCGTAATCTGCCGTGGAGAGGACGGAGGTATATAGAGGCAGAAGAAGAAACTGCACAAGCTTCGTCGCCATGCCGCCGACGGCAATAATTCCCGTATTTTTAATAAGTCGGCGTGTCTCCCCCATTACGAAAGTGCCTTTCTCAGATATTGCCAAGAATGCTCCCGAAGGCCGCCAAGGGCCAAATCTACCTTGCCCCAGTCAACCGGAGCAATGCCATCGGCGCAAACCAAGGAGACGCAGCGCTCGCTGATCCCCAGGTTATACAGCAAATCCCTCATGCGCGCACCGCTTTTGTCGGTAGCGAAGACTCTGAAGGGCTTATGGAAAAGCACCGAAAACACAGTCGCATGAAAAGAGTTGGTCAGTACGAGTGAGGCATGAGCAATAAGCGAGATGAATTCGCGCGGCCCGATCCCGAATAGGTTGATCGAGTTAGGAATGGGTAGGTCCCTATCCGAAACATACGCGAATCGCACTCCCGAATCGAGCGCCATTCGACAGGCACTTTCGATAAGCTCAGAACAGTCACGCAGTAGATAAAGAAAAGCGTACTCTCCGTCAACGACTGCTTTAACGCTCATGTCCGCATAATCCGAAACACCAAGCAACAGCGTGGGGTCTAAAACCACATCTATGGGTTTATCCACTAGCGGCTGAAATAAAGGAAGCGTTTCCTCCTCACGAACGGAAAGATAATCGAATTTGGACAGAAGAGACGCAACTTTTTCTTGATCGAAATTCTCGGGCTTGAAAGACGTGTGGGCAAGGCTAGGAGCATAGGAGATACGCCGTTTATCTCCCGCAAAAGAGAGAAAGAAGGGCTCGACCACACCGCGAGTGCAATCGAGATTCCAAATCTGATCACTACCGCAAATAAAGCAATCGAACTCAGCGGCTAATTCGGCCAAAGCACCTTCTTCATTAGATGAATAAGCCTTATCAGTTAGGGAGAAATAGTCATTTGCGAAAGAGTTAAACGCAGACCACCTAGAGTGAAAAGATTTCCAGTGAGTTAGCGTCCTCAATAGCGTTCTCGGATGACGAACCTGAATTAAGCTGTATTGTTCGTAGTCTAATGCTCTGTAATTTATTATTCTGACTTCATGGCCTTCATTTACAAGGGCAGTCCTCAAAGCATAAGCCTGAAGCGCTGATCCGAAATTCAACGCGCCATGGAAAGTAATAATACCGATATTCATCTTCCAACCGTTCTTTAATTACTTCCTCGCTCTTGGTTAACGAGGTTTAATTATTTTTCATTAAAACAGAGGAGCCTAGACTGACTTTCTTGAACTTGCCAGTAAGACAGGCAAGCGAATTAAAAATCAAAGGGAAATAAACTGCTAGATAATACTTAACCTTAATGCCTGCCTTGAGTAAATTGGCATAATGTCTATAACTAACTAGACGTTTTCTCACGATGCGATAGCCATCATCGTCATAAACCCCATGACGAGCAAGCAGCGAGAGAACACCCAGGGAATGACTGGCAAATAGTTCAAACGCCGGCATAACACGCCCCATAGATTCTTCGTTGTCTAGTATGGCGGCATTAACTGCCGTCGCTTCTACGTATTTTGACACAGCTGCAGAGTTGACAGCTGAATCCGAGCGAGTAATCAAATACCGATATAAAGGCTTATCGATAACGGCAATATCTCCAGCCGCGATCCACCAGAGTCTATATAAGAAATCCCTATCTTCAAGCAAAGATAACGACGTATCAAACCTCGTCGAACCAATCACGTCTCTCCTAATTACATGAGCATAGGGATAAAGAAGGTCGCCACATTGCAATGGACCAAGAGACTTATCTTTGCTTACGACGGGTGCTGGAATTTGACCAAGAACGTTACCGCTCTCGTCAACTTGATCAACAGGGAAAACAAGCATACTGGCACGCGTTGAAGCAATGCAGTTTACTAACAATCGTACTGAATCGGATAAAACCGTATCATCGCTGTCGCAGAACCAAATATATTCGCCGTGAGATAATTCAATGCCAGCATTTCGCGCAGCCGAAACACCGGAGTTCTTCTGATGAAGGGCTATAACTCTCTCATCTGCTGATGCATAGTCATCGCAAACGGCAGCAGAGCCGTCAGTCGATCCATCATCGATTAAAATCAACTCAAAAATGGTGCTATTCTGCTCAAGGAAAGAGTCTATGCATTTCGGCAAATACTCTTTTGTATTGTAAACGGGGACAATAATAGAAATTAGAGGCTTCATTACTTTAAAACCTCCACCAAATGAACGACAAAGCTAGCCAAACTTCTCCAATTATGCTCCAGAGCGATGGCTAACAAACGATTATCAAATCTCAGTCTCTCCCCACGAGCGCGTGAAAAAACATATTCTTGTGACATGGCCGCAGATATTGATAAGAAATTGGCCTCTTTTTCACGATCATCCGAGTCAGAAAGCTCACTAAGCTTCAGAACATAGAAATACTGATTCGTTTCACCCAAAATAGCCATGGAACGACAAGCATCGCCCCATCTAGCGGCATACTCAGCAAGCCTACGATTGACCTGTACAATATCCTCTAGCTGAGAAGACTTGTAACATGCTGTACTTGCGGATTCATTAGGACGATAGTAGTAGAGATCGTCGTCGAGCTGAGCAAGAGAGGCGCAGGAATCGACAATCGGGAGCAGCTGAAGTAAATCCTCGCCGTGCATAAGGCCTTTATACGCCTCATATGTTGCATCAAGATCTATGCAGCTAAGTCGAATGGCTTTGCCGCACAGATTATTAAAGCGACCCTTGCAGACAAATTCCTTTACCAGCTCAAACTGAGCCCCATTGTATAAACCCTCAGGCAATTTATCACGGTTAAACCCATTGCCACTAAAATCCTTCTCACGGCTCAACAAAAAGGAAACAATGTCAGCATCGGTTTTTTTGATGGCTTTATCTATAATTTCAAGTGCATCGTAACGAAGGCAATCGTCCGCATCAAGAAAAACAACGTATTCACCTTTAGCATGTAGAAGCCCTCTTCGTCTTGCAAGAAGAAGACCCTGATTTTCTCCGGTCAGAACAGTGGCGTTATTTGCTCTCAAAGCGAAGTCTTCAACAAGCGATAGCGTCGAATCAGTCGACCCATCATCTATAAGGATAACCTCAAAATTATCAAAAGACTGAAGGGACACAGAAGAAAGGCATTCGCTAAGGTAGCGCTCGGCATTATATGCAGGAATGATAATAGAAAAACGCATTAGTTAATTCCCAATAAGATTGAGGTGTATGGATATACTTCGTTACCGCCGTTGATCACAATCGTTTGAATAAAGTAAGCAATAAGTAAACAAATCAGAAGTAATGCGCTGGAAGGAATATTCCCTTCGTCTTCTTTTGCAAGCTCTGATCCAAAAAGCGGAAAGAACGAAATTAGATAATAAGAGAAACGCATAAGGCTATCAGCAATAATATTCAGCTGCATCGCCAAGACGCCAACAATCGAAATAATTGCAAATATAGAATCAAAACCGACCGACTTCGCTTTATTCAAGCGTGATCTCCGATTAAATAAATATATCAAAATAGTTCCACAAAGTAACACCAATGAGGAGTAGTTAAGCCTCGTGCCAGAAGCATTGACCTGATAAGAGTAAGAGTCTTTGAGACTCGAGAAAAGCATAATCAAGCGATTTCCAAAGACAAACGCGGAACCAAAAATTAATGCCACAGCTAAAAAAACAGCGAACCCCTGAGCTTTTCCAAAGAAGGCAGCCTTACCACCAATCGAACGAACTGATTGAACAGCTGGCCAATAAAATAGTGCAACAACTGCAGTTTGATGAAACAGAATTGCAGATGCCATCACAACCGAAAGAAATACCACAGGCTTCCTTTTTTCAATAAATATAAATGCCGGAACGCAAAGCGCCACGGCAATCATTTGCTTCATAGCGTTAAGTGAAATTGGAAACAGCAGAAGCATATATACGGCAACAGCAGCCCAAGAGGAATCCGGATACATTTTTTTTGCAAAGCAACATATCGGAAAAACGGTAAACGCTTGGATTAATCCTAAATAAATCTCAAATGTTCCCAACTTGGCAATAATCCAACTGAGCAAATTAAAGCCAAATGCCGAAAGCGACGAATATTCAGCCAAGAATGATCCCAGACTAGCATTCTTGGCGCTATAAAATGTCCAATAGGCATAGGTCATTACATCGGTTCCAACGGATGTATCTCGAACTGCCGCAAATAAGCAGGGAACGAGCAATGCGGCGACAAATAAACCAATTGAAAGGCAACCGCGTGAACGATCTGATAGAAAGGCTAGTATTACCGGTAATCCTAAAATAGCGAAGTAAATCATTGCATCAGTCCCACGAAACGGCAAATCGAGCAAAAGAACGTAAAGGGAATTCGTCCCAAGCATGAAATGGCTGCGGCAAAACGCTCGCGCTTACGAGCAAAGGGATCTAAAAGAACTGTGGTTCGATATCTTTTGATTACATTCCACAGCTTTTCGGAGTCAACGGAATTTGTGTCAGCTTCACTTGTGGAAAAATGGGTATTAGCCTGCGCGAACACCATCCTGCAAACAGAGAAACAACGAGAGGCCGCGGCTGCTTTTAAATCGGGATACCAATTGCTTATGTCTCGATACAACTGATCAACGATACTAAGTGCAGAATGTCCCTTAATATGCTTATATTCCTGTCGAATAATGCTATCGCCCCTCATGCGATATGCATATAACTCACGGCAATCAACAACTGCTACAGAATCGACCTTATGAATAATTTTATAAATGCTGGCAAGATCCTCGTAATAAAGCCCTTTAGGGAAAGGATCTATGCCCAGTGGCGCCTTTGCGTAAAGGCGCCACTGGGCACCGGTATCCAGCGCCTGATATAACATCAGACGCTGGACATCGGGCGAAGGCAGAGCCTTCGCAGGCGCTGCGGGATCAAGAGAATCCACCAAAGGGCAAGCATCACCATCATTGAACGGCTTACCAAATGGAATGGCCGATATCTGACATCCCGTTTCGCGGCAGGCATTTAAAAGAGCTTCAATAAAAACAGGAGAAATGTAGTCGTCGCTATCAACAAAAGAAATCCAATCGCCCCGAGCAATACGCAGTCCTGCATTGCGGGCATCAGAAAGCCCACCGTTTTCCTTATGCAAAACGGTGATGCGGTCATCTTTCGTAGCAAGAACGTCACAAAGCTCGCCAGATCCATCGGTCGATCCGTCATCGACAAGAATAATCTCAATGTTACGATAGCTTTGACGGCAAATGCTATCAAAACACTCTTGCAGATAAGACTTAACGTTATATACCGGTACAATCACCGATACCAAGTTGCTGTTAGCCATCTAATTCCTTGAGTAGAGATCTAGGTATTTACGAGTCAGTCGCTCGCCTTGCAAGTCAATGTTGTAATCGGCGAATTGCCCGCTTGAGATAGACAATCGACCCTCATACGAGTACGGCAAGAGCGAATCGATTTCATCGGCCCAAACGACGGGGCTATCAATCGGCAAGAACTTGCATTCCCCCGTTACGTCCACTTCACGCGTAATTGCATCGCTCAGCAAACACGGTAAGCCAGACACCTGTGCCTCGACGCCGACGAGGCCCAGGCCTTCGTAAAGGCTTGGCAGAACGAACGCATCAAACGCCTGGTACAAACGATCGACATCGTTTCTCTGTCCCAAAAACTTAACGCGATCGGTAAGGCCGCGTTCGTCCACCAAGACCTTTACGGAGGCCCCGGCTTCGCCAGTGCCGACAAGCAACAGGACAGCATCGTCGCGGCGTTTTGCGACCTCAGTAAAAACGTCAATCAAAAACGCATGGTTCTTTTGAGCAGTAAAACGTCCCACATGTCCAATGGCGAACTGGTTGCCGACGAGGCCCAGGTCGGCTCGCGCTTGCGCGCGAGCCTCCGCATTGAAGCGAAAGCGATCCAAATCGATTGCGTTGTACACGACCTCGAAGTGTGCAGCTTTACCAAAAAGCCATTCACCGGCGAATTGACTGCATGCAAATCGGTGTGTTGGATACCGATTCGATTGCGTTTTCAGCACGGCCTTCAGGGCATTCTTGGCATACTCACCCTTGCCGCTCGTAGAGTGGCTATGGGCAATACGTACAGGAACGCCAGCCTTCTTTGCCGCACGGAGAGGAAAGACTGAAAGCGCATTAATGTGGCTGTGGACAATCTTCCAGCCCTCTTGCTTAAAGAGACGCTGAAGCCCTCGCTGGTATTCAGCTACATGCTGATAAGGCGGAATCTCAAAGACTCTGCCACCGAGCGATTCAATCTCGTCACGGGGAACAAGCGTCGAATCGGAATCAACAAGAAAGTCAAACTGTACTTTACCGCGATCGATGTGGCGATAGTAATTCATAACGACAGCTTCGACGCCGCCGCCAACCATCTTGCCAACAACCTGAGCCACCCTAACCGGTTCAGTCATTTAGCAAGCACCTCCACCGGTAAAGACCTCAACGACCGTGAGGAGAACAATCTTCAGGTCCGTGATTGGGCCGCGCTTGGCGATATACTCCAAGTCGCGGCGAACCATGCCGTCGAAGTCGGTGTCGTTTCGGTCGGTGACCTGCCACCAGCCGGTGATACCGGGCTTCACTGCCAGGCGCTGCAGGTCGTACTCGGTGTACTCCGCGACCTCATTCGGCAGCGGCGGGCGCGGGCCCACCACGGACATCTGCCCCAGGAACACGTTCAGGAACTGAGGGAACTCGTCGATGGAGTGCTTGCGGATGAACCTGCCGATCCTGGTGACGCGGGGGTCATCCCTCATCTTGAACATGGCACCGGCGATCTCGTTCTGCTCCTTGAGCTCGGCGAGGCGCTCGTCGGCGTCCCTGAACATGGAGCGGAACTTCCACATGCGAAAGGTGGTCAGGCTGCCGTCGGGGCAGGACTGGCCCACGCGGATCTGGCTGTAGAACGGGTTGCCCTCGCTCTCCAGGCGGATGGCCGCGGCGAGCACCAGACTCGGTACGGCGATGACTGCCAGCACGCAGCCGCTGAACGCGATGTCGAAGGCGCGCTTGACGGCGCGGTAGGCCAGGTGCGAGCGATCCCAGTCCATGATGGATTGCATGGCCCTGTAGCGGCCGGCACCCTCACCCCGGTCCATGGCCTGAGCAATCAGCGCCGCACCCGCGGGCACATTGCCCTCTGTCACTTCTTTATTAGCAGTCACGATAAAACTTACGTCCCTGTCCCCAGGAACCCCCCCGTCCATGAATTCAAAATGCGAACGAATTGCCGGTGCAAGGTCTCCCTTACGTTTTGCTGGGCACGTCTAACGGAAGCAGCTCCCTAAAAGCGGAGTCGCCTTCGCCCACGTCTACCAGGCACCAGCGCTTGCGACGATCAATCTTGTGCACACGGGCCTCTTGCCCCACCAAGGGCCCCTGCTCTATGTGCAATACACCGTCTTCTATGCGGGCCACACTGTTGCGCACCACGCCGTCGTCATCGAGCACGCTGCGATACCATTCCTGCGCATCGTCCGGCATAGGCGCATAGGCCCGCTCCCTGCTACCGGCAATGCGGCAGCCAAAGCTCAACTGGGCCAAAGCGCGGTCGAGCATGGCGGCATCGCGCGTGGCGACGAAGAAGTATTCCTTGTACATGGGTTTGGTTTGGAGCGACCAGGAGCCGTCCCGCTTAAACCAGAACTCCTTTTGCATCACAAAAGCGTTCTGCATCAGCTCGTGCGGGATAATGCGGCGGACCTTTTCGCAGGTCTCGCGCTCTTTACCGTTGGGGGTGTGGACCAGATACCAGCGGACGCGGCCGTGCTGGCTGTTGGTAGTGGCACTGCTAAAGGCACCGGGCAGCCGATCTTGGCGCCGCATTGTCTGTTCCATCTCTCGCCCCCCCCCTTCCTTGCTCCGCGACACACGCGGATGCAGGGGCGTTAAGAACAGGCTTCTCGCCCGCAGCTAGGCGCAGTCGCAAAAGTACAGGTTTTTGTATCTTTCGACGTTGCTCATTATACGAGGAAACTGCTCGCGTTTTCCCAGATTGCACAAAATACGCCGCGAATGGGTGCATCTCCATACGCCTCTACAAAAACCTGTACCTTTTTGCACAACAAAAAAGCCGCACTAACCAGCGGCTTTTCTTCTATTGACAACAAAAAAGGCGACCGCCCTATAGGACGATCGCCTTTGTTAATTCTTATATTGTTTGTGCTAGGCGCGGGTCTTGATCTCCTCGAGCAACTTGGCCACAAACTCGTCAACGCTCATCTGTACGGTCTCGTTGGAGCGGTCGCGGACGGAGATGTTGCCGGCCTCGACCTCCTTCTCGCCCAGGATGAGCATGTAGGGCACGCGGTCGATGCTGCGGGCCTCGCGGATCTTGTAGCCGATCTTCTCGTCGCGGTCGTCGCAGACCACGCGAATGCCGGCCTGCTCCAGCTTGGCGCACACCTCGTGGGCGTAGTCGCGGCTCTTCTCGGACACGGGAAGTGCCTTGACCTGCACGGGAGCCAGCCAAGTGGGGAACTTGCCCGCAAAGTGCTCAATCAAAATGCCGATGAAGCGCTCGATGGAGCCAAAGCACACGCGATGCAGCATGATGGGGCGCTTCTTGGTGCCGTCGGCGTCCACGTACTCCAGGTCAAAGTTGAGCGGCATCTGGAAGTCGAGCTGGACGGTACCGCACTGCCAGGTACGGCCGAGCGAGTCCTCCAGGTGGAAGTCGATCTTGGGGCCGTAGAAGGCGCCGTCGCCCTCGTTGACCTCGTAGTCCATGCCCAGCTTCTCCAGAGCGGCGCGCAGGCCCTCCTCGGCGCGAGCCCAGTCCTCGTCCGAACCCATGGAGTCCTCGGGGCGGGTGGAAAGCTCAACGTGGTACTTAAAGCCAAACTTCTGGTACACGGAGTCGATGAGGTTGACCACGCCCACGATCTCGTCGGTCAGCTGGTCGGGACGCACAAACAGGTGGGCGTCGTCCTGGTTAAAGCAGCGCACGCGGAACAGGCCGTGCAGGGCACCGCGCAGCTCGTGGCGGTGCACCAGGCCAATCTCGCCGGCACGAATGGGCAGCTCGCGATAGGAGTGCGGCTTGGAGGCGTACACCAGCACGCCGCCCGGGCAGTTCATGGGCTTAATGCAGTACTCTTCGTCGTCGATGACGGTGGAGTACATGTTGTCCTTGTAGTGGTCCCAGTGGCCCGAGGTCTTCCACAGCTGCTTGTTCATGATGAGCGGCGTGGAGATCTCCACGTAGCCGGCCTTGTGGTGAATCTCGCGCCAGTAGTCCAGCAGCGTGTTCTTAAGGATCATGCCGTTGGGCAGGAAGAACGGGAAGCCGGGGGCCTCGTCGCGCATCATAAAGAGGTCCATCTCGCGGCCGATCTTGCGGTGGTCGCGCTTCTTGGCCTCCTCCAGCATGTGCATGTGCTCGTCGAGCTCCTCCTTGGTGGCAAAGGCAACGCCGTTGATACGGGTGAGCATCTTGTTGTCCTTGTCGCCCTTCCAATAGGCGCCTGAGACGCCGGTGAGCTTAAAGGCCTTCAGGGCCTTGGTATAGCAGATGTGGGGGCCGACGCACATGTCGATGTAGTCGCCCTGCTGGTAGAAGGTGATGCGGGCGTCGTCGTCCAGGTCGCCGATGTGCTCGACCTTGTACTTCTCGCCGCGCTCCTCCATAAGGGCGATAGCCTCGGCGCGGGGCTTCTCGTACACGGAAAACTTGAGGTTCTCCTTGACGATCTTTTTCATCTCGGCCTCGATCGCGGGGAAGTCGTCCTCGCTGATCTTGACGCCCTCGGGCAGGTCGACGTCGTAGTAGAAGCCGTTGTCGGTCGCGGGGCCGTAGGCAAAGTCGGCCTGGGGGTACAGGCGCTTAATGGCCTGCGCCATGATGTGCGCGGCGGAGTGGCGGATGACGTGCGTGACCTCGTCCTGCGGGAGCTCGGCCACCGAACCGTCATTGTAGAGTGCCTTCATGGGTATGTTTTCTCCTCTCGGATGTCTGATGCAAGTGCGTGCGATGCGCTCGGCGTTTTTGACTTGCATCATTATAGGCAGGTTGCCTTGGTATACAAGCGCCCGCCGCACCTTAATGGCACGGCGGGCGATTTTCTACGCATGCTTCATCGTGTGGGGCGGGGCTGCGGGACGCGCGTCTGCCTTTCGCATGGCGCGCGGTGCCCGTGGCTTGCGGCCGGCCCGGCGATGGATGCGTTACTGGATGCGAGTTCGGCAGTAGGGGCAGACCTTCCAGTGCGCATCGAGCGGGCGATGGCAGCTGGGGCACACGTTGCGAACCTGGGTGTCGCACACCGGGCACACGACAAAGTCCTTCTCGATGGGGGCGCCGCACTGCGGGCAGGTACCGTACTGGGCAAGCTGGCGCTCGCGCAGGGCCATGTCCAGCTCCTGCTCCTCGCGGTCGGACGCATAGGAGTGCGGGCGCAGGACCAGGTAGGCGATGAGGCCCACAAACGGGATGAGGGCGATGATGCCCCATGCCACATAGGCGCTGGCGCCGCGGCGGCGAGCGTCGATGAACACATAGACGACCGACAGCACATACAGGGCGATGATAAAGCCAACGAAGGCATAGACGACGCCCATAAGCTGCGGCGACATGAGCTCGGAGATGTACTTGGACATTACGGGTACCTTTCGGATTATTTACAGTCCGGTCAATTTTACCACGGGGTTTGTTTATATGGGACCACGGCTAGGGGCGGGGCTGGCGCGGACACAAACCTTGATTATCGACTTTATCCGAACACCTCCCACATTCATCCGTACATGTACGGATGAATGTGGGAACCCGATACCCTGAGGGCCGGATCGGCCGGCCCCGGGAGATCGGAGGACGGCATGTCCGGAAAGAAGAAAAGGGGCTCCGCAAGGGCGGTCCCGAGGGCCTACGGAAGGCTCACGAGGCACGAGCGGGACACGGTCCAGAGGATGCTGGAGCGCGGGGCCTCGTGCAGGCAGATCGCGAGGGAGCTGGGCAGGTCGCCCTCGACGGTGTGCTCGGAGGTGGCGTCGCACAGGTTCGTGACCGCGCCGAGGGAGAGGCGCGGCGAGCGCGTGGACGCCTCCGCCGACCTGTCTGCGGCATGCCCGCGCCTGGCCGCGTGGCCGCGCTGCTGCAACGGGTGCGGGCGGTACCGCGCGATCGGCTGCAAGCGCCGCCCGCACGTCTTCTACGACGCCCGCGCCGCGCAGCTGTGCGCGGACTCGGTCCTCGTCTCGTCCAGGCGCGGGATAGACGCCGACGAGCCCGCCGCGGCGGCCAGGCTGGAGGCGATAAGGGACTGCTGTTAGCGCTACTGTAAAAACAACCATTTTGACCAACGCTCAATAACCAATCATG
>OGYS01000966.1_pt1 | contig 18069 bp, 11 predicted proteins | sample 1576611 | NCBI WGS metagenome assembly OGYS01 (sample SAMEA3541571, study PRJEB24748) | human gut metagenome | biome: human gut; feature: human-associated habitat; material: faeces | place: China | collected 2012
GCAGGATACGAATGTGGCCTTGTATTTGACGGATTTAACGATGTGAAAGAGGAAGTTCATTGATCACGGCGGCCTGTTTGATCGGCGACTCGATGCTGTACATCGTGCTGCCCATCTGTTTCGCTCAGGCCGGGCTGTCCTCCTTATGGGAAGTGGGGATTATCCTGTCGGTCAACCGGCTGGTGCGGCTCCCGCTCAATCCGATGGTAGGCTGGCTGTACCGCCATATCAGTGATCGGACCGGCATTTTCATCGCCACGGTACTCGCCACCATCACCACCTTCAGTTACGCCTTTGCGGACGGCTTTGCCGTCTGGCTTCTTCTGCGCTGCCTGTGGGGTATCGCATGGACACTGTTGCGGCTTGGCGGCTTCTATTGCATCCTGAATGTATCGTCCGACGATAATCGCGGCTATTTCATGGGGTTGTATAACGGCCTGTACCGGATCGGCAGTCTGGCGGGGATGCTCCTCGGCGGGATTTTCGCGGACTGGCTCGGTTTTTCCGTGACGTGCATGTTATTCGGCGCGTGTACCGCCGCGACTATTGTTCTCGGGTTCATCTGTGTGCCGCGCGGAAACAGCGGCGTCCCGGCCGGAACGCAAGCCGAGGAGCGGTCTTTGACGTGGCTGTGGAAGGACGGCACGGTCCTGTGGGTCATGGCGACGGGGCTCGTCGTGGCGCTTATCTATCAAGGCCTGTACGCCTCCACGCTCAGCGAGCTCATCCGTATCCATTTCGGGAGCAGCGTTACCTTGCTCGGCGGGGTGGCCGTGGGCGCGGCAACGCTCGGGGGCGTCCTGCAAGCCATCCGCTGGGGGTGGGAGCCGTGGCTGGCCCCGGGGATCGGCGTATTGTCCGATCGCCGCTTCGGTCGGCGATCCATGATGGTGGTCTCGCTGGCGTTCGGGGTGGTCGTGTTCGGGCTCGTCGCCTTGCGCTTGCCCCTGCCGCTGTGGCTTGCCGTGTTGATCGGCATCCAGCTCACGGGGACGTCCCTGACCACGATAGCCGATTCCGTGGCTTCGGATACGGCGTCCGTGCGGGGAGGGCGGGTATTTATGATGTGGTACTCGTTCGCCGTGGATCTCGGCGCGGCCCTCGGGCCGATCCTCGCCTACCTGCTCAATGACATGTGGGGGATGGATACGGCTTATGCGGGCACGGCGGTCCTTCTGCTGATCCTTGCCGTGAAGTGGTACTGGTCGGCTCCGCTGCTCAAACCCTTTGTCCGGCGCTCTACCTGACGGGAAATGCGCCTTCCGGCGCGCGGCCGTTTTCATGGTTTTAGGGCTCGGCGCTTCCCGTGAAATCCCTTTCTTGCCGATAGATTCCACTGCCTATCAATAATATACAATCCCGCTTCCGGTTTGTCCGGAGCGGGATTTTTTGTATGCGTTTGGGGCGCGTACATTGTTATTATTTAGGATTTATTACTTTTTTCTGTTTTGTAGCACAATCTCCGCACAACCGTCTCTCCTTTTCTCCACGATCGACAAAAAGCGGACACGCCCGCGTCACACGGCTCCTCCACTATGCGCCCAACGACAAGTGAGGAGTTCAACATGATCCACATAGATACTCTCAGCAAAACGTTTTCAGGCGGGAAGGGGCTTGACCGGGTCAGCCTGCACATCAAGCCCGGCGAAATGGTCGCGCTCATCGGCTCGTCCGGTTCCGGAAAATCGACCCTGATGCGCCATATCGCGGGGCTCATGCCCGGCGACGCCGACGGCGGGCGGATCGAGGTCGCGCAGCACCTCATCCAGGACAGGGGCGTGATCAGCCGCGACATCCGAACCATGCGGGCGGAAATCGGCATGGTCTTCCAGCAGTTCAATCTGGTGGATCGCATGTCCGTTTTGCGCAACGTCATGCTCGGCGCGCTGTCGCGCACGGCGCTGTGGCGCAGCCTGCTGGGCTTCTTCCATGAAGAGGACGCCCGGCTTGCCTACAAGGCGCTGGCCCGCGTCGGCATCATGGAAAAGGCGCATCAGCGTACCTCCAACCTCTCCGGCGGGCAGCAGCAGCGCGCCGCCATTGCCCGCGCCCTTGTGCAGCGCGCCCGCGTCCTGCTGGCGGACGAGCCCATTGCCTCGCTCGATCCGGAATCGTCCCGCAACGTTATGGAAACGCTGCGCGATCTGAACCAGAAGGACGGGCTCACCGTGCTCGTGACCCTGCATCAGGTCGACTACGCGCTGTCCTTCTGCCCCCGAACCATCGCCTTGAAGCATGGCCGGGTCGTGTACGACGGGCCGAGCGCGGAACTGACCCCCGCCTTCCTCAAGCGGCTCTACGGTACGGAATGCGACTCCCTGTTCGCCCGCCAGGAAAGCGACATCCGGCGGAATCCGCCCCTGACGCAGGTTCAAGTGGCCTAACCCTCAACAACAAGGATTTGCCATGTTTTCACGTTTCCTGATCGCCGTTGCGGCGGCGGCCGTCGTCCTTGGCGGTTCCGTTTGTGCCAAGGCTGCGGAAGTCCTGAACTTCGGCATCATCTCCACGGAATCCTCCCAGAACCTCAAACAGTTGTGGGACCCCTTCCTCGCCGACATGGAAAAGGCCACCGGCTTCAAGGTCAAGGCGTTCTTCGCTTCGGACTACGCCGGGATCATTGAGGGGATGCGCTTCAAAAAGGTCGATCTCTGCTGGATCGGCAACAGCCGTTCAGGTGAACCGGGTAAAAACAGCTCGGCCGATTTCTATATCCGAGGTGTTTCATCATTCAAGGGTACTTCTACGCCGCTGGTGTTAGTTGATGGTATTGAGCGTGATCTGGATTTGGTGGATACAGATGACATTGCTACCTTTTCTATTTTGAAAGATGCCTCTGCTTCAGCCGTATATGGTGTTAGGGGCGCAAATGGTGTTATTTTGATTACTACCAAGAAAGGGCAGGAAGGAAAACCGGCTATCAATGTCCGCACAGAATTCGGCTTTACTGCTCCCACCAAACGACCGGAAATGATTAACTCGGCGCAATGGGCAGAACTTTACAATGAAGCCAGTGGTACCAACTACTACTCTCCGGAAGTGATTCAGAAATATCGCGACCACAGCGATCCAGATCTTTATCCGGATGTGGATTGGTTTGATGCCCTGTTTGATGACATGGCAGAGAACCAGCGTGTGAACTTGAGTGTGACTGGTGGTGGTGACAACATTAAGTATTATGTGTCCGGTTCGTTCTACAATGAAAGTTCTATCTATAAAAACGCTGGTAATATCTATGGTTACAACTCAGCCATCCGTTATAACAAGTTCAATTTCCGTGCCAATGTCGATTTGAATGTGACTAAGAGTACCACGTTGAATGTCAACCTAGCCAATATCTATGAAAAGTCGTTCGGTCCTGGCTTCGGCGATAATGATAACGATATTTGGAGCTATACCTTTAATGCTTCTCCGAATGCATTTCCGGTACAGTATTCCGATGGTACTTTGTCCGGTCCGTCTACCGACTCCGGCCACAATCCGTGGAATATGCTGGTACACTCAGGTTATCGTGAACAATTTTGGAATTCGGCTCAATCTTTGATTGGCTTGACTCAAGACTTCGGTAAGATTTGGGAACCGCTGGAAGGTCTAACTGCTAATATCAAATTCTCTTGGGATGCTTGGAATACCACGCTGCAACGTCGCTCCAAATCACCCAGCTTCTACCATGCACGCGGACGTGATGCGGAAGGTCGACTGATGTACGATGACAACAACAATGATGGAGAATGGGACCCTGTACACACTGGCAGTGAATCATTAGGTTATGAAATTGGACGCCAAGGTACTATGACCCGTTATCTGGAAGGTTCGTTGAACTATAATTGCTTATTTGGTAACCATCGCGTGGGAGCTCTTTTCCTTTATAATCAGAAAATCCATACCAACACCCAGGCTGCCGACGGCAATGCAGCATTACCTTATAAGAACCAAGGCTTGGCTGGTCGCGTGACGTATGCTTTTCGAGATACTTATTTTGCCGAAGTGAACATGGGATACAACGGATCTGAAAACTTTGCCCGCGGACATCGCTTCGGTTTCTTCCCGGCTTTTGCTTTGGGATGGATGGTATCGAACGAAAAATGGTTTGAACCGCTCACCAAGACCATTGATATGTTGAAACTGAAAGGTTCTTATGGTAAAGTAGGTAACGATGATATCGGCGGACAAAGACGTTGGGTTTATGAATCTACAATTGTGGGCACTGGCGATCAAGGCTGGTGGTTCGGCCAAAGCGGTAATCAAGGGGGAGCAGGTATCCGCGTAGGGGAAATAGAAAATTTGTATGCTTCCTGGGAAGAGGCTACCAAACTCAATTTGGGTGTGGAATTCTCTCTGTTCAATAAGGTAAAGGTGCAGGCTGACTACTTCCGTGAAGAGCGTCAAGGCATTTTCCTGCAACGCGCCGGTTTGCCAGCCATTGTCGGTTTATCCACCATTCCGTATGTTAATATAGGTAGAACACTCAACAAGGGATTTGATGCCAATGTAGAGTACAATCACCAGATTGGAAAAGTATTTCTAACTGCCCGCGGTAACTTTACTTTCAGCCGCAACAAGCTGCTTGATAACGACGAACCCGATTGGGAATACAAATACCAAAATCGCATAGGCAAGCCGTTCGGATCTGACGGTCAGATGCAGCCTTTCGGTCTTGTAGCCCTAGGTCTATTCCAAAGTCAGGAAGAAATTGACAACAGCCCGCGTCAGACTTTCGGTGAATACCGTGTAGGAGATATCAAATATCAGGATATCAATGGCGACGGCATCATCGATACACAAGATGAGGTGGCGATCGGTTATACCAACCTGCCGGAAATCATGTACGGTTTCGGTTTGGGTGCACAATGGAAAAACTGGGATATCAACGCCTTCTTCCAAGGTTCTGCTCATACTTCTTTCTTTCTAGATGGTGTATCGGTAAAGAGTCCGTTCTCCAGTGGTAACATGGAACGTGCGGCTATCAATAAAGACCTGTGGGGCAAAGTGTGGATGTCTACTAATTCGCCTGAACAGAATGCTCATGTCACCTATCCGCGCCTAAGCAATGGTAGCGGGGGTGCCGGCGCTTCCAACAACAACAAGAATTCCACCTGGTGGTTGCGCAATGGCTCCTTTTTACGTCTGAAAAACATTGAAATCGGATATACTTTACCTAAAGAATTTGTCACTAAAACATTTATTAAATCGTTGAGATTTTATGTATCCGGAAACAATTTACTTACATTCAGCTCTTTCAAATTATGGGATCCTGAAAAAGCCAAAGGCTCATCAGATGGCTCAGGCTATCCGCTGAATCGTGTTGTTACTGTCGGATTCAATGCTAACTTTTAAATTATACCAAATATGAAATATAAAAATTACTTCAAATCCATAATATACTTAGCACTTGGAGCTTTTACCTTGGGCTCATGCGAAGATTTTCTTGATAGACAAGAAGACGAAAAACTGACTTTTGATAAAATCTGGGAATCCAGAAACACTACCCAGCAATATTGGCTAAATGCCATGTCTTTCTTGCCCAATGAAAATGGAAGCTTGCAGGGTGATACTGAACCGTATTTAGGAGCATCGGACGAATGTACCATTGCGTATGACCGTCAGTACCGTTGGATAAACTTTGGTACCTGGAACCCCTCACAGGTTCCTTATTATAAGATGGATCACTATTATAAAGGTATCCGCGAATGTAATATTTTCCTGCAAAATGTGTACAAATGCAGCGACCCGTTAGTCACTAAAGATCAGTTGGACGAATGGTACTGGCAGACTCGTTTTGCCCGTGCTTACTATTATTTTCTGATGATGCGTGACTATGGTCCGGTATTTCTGTTAGGCGATGATTTGCTGGATTTCACCGCCAGCACAGAAGAACTGTATCGCCCGCGCAATACCTGGGATCAATGTGTTAACTACGTGGTCAGCGAAATGACGCAGTGTGCTGAAAGTGGCGTTGTTCTTCAACAGTCCGATTTGCCGGCGGCGAAGTGGGGATTGGCTACGGTAGGTACTTGCCATGCCGTGATCTCCCGACTACTGCTATATTCGGCCCGCCCGCTGTTCAATGGTAATAAACTCTATAGCACGGTGAAGAATCCCGATGCACCCGACTTCCCTGAACTGTCAGGTGTTAAGCTCTTCCCTGAGCTTGATAATACCAAATGGCAGAAAGCTGCTGAAGCAGCCAAGAAACTGATTGATAATCCCTGCTACGAACTTTACCGAGCTGGTAACGATAACCCGTATGAAGATTATTATGGAGTGACACACGAAACTTGGAATAAAGAGCTGATTTGGACTGACCGTTATAACGGACTGTTTTCTTGGGGAGTAGGTACTGTGCCCACCGGCGTAGCTGGTACGGCTTATGGGGCAGTAGGCCCTACTCAAGCTTTGGTGGATGCGTATGCCATGAATACCGGTTGGTATCCTATCACAGGATATGAAGCAGATGGAACACCTATCGTAGAGCCCTTATCTGGCTATGAACTGGCTTCCGAACTGGAGAAATCATCTTGGATATATCCGTCTGGTGGTTGGAGCAACAAGGCTGATTTTGAAATCGAAGCTCCCAATATGTATAAGGATCGGGAACCCCGCTTCTATGTCACCGTATTCTTTGGCGGAAACCAGTGGTTGCACGGCAATAGCGCTACTTCCATCTCTTTTGCGAAAGGCGGTAACGGTAATAAGAGTCACGACTATCCAAAGAGTGGCTACCTCTGCAACCGTTTCTATGACCATAAACTCAATTCGTCCGAAGGACAGTGGGGTAATATAACTTTCCCGGTATTTCGTTTGGGAGAAATCTACCTAAATTTCATTGAAGCCGTGCTCGAGTGCAAGAAGAATGGGGTGGCACTAGATCCCAGCTATGAAGCCCTAGCCATGGAAAAATGGGCCGACCTACGGAAACGCGCGGGATTGGACCCCATCACAAGTATCTACGGACAAGTTTCTACAGAAGAGTTGATTCAGCTCTGCAGAAAAGAACGTCAGATAGAATTGGCTTTCGAACGCCATCGCTATTTCGATACCCGTACATGGATGATTGCTACTCAAACTGACAACGGCAAGATGTATGGTATGAACACTTCCTGTCCGCTTGATGCTGGTATGAAGGGAACTGAAACCCCCGACGGTTTCTGGGAGAGAACGGCTTTTGAAACCCGTGTCTTCCAAAACAAGCATTATCTCTATCCTTTCTCTCAGCGAGAACTGGATCGCAACAAGTTGTTGACACAAAATTATGGTTGGTAATGCCCCCGGTATGTATAATTTAACAAAATCAGTTGTATGAAAAACAAATTATTAACTATAGCCCTGACAGCAGCCTGCTGCCTAACCTATATTGCTTGCGATGATAATAAGGATGAGTTTTTGGATGAATTCAGCACCATTCTATCCTTCCGAAACTGTGATGAGATTGAAGTGGAAGTATATAATACAGGTGAAAACGGAGAATACCAGTTGATTGTCAACAAATCAGGCGCTCAACTGGGTACAGTCACCCGAGCTTCCATTGATGTTATGGATAAAGCGTTGCTGGAAATCTACAATGAACAAAACGGAAAAGACTATCAATTATACCCGGAAGATTGTTACGTATTTAATGGAGATAAACAGATAGAATTCGGTCCTAACGATACTTACCAGACCAGATCCGTTACATTGATTACGGATAAGATCCTAGAAAGCAACCAGCAAGAGGGGAATTTTGTGATTCCATTTATCTTGCAAAATAGTGCGGATTCCATCAATGCCGAGCGTAAATATGTGTTTCTGAAGCCCGCTGTAATTGTACCTAATGTTGCATTTGAGAAAACAGGATATAATCTGAATATCATTTCAGATGCTATGGATGCAAATGAAATCGAGCTGAATCTGCCTGCGGTCTTTTCGGTAGACAATAAGTGGAATTTTAGCTGTACACTGGAGCCAGACGAGAGTCTGTTGACCGAGTATAATGAAAAGAACGGGGTGGATTACACCATGCTGTCGGAAGAAGCTTATACGCTGAGCAACGAAGGAAAGATTTTGTTTACAGCTGGCAGTAAATCAGCTAGCTTAACCGTAACCGTGAAACGAAATAAATTGAGTTATGGTAACTATGTGCTACCTTTGAAAATGACACAATGTAGCTCGCCTTACTTTGAAATCAATCCTAATAAACAGTCGTGTCTCTTCGGCATCTCCTATGTGCCTGATGAATCGAAACTGCATCCGGTCACTCTGTCACGTGGTATGACAGCCATCCATCCTAACCGTGAAGTGGAAGGAAAAATTGACTATATGTTCGACGGTAATCCAGATACCTACTACCATTCCGATTATTTGGAAGAACCGGGGTTGCCGCACTGGATACAGTTGAATTTAGATGAACCACACACGGCTTTGATGTTTGAATACCAAGTACGTCACAATAACAACAACGGGGCACCGCAGCGTATCAGTGTGCTAGGCAGTATGGACGGTATCACATTTAGTAAAATAATGACGATTATGGAAGGATTCCCCACTGCTACAAAAGGCACCTATAAATCACCGGTTCTGGTGGGCAAAGAGTTCAAGCACATCCGCCTGGTGGTAGAATCTACTCCAGCAGGTAACAGTTTCGCGCTGGCCGAATTGAAGTTGCATGTAAATTAATCAGTCAGCTTAATATATCTTATATTAGGAAGAGATAATATCTAAGAAAATACCCTACATATTATCTCTTCTTTTAACTTACTTCTATAACACTAATTTATGAAAATATTACCAACCCTTTTATTGATGCTTTTGCCCTTCTATGTATTTGGCGTCTATGGATGCAGCGATGATAATTCCGGGGATGAACAGATCCAAAAATTCACTCTTGCAGAAGTAGATTTACAACAGAATTTTACCAAGGAAAAGGGAGAGCTATCTATACCGGTCAGCACTACCCTCGATGCAAGTCGGTGGGATGTGGCTTCTAACCAAGATTGGTGTATTGCGGCTAAAGATTTGTCTACTTCGAAGCCGAGCATTAAGATTTTGGTGAAGGCGAGTGAGGAGCCTGAGATACGTGAAGCCGTGGTGACGGTAAAGTCACTGGTGAAGAATTATGAAATTCATGTCAAACAATTGGGTTACGGTCCGGCTCTGCTCGTCAAGAGTTCGGTTTCTACGCTCGAGGCCGAGGGCGGCGAGGTAATTGTTACAGTCACTTCCAACATAGAATATGCGGTGGAGAAGTCGGCCGAAGGCGACTGGTTGCAGGCAGTGGAAGCGCCGGCTACCCGTGCCCTAGTATCGAAGAATTATCCTTATCATGCCGCCGCCAATCCCTTGTACGAAGCTCGTACCGTAACCTTGACCTTTACTGCGTATAAAGATAGTCTGCTGCAGGAAACCTTGACCTTGACACAGAAAAAGAAAGCGTCGGAATCATCGGATGTAGAAGTGGAAGGTGATGTGAAGTTGACCCCTATTTCGGCTGTAGCCAGTGAATTGCAGCCAGGTTATGGCATTGAACATACCTACGACGGGAAATTCGATGAGAAACATTATCACTCGCCCTGGGGACAGGAAGCCCACTTCCCAGTGACACTGGAGTATGAGTTCGATGGCACCCGGGATTTAGATTACATCCTCTACCATTCGCGTAGCGGCAACGGTAACTTCGGCAAGCTGAAGATTTACACTGCTTCAGTCGAAATGCCCGAGTATCAGTTGCAAGGCAATTATGATTTTCAAATGCAGAACAACGCCAGCCGCGTGGTATTCAGCCAGAGAGTGAAAAAAGTCACCAAAGTGAAGTTCGCTGTAGAATCGGGAGCAGGTAATTTTGTGAGCTGTTCGGAGATGGAGTTTTTTCAAAAGAATCCGGACAACAAGCTCGAACAACAACTGCTGGCGGTGTTTACAGACATTACCTGTAGTGAACTGAAGCCAGAAGCCACCTTAGAACAGATCAATCAGTTGCCGGGCTACTTTGTCAACCTTGCCACGCAGTTGAAAAACGGTACCTACGATGCCTGGGAGAAAGAATTCCGTATCCAGGATTATCAGGCTTATAGCGACATCAACGTGTGGGCCGATAGGCTGATGACCAAACACTACAGTTGTCTGGATAATCTTACCGGTATCGCGGTCGAGGCGAACGATGAAATTATTGTCCTAGTGGGCAATACTCACGGCTACCCTGTCGCGCTGCAGTGTATCGGGGAGGAAACCACAAGCTTCGGCGAAGAGAAGAATTATGTGCAGACAGCAGCTTCAGGCGATATTTATTTTCTCAAAGAAGGAGTGAATAAAATCACCATCCGCAACCGCGGCCAGCTGTTTGTGATGTATACGGCTGACCTCCAGTCGAATCCTACCTCCATCCGTATTCATATTCCGCTAGGTAGCGGACAGGTGACCGGCTATTTCGATCTGCAGCGTCATCAGACCAATGAGAAGTACGCTGAACTGCTTTCCAAAGCTACCGATAAATACTTCGGAGTGAAAGGTGAAAAGATGATTTTCTACTTCCATCGCTCGGAGATGCTGAAACATGTGCGCACCGAGATTCTTTCGGCCATCCACCTTTGGGATAATATCGTGGAGTGGGAACAAAGCCTGATGGGTATTGACAAAATGCATGCTAACCAGTTCAATAACCACCTCTTTGCTATCTCGCCGGAGGGAGCGTATATGTGGGCATCCGATTACCGAATAGCTTTTGTCTATACCTATTTGGACAACATCCTCTTATATGATAAGGTGATGTTAGCTGAGGACAATGCTTGGGGACCGGCTCACGAAATAGGTCATGTGCATCAGCTGGCTATTGACTGGATGGGATCTACGGAGTCGAGCAACAATCTCTTCTCTAACTACATCATCTACCAGTTGGGCAAATACAAATCACGTGGCCGGGGCTTGGATTACCTGGCGGAATGTGTCTATGGACAGAATCAGGCTTGGTATAACATGGGTAGTGCTACGCACCAAGGCGAAGATACGGAGATCCACATGCGCATGAATTGGCAGTTGTGGCTTTACTACGAACTATGTAAAGGACACGACAAGAAACCCATGGTATGGCCGAAGATTTTCGAGCTGATGCGCACCACGTATCAGCATGTGCCTACCCATCAGCCGGGACAGAGGCAGATGGCCTTTGTCAAAGCAGTGTGTGATGCCACACAGGAGGACCTTACCGAGTTCTTTGAAACCTGGGGATTCTTCAAGGCGGTTGATGCCCCCATTGAGCAGTATGGCCAAGCACAATATACAGTGACCGAACAAATGATATGTGAAACCAAGGCATACATTCAAAACAAGAAGTATCCGAAGGCGGCACCCATTCAGTACATCGAAGACCGGAAGCGTGATTTCTTCCCGTCGAGCGATCCTCGTGCGCAAGAGTCAGGTGATGTAGGTTACTACGAGGTGTTTAAGAATCATACCAAGATTTCGAAGGTGCCCACCTACACTCTCAGTTCTTCACATCAAGGTGCTACTATCCGTGTGAGTGACGGTGAAGAAGCGGTGGCTTTTGAGGTGCGTGAAAACGAAGCAAACAGCCGCCTGCTGTATTTCTCCAACTCTTTCACCTTTACAGTGCCATCTAAGGTATATCAAAGCAGTGCCAAGGTGTATGCTGTACAGGCTGATGGACAGCGCATCCTGTTGACAGCCCGCTAAGCGTTTGTCTGCAGTTCATTATACGACCTTCCTGTCGCTTCTGAAAAGAGGCTCAGGCGGCAGGGAGGTCAAACGAATCAATCACAGAGCCTCGCCCGCTCAACCATTTATTTGGTAAAAAAAATAGTAGTATGAAACTGAAAAAGCTTTTGTTATCTGTCTTGATGTTGCTGTCTATTAGCGGCCTTCAGGCGCAATCACTGTCCCCCTCTACCCAAATCCATTGGGATAAGGGAACCCTTGTAATAGAAACCCCTGAGCGGCCGACCGACCAACAGCATGTGCTCGGTCTTACCGCTCCGAAGATGGAAACCGTGCGTGTGGCTTTTGTGGGCTTGGGTATGCGCGGCCCTTGGGCGGTGTGGCGCTTCTGCAACATCCCAGGTGTAGAAGTCGTGGCACTATGCGACTACGAAGAAGACCGTGCAGAGGCATCCCAGAAATACCTACGTGATGCCAGCTTGATTCCGGCCGATATCTATTCAGGTGAGAAAGGGTATGAAACCCTTTGTCAACGTCCAGACATCGATCTGGTGTATATTGCCACTGACTGGAATCACCACTTCCCTGTGGCTAAGTATGCCATGAAACATGGCAAGCACGTGGCTATAGAAGTGCCATCGGCCATGAACCTAGAGCAATGCTGGAGCTTGATTGATCTCTCTGAACAGACACGCCTGCACTGCTTCATCCTAGAGAACTGCTGCTATGACTATTATGAGATGAATGCCTTGGCCATGGCTAAGGATGGAGTATTCGGCGAAATCATTCGGGCTGAAGGCGCTTACATCCACGAACTGTCGGCTTTTTGGAAGTCGTACTGGCAAGATCCTAACGACAACGATACCGACAACTTGCATTGGCGCATGAAGTATAATATGGAGAACCGCGGTGATGTGTATGCCACCCATGGTCTGGGTCCAGTGGCTCAATGTATGGACATTCACCGCGGAGACCGCTTCACTACCTTGGTAGCTATGGATACCGAAAGTTTTGTGGGTAAGCAATATGTCGAGAACCTCACCGGCAAGGAACCAAAGGAATTCCGCAACGGTGACCACACTACTACGCTGATGCGCACAGCTCGTGGCAAGGTAGTGGAAATTCAACACAACGTCATGACACCGCAGCCATACAACCGCCTGTTTAAGCTGACCGGAACTAAAGGCTACGCCACCAAGTACCCCACACCCGAATATGCCTTGTCGGGCGATGTCATGAAAGATACTGCGCCCAACATGGACGATATCAATGCCCACAGTTTTCTGAATGACGCTCAGAAGGAGGCCCTTGAAAAGAAATATTATCACCCTATCCTCACCAAGTTTGGCGAAAAGGGGCGTGCCATGGGGCATGGTGGCATGGATTACATCATGGATGCTCGCCTGGTGTACTGCTTGCAAAACGGTTTGCCGCTTGATATGGATGTCTATGATCTAGCCGAATGGTGCTGTCTCTCGGAATTGGGCGCTCTGTCGATGGATAACAACTGTGCAGCTGTGACTTTCCCCGATTTTACCCGCGGTCATTGGGATGAAATGAAGGGGTATAAGCACGCCTATGCTTCGGCAGAAGAAGAAGCTACCGAAGCCAAGGCCGAAGCATATACCATCGCCCAGAAAGAGGTAGCTGCTGCTGCCAATCTCTGGACACTCTATGATAACGTAAAAAATGCAGCCGATGAGAAAGCCCAGGACAAAGCTCTGAAAATCTACCAACGCGCCAAAGCCAAAGCTCATCAGCAGCTGGCTAAAAAGCTGAAAGTAAAAAAGTAAGTCTCGCAGAAGGATTTAAGAAACTGAATATTTTTTTTCTGAAGCGGATTTAAAACAGTTCCTAAGTCAAAATATGAGAAAATAGGGGCACAGGATATTATTCAATGAATAAATTGGGAAATAGTTGAATCAAAGTGCAACAGATGGAGTTTTAATTTATGATATCGTAATAAGAAAACAAATCCCCGGTGCATCACTGCAGCGGGGATTTTCCACCTTAAATTCATCTTATGTCATTTCAATGAATTATATTTCAATTTCTTTATTTGGGTTATTTGCCTAAATTTTAATGCCAACTTTGTGGCATGACTTTCACATAATTCGTCGTTTCATCCCATATATAATCTCCTGTATAATTGCAGTTGAACAGATAATCCGCATCACAACGAAGTAATATCCACTCATTGGAATTTTCAGCTCTCCAATATAAATGTAAGACTGGAATGGCATATTTTACTCCATCATGTCGGGGAGCAAGTCTTTTAACTGGGAATTTACAACTCATAATACCCTTCCAGAAACGTGTTCCTGTCGGAATGTCCACAGAATCCTTACCGATTTCATCTTTCCATTCCTCATCGTTTACTGCTCCTTTCTTTTTGGTACTTGGACTATATGAATTGGACTTCAGCTTGAACTCACGTTCCCAGACCGCTTTTATTTCGCCCCTTAGCGCCTTTTCCCCCCGGTTGGATAAAGTATATACCAGATTCCACGGATCATCATCAGGGACCGGATATGCAAGAATAGAGGTATATCCCTGTCCTTCCACTTCCATCATGCGCAATGCCGGCAGGTCATCCGATGCAGGTGCTTTCACCTCATACAGCCATTCCTCGTCTGTACTGCCATAGGAATATCCCACTGCCCTGCACCACATCGTTTCTCCTTTCTTGCGGAATAACGGCACAAGCTGGTATGTACCGGGAGCGGAAGTCACATAGCACTGGATACGTTTTCCATCCCATGCCCCATTCGTCTTGATGTCTATCGGCTGGAACTGCTCCACAATCTCATTCGTACCCGGCCTCATAAATACAAACCGTAACTCTCCCTCGCCGTTATCGCAATAGGGATTGTAAAAGGTTCCGAACACCTTGCCTTCATTCTGATAGCAGTCATAGCCGTATTCGGTATAATTGGGCCATACCTTGAAAGGATAGTCGTCCGGATTCGGGTTGAGTATAATCTGGTCCGTCTTGCCATACCGGCTCCAGTACTCCACATCGATGTCCACCTGCTCCATGTTGACCGGGGAGTTGTAGTTTCCCGTCATTTTCAGTGTATAGGTGTATTTCATTCCCGCCTCCCATTCATGGTCCCTGTGGAACTCATAGGGATATTCCTTTCCGTCAATGGTAAAACAGACTGTCGCTTTCTGGTCATAACCGTAGACAGGGGGAAGAATTGTCTCCACTACCACCGGATCTGCATCGTTCAGATGATAGTTGCCGCCAGCTTGCAGGCTCCCCCTGCTTGAGAAATCGAATATCAGGGGGGAGTTGGTTTCCCGCCTGATGTCAAGCGTCATCCTTGTGATCACATTGTCAAACCTTATATTTGAAACAATGCCTTCTCCCATATATTCATTTTTCAGAATTTTGATGCGCACCAGGCTCATGGCATGTTTCATCTCAATATCCGCTGTCGGAATGTCCCTGGTGACCGTTGTCCTTCCATACAGGATGTCGTGCTGGTCCGCCAGTTCAAAAGGGATGAGCCTGTCCCCTGATGCCTGTCCGTTGTACGGCAGATAAGCGGCCACCTCCGAATCACCCTCTACCGGAGCGTCCCCGCCGGCATTCCATTTTTTACCGTCAAAGGCATAAGGCACATTATATACATATGGAGAGCCGGTGTCAGTAGTACAGATAAACACCCCCATCTCATGTCCCGGCAGGAATGCCTCTATGATTCCTTTTGTCTGCATCGCCTGCAACGATGCGGTTATTCCGAGCCGTATCTTTTCTTCCTCCTCCTTTCCCGGATCATCCCCCGGGGTGACAACCGGCGGTTCAGGTTCCGGCAGGATCTCATCCTTTTCACATGCGGATAATGCACATGTGAGTGAGGCCAACAATATATACCTTAAAATTTTCATTGTATTACTTCTTTCAGTTTATAAGTATCTTACTTTGAAATATTATTTACTTCAAAAGTAATATAAAACTTTACTTCTTTACGTATTCTTTCCAGAACTGCTCCAACCTGTCGCGGTCCAATGTCCCGTCCTCCCTGAGAAAGCAGCCTATCATCGCTTCTATGACAGTCTTTACCCCTCTGTAACGGTGGTCCGCGGCAAATGTCCTCAGTTCCCATACCAGATCCTCGGTCAGGACAATGGTCTGGTTATACGCCTTTCCCGGTGTCCTCGCCATTTTTTTTTCTTTCATGGGGTCTGCTCCCACCATATTTTCCAAGGAAATCCCTTTCGACTTGAATTCTTTCATATTCCTTCTCCTTTATTATTTGTTCATTTTCCTGATCCTTTTAAGGAATTCCTCAGTCAGACTCCGGTAATCCCTTGCCCCGTTTGACGAGGGTGCATAATCGAAAATGCTCCGTGCATTGTACTGCGCCTCTCCCAGCGCCACGTTGTTCCGTATGGTTGTCTCGAACACGCTCTCCCCCAATGTTTCTATCAGACTCTCCCTGATGTCCACGTCCAGCTTTCTTCCCGCATTGTATTTTGTCATGAAGTAACCGAGAATCCTGACCTCCGCGCCGAGTTTCCTTCTGAGCAGGCCGATGATATAATGTATCTTCTCGATTCCTTTCATGGCGAAATAGTTCCCGTCCGTGGGTATGATCACAAAATCACTCGCCATAAGCGCGTTCTGTGTGATGATGCCCAATGAGGGAGGACAGTCTATCAGAATATGGTCATATTTCTTTTCCAGGCCTCTTATTATTTCCCTGAAAAGAAATTCCCTCCCGGGGGTGGTATTCATGATCACTTCCGTGGCCGCCAGGTCCAAGGACGCCGGCAGCACATCCACCCTGTCCAACCACGTGAGAGGCTTCAGCTCCAGGGGTCTGTCCTGCATGATTTCCTGCAGCACACTCTCGAGCATGACATCCTGGGGAAGACTTGCCATTTCCTCCCCGAACGCCGCCATCGTCGTGTTCGCCTGCGGGTCCGCATCTATGATACATACCTTCTTTCCGTGCAGCCGTGCGATTCCGGCCGCCAGATTCAGCAGCGAAGTGGTCTTTGCCACACCGCCCTTGTGGTTTACACATGCTGTCGTAATTGTTTTCATGATTTGTCTATCTCCTTGATTATTACGATGTAAAGATACGCATTTTTGAAATGTTTACCAAATATTTTTCTACATATTTACTTTATTAGTATTATACTTTAAATATATTTCACATTACATACTTAAATATGAAAATATACATAATCATGTATATTACTTATTTACTTTAATATATAAATAAGTATACTTTCCATAGAAACAAACGTGTTTTTCTGAAAATAAAAGTCATGCTGCAACGAAATTGCAGCCTTGTAGTATATCTTGCAGCCTTAAAGACGCAAAGCCTGTCACATATACGCATAATAAAAAAAGATCTGCGGGGATTTTTATATGGGAAGTAAAGTAAAAAAGCCCCCGGCCTGTTAAAAAGTAACGCCAATCACTTATTAACTACACGAGCGAAGCCACGCGACCGGGGGCAAATACCCTCTGTCGTGGCTTCGTTTTTTTGTGTTTAATAAATGATTGGCTCTGCAAAGATAGAAAAATATTTGCTATGACACTGTTTGAGATCCTAAATTTTAATAGGGAGCTTCTGGAGCGTCTGGCCGGGACAGGTTACAAGCCGGACGACTACAAATATATCGACCTGTACAAGGAGTACGAACAAATGCGCCGCAAAGGTGAAAAGGTGACGTATTGTGTGGCCTTTCTCTCGGCCAGACATGGCGTTTCCGAAAGAAAGGTGTATGAGATTCTCGGGCGGTTCAAAAAAGAATGTACGTTCCATGCAGTATGAAAAGAGTGGAATTTTTGCTTTCATGGGGAGAAGAAATGAACTTTGTATCCGAAACATAAACACTCTTACACGACAGAATGATTACAGCAATGAAAAAGTACCACTACAGTCAGGCCCCGCTTCCTTTTGTGGGACAGAAACGCATGTTCGCATCGGAATTCAGAAAAGTCTTGAAGCGTTTCAGTGACAGGACAGTGTTCGTCGATCTGTTCGGCGGTTCCGGACTGCTCTCGCACATCACCAAGCGGGAAAGACCCGATGCAACCGTAATCTACAATGACCACGACAACTACCGCGAGCGTCTGGAGAACATCAGCCGGACGAACGCCCTGCTTTCCGACCTCCGCCGCCTCTCAGAAGGAATCCCCCGCCACAGGATGCTCTCCAAGAAGATGCACGGTATGTTCCTGGAACGTATCCGCCGGGAGGAAAGCACCGGCTTTGTGGACTATCTCACCATCTCTTCCTCCCTGCTGTTCTCCGGCAAATATGCCAGGAACATCGGGGAGCTCGGAAAACTGAATTTCTACAACAATATGCGCCTGAGCGACTACTGCTGCGAGGGCTATCTTGACGGACTCGAGGCTTCCTCGAGTACACGGCTGAGCTGGTCATGGGCTCGGGCGCAAAG
>OGYS01000969.1_pt1 | contig 18049 bp, 19 predicted proteins | sample 1576611 | NCBI WGS metagenome assembly OGYS01 (sample SAMEA3541571, study PRJEB24748) | human gut metagenome | biome: human gut; feature: human-associated habitat; material: faeces | place: China | collected 2012
GCACAAAACATGCCTGCATGTTTTTGCAAGCGGACATCTGTATGTGCTAAGCGCCCGGTTATGAGTAAAACAGTGGTGTCAGCCACAATAAGCACGCAGTGCGGTTTTACGAATGGCGCGAGCTGAACTGTTACGATAATTCAGCCATACAGATGTACGGGAAGCACAAAACATGCCTGCATGTTTTTGCAAACGGACATCTGTATGTGCTAAGCGCCCGGTTATGAGTAAAACAGTGGCATCAGCCACAATAAGCACGCAGTGCGGTTTTACGAATGGCGCGAGCTGAACTGTTTCTATTTTTAAGCACATGTGACATGAACTGCCTTAACTGTTCTTATGTTTTTTTCGCAGATAAAGCATTGCTGCCCCCGTGCCGACTACGATCGCACCTGCAAGAAGCTGGGAGACGGCAATCCCGACCCCGGGAAGAAGAAGCTGGTCTGTTCGTAATCCTTCGATCCAGAATCTTCCCAGTCCGTATCCGAACAGATACATCAAAAACAGCTCGCCCTCATACTTTTTATGCTTACGATAAGCAAATAGGATAATGAGCAGTACCATACACCAAAGCGATTCATACAAAAAAGTCGGATGCACCTGAATATAACTGACTCCGTCTATCCTCTCTATATGCCGGCGCATCTGCTCCGTCACATCGGAAGAGCGCACTGCATCTAATGGCAGGCGCATCGCAAACAGACTGTCCGTATATCCCCCAAACGCTTCCCTGTTAAAAAAGTTTCCCCATCTTCCAAGCATCTGCCCGTTTAATAACGCCATAGCGATCGTATCGAAAATCTGAGGAGCAGATAAATGCTTTACTTTCGCAAGCACCAGAACGCTGATCACAGCTGCGATCACCCCTCCGTAAATCGCAAGTCCGCCTTCTCTCAGATTAAAAATATCGAGCAAATTATCTTTATACATATCCCACGAAAAGATTACATAATAAAGTCTTGCCCCGACAATTCCCGCAATGACGCCGATAATCCCCATATCAAGATAATTTTCCGGATTCTGACCTGTCCGTTTCGCTTCACGGGCAGCAATCCAAAAACCAAGCAAAATTGCCGTTCCGATAATGATTCCGTAATACGCTATCTCTATTCCGAATAAATCGATGCTCTTTCCGACATTTTTAAGATAAATTCCCAAATTAGGAAAACTGATCTCTGTATGCATAGATCATTCCGCTCCTTTTCATTTTTTATTTGACAGAACAAACATATGCCCTGTATCCCCTCTAAAAATTTTCTATTTACACAAAGGCAGGTCTTTCATGTAAGTAAAAAACGGATACAGACCGGCAAAGAAGTGTATCTGCACGGTTCCATGCCGTCCGTATCCATCGCTGCATATTCTTATACGTTGAATCTAAACAGCATAATATCGCCGTCCTGCACAACATATTCTTTTCCTTCCAGCCTTACAAGACCTTTTTCTTTCGCTGCCGCATGTGTTCCACATGCCATAAGGTCATCATAGCTGACAACTTCCGCACGGATAAATCCGCGTTCAAAATCCGTATGGATCTTTCCTGCCGCCTGCGGCGCTTTCGTTCCTCTCTTGATCGTCCATGCACGGACTTCCGGTTCTCCCGCCGTCAGGTAACTGATCAGACCGAGAAGATGATAACTTGCGCGGATCAATTTTTCAAGACCCGACTCTTTCAATCCCAGTTCCTCAAGGAACATCGCCTTTTCGTCATCATCAAGCTGGGAAATCTCTTCTTCTATCTCCGCACATACAACGAACACTTCACAGTCCTCGCTTGCCGCATACTCACGAACCGCCTTTACTCCTTCATTGTTCGCACCATCGTCCGCAAGGTCGTCTTCAGATACATTTGCCGCAAAAATAACAGGTTTTGCAGTCAGAAGATTATAACTTGCAAGCCACTCCTGCTCGTCCTCGTCATCTGTCACAAAGCTTTTCGCCATTTTATTGTCTTCCAGATGCGCTTTCACACGATTTAAAAGATCCAGCTCTTTTGCAGCTGCCTTGTCATTGCGGGAAAGCTTAACCGTTTTCGCAATACGCCGCTCCAGAATCTCCAGATCCGAAAAGATCAGCTCAAGATTGATCGTCTCAATGTCTCTGATCGGATCGATGCTTCCGTCCACATGAACGATATTTGTATTTTCAAAACAGCGGACAACATGAACGATCGCGTCCACTTCCCTTATATTTGCAAGAAACTGGTTGCCGAGACCTTCGCCTTTTGACGCGCCCTTTACCAACCCCGCAATATCAACGAACTCGATCGCCGCAGGAATAATTTTTTTCGTATGATACATCTCTCCGAGTACATCGAGACGCTTGTCCGGAACTGTTACGACTCCTACGTTCGGATCGATCGTACAGAACGGATAATTGGCGGATTCCGCCCCTGCTTTTGTCAATGAATTAAACAATGTACTTTTCCCTACGTTCGGCAAACCGACAATACCTAGTTTCATTTTTATCTTTACCTGTCTAAAAACCCTGCAATTTTTGCGGGTTTTCGCCTTTCTCTATATTTTTAAGTATCAGAGTCTTAATGTCGTTCTATATAATACTATAATAAGGCTCATATGTCTACATCACAACTCTAAAGTATTATCTAAAAGTTTCCCGGGAAAAGCCATATTTCCCTTCACTGACTTAAAACGACAACAAAAGGCGGTATTTACCGCCTTTTGCTTCCGGATCAGCTCTGCTTATTATTTTGTATTTGTAATGGTATTTTTAGATCTGCGATATTTCAGTATTACAATGATTGCAGACAATGCAAGAACCATTCCTATTCCCGTTCCTATAACCGGGGCATGATCTCCCGTTTTCAGCGCATTTGTCTTACTTTCTTGATTGTTTAAATCTTCCGTATCGGCGCCGCCGTGACCACTTCCGTTGTGATCGATATTATTATCGTGATTATTATCTGTGTTATCGTCATCCGAAGAATCAATATTTTGCGATATCAGTTTGTAAGCAGCAACTGTTCCTGACACTTCGCAGGATGCAAGCAGATAAGCATTTCCGTCTGCGCTTTCAGATGCGGAAATCATGCACAGTCCTTCCGGAGATACGTCGCCTGCTATATCTTTACTAAAATCTCGGGAGTTAATATAATTTGCGAAAAGAATCTTGTCAGGGTTTGTAATGTCATAAGCCATAACGCCTCCGATCCTCTCAAGACCGATAAACGCATAAGTTTTCTCTCCTACCGTTCCGATTGTTACGCTTTCTGCTTCTACGCCCTTTTTCCCTGAACGGTCATCTATTTCTGCGGAGTCATTGGAACAATTAAAGTACTGCGGGAAATATGCCGCTGTTTTTGCTTCTAACTCGTTTCCGCTCGTATACACTTCTTTCATTCCGGATCCATCTACACAATAAACAGTGAAGGAACGTCCTCCGAACAGGTAATCATATTCTGAATTTAAACCTTCATAATCGTTCTGATCGAAGAATACAACCTTTCCGGTTAGTCCACTGTTTTCAGCCGTAATTTTCCCGGAAGGTGATGTTTGCCCTTTCCCAAAATTACATTCTGCTTCATTAAGATATTCGTTCCACTCTCTGGAATCCCCCTCATTTGCAGTTACAATATAAGTTTTGCCGTTCGACTCAAACAGAGAAATTCCGTCCGGCATACGGATTCCGCGAAGCGACGGATAAGATACCGGCCTGTATGCCGCATCTTTTTTATCAATATCGATCGGATATTTTTCGTAATCTTCATATCCTGCGGAACAGATATTTTCTATAGAAAGTGTTTGCAGATCTACGATGGCAATGGCGTTTGCTTCCTGAAGTGTAACATAGGCTGTTTTATCATTTGCTGCAATATACTCCGGTTCTAAATCAACAGACGGAGCCGTTCCTTTTTTCAAAATCACTCCATTTTGTACAAGCTCCGCTCTTTTCGCTTCACTGTCAAAAACGGTAAAGTCAAGATGTGATACATTCTGATTTGTCAGATCAATTACAGTGACCGTTCCCTTAGGGTCAATACTTCCCGCTTCATAGCCGTTTCTTGGTTCGCCTTCATCTGCCGAAAGAATTTTTTTACTATCGGGTGTAAATGTCACCATATCCGGCTGTACACCTGCCTCATAAATCTGATCAAATGACAATGTCCCATCTGCGCCGCAAAGGAATACTGCGAGGCATCCGGCAGCCGAATAATCAGATGACTGGATTGCCACTGCAAGCTTTTCTCCATTTGGAGAAACGGCAACAGAAGTCATATCACCGTAGGAGAAACCTTTGTAATTGTTCTCAACGATTTCTTTGATATTTATATTCTTTCCATCTAACAAAGCGATCTTATCAACTGCATTTTTATTTTTCATCGGAATTGCCGTTAAGTTCCCGGTTACACCATTCACAGCATACGCCCAGCCTGTAACTGTATTGTAATCTATAATTTCCATAACGCCGCCGTCCGGGTTTTGCATGCCGGAATTATATTGAGCAGTCTGTGTCATGGCAATAGAAGCCTTTTTATTCTCTAATCCGTTTTTCAGCTCTCCGCCGTTCGCATTTTTGGTAACACTGAATGAATCAATTAATTTACTTTCCGGGGCATTGCTGTCTCCCGAAAGGTTATATACGTTGACAGAGATTTTATTATCCGCCACGTCAAAGACAGCGTAACTTGGACTGTACTCCTGGTTCCATTCCTGATTTCCAATTGGAAGATTTCCCGCCAAATATGCCTCAGAACCGGTTTGTCCGTTTGCCAGCACCGGATAATCTGCATTATTGGCCTTGTCTACTTTCTCAAAAGGAGTATAGTATTGCATGTCAGAACAGCAATTACCCGTCAGATAAATCACTCCGTCAGGATCATGGAAATCATCCAGTCTTTCTGCATTTCTCTGACCGTTTTTCAGCACATAGCTTCGAGAATACACATGATCGTGACCGCCTAATACAAAGTCAACGTCAAATTCATCCATCACCTGCTCAAATCCTGCATCTACATAGTTCTCAATATCCGAATCGGCAGCATGCTTTGCCACTGTCTGCGTAGATTTATGATGTGTAACAACTAACCATTGATACTGACCTGAATATTCTGCCGTCGCCGCATTTAAAGTTGTTCTGAAGTTAGAAACGATGGCTTCCGCTTCGGAATTGTCCTTTGAAGCGCTTGGAACATTTACATTTCCCGCATTTTCATTATCGTTTCCGCCCGGATAAGCTCCTGTGTTTAATGTTACGAAGAGAACGTTATTATATAAATAGTAATAGTTTCCTTTTGTCTCCATTTCTCTTCGTTCCACAAAATCATATTGCCCGTCTTTATTCGGTGTAACACCATTTGACTCTGCAGATTGTGCGATTTCATCCGCAGTTGCCTGAATATAGTTGCCATGGCTTTGACTCGTTCCACTGTTCTGTCCGCGGAATGTTGTCTTTACCTGATTAAGAGACGCTGCGTTTCCATCTACACTCATTTCATTCGGAAGATTAAAATGATCATCAAACATGTAATGACGATCATGATTTCCTACTGCCGGGGCATACAGAAGAGATGTCATTTCTTCCGGAGCAAAAAATGCCGCATACTCACTGGATTTTCCCCAGCTTTGATCCTCCACCTGGTCTCCCGCGGAAACAATGAGGTTCACATCTTCCTCTTTCATCTTGTCCAGCATAACTGCCCATCCGGTCTGATTTTTTCCGTCAGAAGGATTCCATCCCCCGTTATTTGTTTCTCCGTTTTCTTTAATCTGGGGATCGCTTGTAAAACCAAATCGAAATTCACCTGCATTTGGTGTTTCATAAGAATACTTCTTTGACCAAGTATTTCCATTATCATATGAAATCTGATAACTATATTCTGTGCCTTTTGAAAGTCCTGATACAGTAGCCTGACATACTATTTTCCCGGTATCTGTATATTTTCCTTCAACTACTTTTGTAGGAGTATGAAGAGCTCTTACAGATGCTTCTACTGTCTTATCCCCCATACGGACAATCGCATTTTGAGTACCTTCCGGGGCATACCAGTTCAGGTTTACCGAATCGTCTCTTTCACCTGGTTGTAAAGTAAGGTATTCGATTGAAACTGCATTGTTTTCCTGTGCTGCCACCTCCTCTGCTCCCGCTGCAAAGACATCACTTACTGTACTTTGAGCGCATACGATCGAAACAGCTGCTAAAAGCGCCATTGTTTTTCTCCGTTTTACTCTCATATCGTTTCCTCCGTTAACCCATTGAATTCAAGTAACGATAGGATTTTAATGGTCTTTTGTTAAGGTATTTTGTTGTATATGTAAAATAGGAGTTAAATTTTTCCTTTTACAAAATGACAATGGCATAAACTGTAAGTTGTTTATTTCTTCTTTTTCGGTTTTGGAGTTGGCAGTTCATCATACATTGCATGAAACAAGCCTGTCAAAAATTCCTTATTATCGACTTCATCTACCAACAACATCTCTTTTGCTCCCTCATAGGGTAATTCACATGAAACTATCGGCATATAACTAATTGCTGATTTTACTGGTTTAACAAGTAATCTATCATCATAGATACCGCCTACAATCTTGCCACGATAATAAATAATAAATTCTCCCATCATAGCTCGATAAGTAATTTCTTCTAACTCAGATAGCTGCCCTAAAATAAACTCTAAGTATTCCTTGCTTGATGCCATATTTCCACCTCAAATTCTGATTTGTTTAACTCTTTTCATATTAACAAACTGAAAGTTTATTTTTTAGATTTATCTTTGAAAAAGCCGATTAAAATTAAAGCAATACCGAGAATTGCTACCGGAATATAAATAATATTAGGTATCTGATAAACAAATCTATCAATTCCAGACATAACAATATAAATAATACTTCCCACACTGATTAAAATGCTTTTATCTTTCATAGTTGGTCTCCTTTGTAACTTACAGTTTCCCGGTTCATCAAACTGACTTTTATTTGTGTCTTACTTTTAAATCCGACTTTAATTACTATTTCTACATTATTCATGACCTTTAACCAAATAAAGTAAATCAGCATATCCTGACTGCTTGAGTAATTGTTCAAACCCAGAAAACACTTCTTCTTTTGTATAATTATTGCTCTCTAAAAACTCACTGTCTTTTTCGCTAAGGTGCTGATAAAAAAGAGCGGCAGCTATTACCTCATCTCTGTTGGAATAATCAATGCCATCTAAAAGTATATTCTCAGCTTCATTGATTTGTCCTACATCAATCATATCCAGAAAATCTTTCAAATTTTTTCCAGATACTTCATACTTGTTTTCTTTTTCTAATTCAACAGAAACATACTTTTTCCCAAATGCTAAAGAAAATAATACTCTTACCATTTCTTTTATCATTCGCATAATGTAATCTTTTTCATCTGTAAAATTCAATGTTTTCATCCCCCCGATTTGCTTAACTCTTTTCACCTCAACAAACTGAGCGTTATCGCTTTCTTTATTATCTAATCTGTTAGCAATCTATTCAGCAACATCTGCCTATTGTTTATAAACATCTCTGTTATCTGATAACTTTCTGTCTCTTCATATTCGCATAAATGTATGCTTCCATTATCAAAACAATAAATATCTGCATCCGGTATACCTAACAGAATGGGCGAATGTGTAACTATAAAAAACTGTGCCCCTTCCTTCGCAAATCGGTATATTTGCATTAACAATGTAAGCTGTCTCTGAGGTGATAATGCAGCTTCTGGTTCGTCAAAAAGATACAGGCCGTTTGGATGTAAATTATCCTGAGCTAATGCAAGGAAGCTCTCTCCATGTGACTTTTCATGATACTTTGCAGAGGGATGCTTCAGATCTGCATAATTTTCTTCCTGCGTGGCAACATTATAAAAACTTTCGGCTCTAAGAAAATATCCCCACTTTTCCTTCCGGTAGCCTTTTGAAATTTTTATTGCATCACATAATTCTGAATGCGTATCATGAGTAGAAAAAACATAATTCTTTGTTCCACCCTCAGGATTAAAACCATGTGCTATAGCAATCGCCTCCAACAAAGTTGATTTACCACTGCCATTTTCTCCGACAAAAAAGGTAATTGATTTATTGAAATCAAGTTTTTCAACTCCATTAAAAGCTTCTATTTCTTTTAAATAACTATCATTATCAATTCTATTCCAATCAAATATTACTCCTTGTATGAATTGATCATTCATCAAATCACCGCTTAACTCCAAACCTATTGATATAGCTCTTTTCGTCTCAACAAATTTGAATTCACATAAATCTACTTATCAAATTATATGCAGTGACTACATAGACAAAAATTGCTACACCTGCAAATATCATAGCGTCTTTCTTTGCACCTTTATCATAACATTCTTTTGCACTCGTCAAAAAGGTTAATCCCATAAAAACAAACATAAGAGGCAATGTTATATCAGTAGACACTATGTTTATAAGTCCAAGAGAACCGAAAACAATCGTTAAAACACTAAAGATTGCTTTCAAAACACGCATACATATTCCTCCTTTAGCAAATTCAAATTTTACTTAACCTTTTTTTATCTTAACAACCTAAGATTGATCGATATACTTGTTCATCTTTTTCATCTCAATCTCTATGTCCTATTAGCTTACAAATCATTCTTTTAATTCTTACAACAATTCCTCCAACTCCTCCCAGCCTTGATAATAAAATGCCGAGAGCAAAAAATATCACTATAACAGGAACCATGTCCAAATAATTTTCTCCCATAGTCGATCTCCTTTACAGATTCTAATGTGTTTTTTCAGTATACTATAATTATAATCATTCTATCAGACAAAAGCTTTTATTTCTACGGAATTTTCTGCAAAGCATATATCTACGTATTGTTAAACTGTATCATAGAATATAACTAAAAGGTAACCTGCCTCAGCAAGTTACCTTTTTTCAACGCCTTACAAAAAATTTTCTCTTTTCTCATAAAATCCTGATATGCTTTCTCATTTACTATACCGGGACTTTGAGAAAAACATCCGGGAATTAGTGGGGCACAAAGTGAACCATCTTTCAAAAACTTATCGAAATCTAATCTCTCGTCTCCATCAAGATCACCTTACCGTACACGAACGATATTTCCACTTCATCTTCAACAAATTCATTACTTACGCACAGGCTGTCGCTCGGCTTAAGGAAATGATTTGTCAGCGGATATTTTGCCCCTGTAATGTTGAACGCATCTACAGGCTGTTCTAATGGAAACAATGAAAAGTACGGTCCGAATGCCTCTTCTTTTTTCAATGTAACAGTTTTATCGAGAAGCCGTATCTTATTGTGAGCGTCCATAATGCAAGCGTCCGCTCCTGCTTCCAGCGCAATTTGTAAACATTGCACATTTGCCCACAGGTGATCGATCCGGTTGCCGGTTGCCCCCAGGATGACGATCTTTTTGCGATTCAGACCAAGGCAAAGGCGCAAAGCGATCTCTGTGTCTGATGCATCTTTTACCGGATTAAATTCTCTCACGGGCACATCAAGTTCTTCTCTGTAATATTCAACGAGCTTCCTCGGAACGCTGTCAAAATCTCCCACGATATAATCGGGTTTTATCTCGTTGTCATACAAAAACACAAGACCTCTGTCTACCCCGATAACAAATTCAGTTTCTTCGCTTTTTAAAATCGAGAGAGCAAAATCTTTTTCCACCATCCCGCCGCTCACGATCACAGTCTGCTTACTCATGACGTTTCAATATCTCCATAAATCTCTTTGTATTTTCTGTAATATTGCCTTTGAAAACTCCCGAACCGGAAACAATAATATTCGCTCCCGCATCCAATACCGCTTCCACATTTTCACAATAAATTCCGCCGTCAACTTCGATATCCGTCTTAAGACCTCTCTCGTCAAGCAGGGTGCGAAGTTCTTTTATCTTGTCAAGCGATTCCGGAATGAACGCCTGTCCGCCGAATCCCGGCTCAACGCTCATGATGAGAAACATATCCGCAAGCTCCAGATACGGGATCAATTCTTTCACAGGAGTTGCCGGTTTGATCGTGATGCCTGCTTTCACTCCGCTTGCCTTTATTTCATCCACTGTCGCCTTTACATCTTCACACGCCTCTAAGTGAACAGTAATGATATCCGCTCCGCATTTTGCGAACTCTTTCACATACCTGATCGGCTCAGTCACCATAAGATGTACGTCAAGCGCCTGTTTTACCGCGCCTTTTAACGCGGACAATACCGGCATGCCAAACGAAATGCTCGGTACGAAAATTCCGTCCATCACATCAAAATGTATATATTTTGCGCCTGCTTTTTCTGTCTGTTCGATCTGTTCTCCCAGAATTTTAAAATCAGCCGAAAGAATCGACGGGGCAAGAATATTTTCCATCTTCAATATCTCCTTTTTTCCTGTAATTCACGGTACATCGCAACATAATCGTTGTACCGGATCTCATGTATCTTTCCTTCTTCTGCCGCCTGCTTCACCGCACAGTCCGGCTCATGCACATGATCGCACCCCGAAAAACGGCACAATCCTTCATACGGACCGAATTCCGGGAAATAATATTTTAATTGTTCTTTTTCAAAATCATTGACATAAAGGGAACTAAATCCCGGAGTATCTACAATATATGAGCCGCAGTCTTCCACCTTTTCATCTTCTTCCAAAACTAAAAGTTCGGAATGTCTCGTCGTATGCTTTCCTCTGTCGATCTTCCTGCTGATACTCCCTGTTTCCATCATTACTTCCGACTGCAGAAGATTGATAAGCGACGACTTCCCTACACCCGACGGGCCTGCAAGAACAGTCGTTTTCCCGTGCAGAATCTTTTTCACTTCTTCGATCTTCCATCCTTCTTTCGCACTCGTAAAAAAGACCGGATACCCGCATGATCTGTATATTTCTTCCATCTTGGAAATATCGCTTTCTTTTGCAATGTCAGATTTGTTAAAACATAAGATTACCGGGATCTTCTTTTGCTCCATCATCACAAGAAAACGATCAAGAAGATTAAAATGAGGTTTAGGCTTCGTCACCGCAAATACAACGAGCGCCTGATCGATATTCGCCACCGCCGGACGGATCAGTTCGTTCTTTCTCGTAAGGATTTCCCTGATATTTCCCTTTTTTTCCTCTTCATCTAAAACTTCTATCTCTACATTATCTCCTACAAGAGGCTTCACACCGTCTTTTCGGAAGATCCCTTTTGCTTTACATTCATAAACACCGGATTCTACTACATGAACGTAGTAGAATCCGGCAATCCCTTTTACAATTTTACCTTGCATATTTTATAAATTCCCTGTCGGTACCGCCTATTCATTGTCTCCGCCGTTTTCCGGATCGGTCTGTCCTGACGATGATCCTTTGCTGACAAAATAATATACTTGTGTCCCTTTTTCCACTTTTGTACCTGCCGACGGAGTCACACTGTAAATCGTTCCGACCGGAGTATCACTGTAGTCTTCACCGCCGTATACCGGAACAAACCCTGCCTCAGTCAGCACTTTAACCGCCGTGTTTTTCTCCATTCCGATCACATCACTCGGAATAGTAGACCATTCTGTTTTTGATCCAAGCGTTACCGTATACTTTATTGTTGTGCCTTTCTTTACTTTAGTTCCCGCTTCTGTTTCCTGTGTGACAACCGTTCCTGCCGTTCCGCCGGCATATTCTTCCTTAGGACTTCCTTTCAGTCCAAGTTCTTCTAAGGCGGCGGCAGCCTGATCCGCCGTCATATTCAGAAGCGACGGCACTTCTACTTTATCTTTTTCGGGATCTTTTCCTTTACTGATAATAAGCTGAACGCTTGTGCCCTCGTCTACCTGCTCTCCCGAACCCGGAGTAGAGCTGACTACATTTCCCATCTCGATCGTATCATCATAAACTGCCTCGCCTTTTGTCACTTTCAGACCAGCATCCTGAAGCATTCTCTCTGCTTCCGCCTCCGATCTGTTCACAACATTCGGCACAGTTACTTTTTTCGCAGCTTCTCCGCTGCTGATCACAACCGTAACCGTAGAATTTTTCTTTACTTTCTTCCCTTTTCCCGGATTCTGGCTCTTAATCTCGCCTTTTTCGTATTCATTGGAAGCTTCTTCTTTATCCGCTTTTTTAATACCGAGATCTTTTTTCTTAAGTTCTGCCTGTGCGTCTTCAAATGTCATTCCGCGCACATCCGGTACTGTTACCATCTTTTCTGTCTTTGAAGAAAGACCGGCTCCTTTGAAAAATCCCGCCGCATTTCCGACAAGAAACAGAATCAGCAGCGCGATCACGACTCCCGACACGATCATCAGTATTTTCATGATCCGCTTCGTATCGGGATTTACATCATTCTTCTTCCGCCTGTCTTTTTGACTGCGCCTTCTGTTATCATAATCATTATCGTCGTCGTAGTCATAATCGTCGTCATCATCGTACTCATCATCGTCATCGTACTCATCATCATAACGACTGCCCTGAATCCGTTCCAGTTCTTCTGTCGACATAACCATCGTGCGGTCTGTCTCCGCTCCTGTTCCCGCTCCCAAAACAACAAAATCGCCGTCCGGCTCTACAAGCGATCTTTTCAGATCCATAAGAAGAGACGCACAGTCCGGATAACGGCGTCCCGGATTTTTCTGTGTACACTTCATGATAATGCACTCAAGACTGTACGGGATATTCGGAACTTCTTCTGCCGGAGACGTAATCTCTTCCTGAAGATGCTTCAACGCGACCGACACCGTGGAATCTCCGTCGAACGGTACGTGCCCGGTGATCATCTCGTACATCGTAATACCGATGGAATAAAGATCGCTCTTCTGATCTACGACTCCGCCCCTCGCCTGCTCCGGAGATGTGTAATGAACCGATCCCATAACGCTTGTGCTGATCGTCTGTGTAGACGTGGTCGCACGGGCAATGCCGAAATCCGTCACTTTTACTTTTCCGTCTTTTGAAATGATAATATTCTGAGGCTTAATATCTCTGTGGATAATATGATGATTGTGCGCCGCCTGAAGCCCTGTCACCATCTGAATGGAAATACTGATCGTCTCTTTTGCCGAAAGTCTTCCCTTTTTCTTTATATAATCTTTCAGAGTGATCCCTTCGACAAGCTCCATTACCATATAGTACAGACCTCTGTCCTGACCGACGTCATACACATTGACAACGTTCGGATGCATCAGTCCTGCCGCAGCCTGCGCCTCACTCAAAAATTTCTTTATAAATACCTGATCCGAACGATAATCGCTTTTTAATACTTTGATCGCGACATAGCGGTTTAATTTACGATCCTTTCCCTTGTAAACATCCGCCATACCACCCGATCCGATCCGTCCGAGTATCTCATATCTTTTTCCTAAGCAAACTCCCTCTTTAATCATAATACACTCACCTCATCTGCAAACGGTTCTATAAGGACAACCCCTATATTATCTGTACCGCCGTTTTCTTTTGCCGCTTCTATAAGAGCCTGACCGGACTCTACGATATCTCTTCCTCCCTGAACAATATGAAAAAGTTCCTCATCTTCTACCATATTGCTCAAACCGTCCGTACACATCAATATGATGTCTCCCCTTTTCAGACGGTGCTCGTAAAAGTCTACCTCTACATCCGCTTTCGCGCCGATCGCTCTCGTAATAATATTTTTATCCGGATGATGTTTTGCTTCTTCCGGTTTTATCCCGCCAAGCCTTACCATCTCTTCTACCAGGGAATGATCTTTCGTAAGCTGCTGAATGCCCTGATTGATCAAATACAAACGGCTGTCTCCTACATTCGCGAAATACATCATCTGATTTGAGATCGTCGCCGCAACAACCGTCGTTCCCATTCCTTTGAGATGTTCGTCTCTTGAAGCTTCTTTTATGATCTCCCTGTTTGCCGTTTTTATAGCGCCTACAAGACATCTTTCAATATCTTCGCCTTCGCTTAGCGCCAATTCCCTGTTGAGCACTTCAACCGTATACTTAGAAGCATAATCTCCCGCCTGGTGACCTCCCATACCGTCTGCCACCACAAAGAGGTTCTGAAGAATTCCGAGAGGTCTGTCAGTCACATAAACATAATCCTGATTTACTTGTCTTACCATTCCTACATCTGTTATCGAAAATGTTCTCATATGCTTCTCCTTAATTCTCATTCATTGTCTCTTCCTCGTAGCGCCGTCTAAGCTGACCGCACGCCCCGTCGATATCCGAGCCCATTTCTCTTCTTATAGTAACATTAATTCCGCTTTTTTCAAGTTTATTTTTGAAATTCAAAGCACTTTTGCGGCTTGGACGCTGAAAAGAACGCTCCTTTACCGGATTTACCGGAATCAGGTTCAGATGACAGTTACGCGGCGCGAGAAGCTCGGAAAGCTCCTTTGCATCCTCGTCCGTATCGTTCACCTCATGTACAAGACTATACTCAAACGTCACTCTGCGTCCTGTCTTTTTAAAATAAGTATCGCAGGCGGAAAGTACCTCGCCTAATTCGTACTTATTTGCGACAGGCATCAGTTTCCTTCTCTTTTCCTGCGTAGATCCGTGAAGAGAAAGCGCCAGTGTGATCTGCAGACGTTCCTCTGCCAGTTCCAGTATTTTCGGTACGATCCCGCATGTAGAAACAGTCACATTCCGCTGACTGATATTCAGTCCGTGTTCATCTGTCAGTATGTGAATGAATTTCAGAAAATTATTATAATTATCAAGCGGCTCTCCTGTTCCCATGATAACGACGTTGGAAACCCTCTCTCCGATAATTTTCTGGATCTGGTAGATCTGACCGAGCATTTCGGATGCAGACAGATTCCGTTTTAATCCCCCGATCGTCGAAGCGCAGAATACACATCCCATGCGGCATCCCGCCTGCGAGGAAATACATACCGAATTACCGTGCTTATACCGCATAAGAACGCTTTCCACCATGTTTCCGTCATACAGACGGAACAAAAACTTGTTCGTTCCGTCCAGTTTCGACTGCTGCCGCTCTGCCATCTGTACCGGAAAGATATCATATTCTTCCGCAAGCTTTTCCCGAAGTTTCACAGACAGGTTCGTCATCTCGTCGAAACGATCTGCAAGCTTCACATGCAGCCATTCATATATCTGTTTTGCCCGAAACGGTTTTTCTCCGAGACGTTCCAGCTCTTTTTGTAATTCTTCATATTCATATGCCCGAATATCTTTCTTCATTCTCATACTTTCCTTTTTCATTTTTCGTATCCTGCCATTTCACCCTTTTGCGCGTCCTGCCATTTCATCCTTTTTCGGCGTTCCGGCATTTTCAGACTTCTTTTTTCCGCAATCGCGCAATAAAAAATCCGTCGCTTTTATGAACTCCCGGAAGAAGCTGGATACAGCCGTTCTCTGTCACGCTTTCCCTCAATTCAAGGCAAAGATCTTCCCTTATATCGTCTGCGTAAAATTCAGGAAATTCTTTCAAAAACCAATGTACGTTTTCGATATTTTCTTTCGGGTTCACAGTACACGTACTGTACAGAAGTTCTCCTCCCGGCTTCACATAAGAAGCCGCGCAGGAAAGGATTTTTTGCTGAAGCTTTACGAGACTTACGATTCCTTCCGGCGACGCTTTATATTTCAGATCTGTTTTCTTCCCAAGCACTCCCAGACCGGAACAAGGCAGATCGGCGATCACAATATCCGCTTTACCCGCTGATTTTTCATCATACACAGACGCATCCTGACAAACCGCGGTTACATTGCAAAGTCCCATACGTTCTATATTTTCCTCGATCAAAGACACTTTATATTCTGTCAGATCACGGGCTTCCACATGACCGGAACATCCGGCTTGACCTTCCATCAAAATGCGTTCCGCCACATCAAGCGCCTTTCCGCCCGGTGCCGCACACAGATCGATCACCTGCGCTCCCGCCTGCACATGCGCCAGTTCTCCTACAAGCATCGAACTGATATCCTGCACGACGAACAGACCTTCCCGAAATGTTTCCAGAGACTCTAAATAATCATATTTTGAAATGAGAAGCGCATCCTTTAAATACGGATGATTTTCCACTAAAACATGTTCTTCCTCAAGCCGCTTTTTCAGCTGCTCCATCGTAATCCGGCTTCTGCAGCGTCTGATCGTTGTCGGCTTTTCTGTCTGGAAATCTTTCAGCATCGTTTCGATCAAAGAAAGATCATACGTTTCTTTCCATAATCGGATGATCCATTCCGGACAGGAATATCGTACCGAAAGCCGTTTGATCGGATCTGACGGATACTCCACCTCATCGATTCCTTTGACAACACTTCTCAGCACGCCGTTGACATAGCCTCTCAGACCGGAAAACCCTTTCTTCACTGCCAGTTTTACCGATTCACTGCAAACTGCATGATCGGGAATACTGTCCATATATTTTATCTGATAGACCGCGCTTCTTAAAATTGCCCGAATTAACGGCTTCATCTTTTTTACTTTTACTTTGGAGAAACAATCCAGAATATAATCGATCTCTGTCATATGTTCCAGCGTTCCTTCCGTAACGCGGGTGATAAATGCTCTTTCCCTTTTCTCAAGATATTGATATTTTGTCAAAACTTCTCTTAATACAATATGACTGTATCTGCCGTTTTCCGTTACTTCCATAAGGATTGCGGCTACGATTTCTCTTTCATTGATCGCCTTTGCCATTATTCTCTCCCAAACACCATTCCTTCTTCCACTTTATATCCGCGCAGAAACGAGCCTGTATCCATTCGTTTCTTGCCGGGCATCTGTACTTCTAAAATACGAAGCACGCCGTCTCCCGTCTGTATGCAAAACGAATCTTTTGCTACGGACACTACCGTTCCCGGCACCTCCGCTCAATTCCCAATGTCCGTCGGGACTGTAATAAGTGACTCCTGCGCCAGCCTGCATGATGGAGCCCATTGCAGGATAGGTGTTATGGCTGCCGTACATCGTCAGTACGACTTCCGGCGAGAGCAGGAAATCGGCGAAACGCTGGAAGTCCCATTCAAAGATGTTCTTCTGAAAGTGTATCTTCTTCATGTCCGTCCAGGGCAGGGGCTCCACATAGTCGGAGGGAGGGAGATGGAGATTTATCTCTTCCTGCTGTTCGTCTTGCAGACTTTGTTGGGGCTGGCTTTCATCAAGGCCCGTACGCTTGTTCTCTTTTGGAGAAAAGGGAATCTGCTCTTTCTTTACGGGAGGCCGGTTCTTTATTGTGTCTTCCGGAATCTCGCTCTGTGCATAGGCGCAGAGTGAGGAACAGATAAAAGTAATGAATAATAACTTTCTCATAAATAGTAGTTTAGTTTTAGTTTAGTTCACTATTAGTTTATATCCTATTCCCCGCACATTGACGATACGGATGCGCTCGTCTCCGGCCAGTTTATGCCGCAGTTTGGTGATGAACACATGCAGGCTGCGGGAGTTGAAGAAGCTGTCGTCTCCCCAGAGGTCGAGCAATACATTCTGGGTGTTGACCACCTGGTTACGGTTCTCGCAAAGACGTTTCAGTATCTCGGACTCGCGGTGGGAGAGTTCCACTTCCGTATCCGCGTTAGGTGAAGTCGGGGTGCCTGCAAAAGCAAGTCGTTGAGTGACGGAATTGAAACGGTAGTCACCGATTTCAAAAACGGTAGTTTCTTTGGGCTTTTCCTCTGTAAAGGAAAAAGCTTTGCCTACCAGGGCCTTTATGCGGATAATGAGTTCCTGCATTCCGAAAGGCTTTTTCAGGTAGTCGTTGGCACCCAGCTCAAACCCTTCCACCACATCGTTGATGGCGGAACGGGCGGTAAGGAATAGTACCGGGGTCTGTTTGTCGGTCTGCCGGATGCGGCGCACCATTTCAAAGCCGTCCATGCGGGGCATCATCACGTCTGCCACCAGCACGTCGGGACGGAGGTCGAAGAACTTGCGCAATCCCTCTTCACCGTCTGCTGCGGTGTGGATGATGAAGTTCTGCCCTTCCAATGTGTCCTTGATAATCATGGCGAGGGTCTGTTCGTCCTCAACCAAAAGTACGGTTATCTTTTCCATAATTGTCGCTTTTGTTACAAGTAATGTAAAGCTCCTTAACAAGTAATGTAAAGTATCCTTCCACACCGCCTTCATTGGTAAAGTTCAGTGCTTCCGTTTCGGCATTAATCACCGGAGCGTCTGTTTCA
>OGYS01000988.1_pt1 | contig 17908 bp, 20 predicted proteins | sample 1576611 | NCBI WGS metagenome assembly OGYS01 (sample SAMEA3541571, study PRJEB24748) | human gut metagenome | biome: human gut; feature: human-associated habitat; material: faeces | place: China | collected 2012
CCCACGGGATTTTAAGTCCCGGGCGTCTGCCAGTTCCGCCACTGCGGCATATGGACGGAGATGGATTCGAACCATCGAAGCAATTTGCAGCAGATTTACAGTCTGTCCCCTTTGGCCACTCGGGAATCCGTCCATGTATTTTGTTTTGTGTCAGAATGACTTCCGACATTGATTGATTATACTGGATGTGGAGCAAAAATGCAAGTGTTTTTTTGAAAAAATAAGAAAAAAGTTGAAAGGGGGGAGCCGGTCAGGTATAATATGATATATATGGGCTTCTATATTGAGAAATAAACAACCTGAAAATGGAGGGCATAGGGTAACTATGATTAAAATTAAGGATTATATCCGTGCGGGGTCGCTGGAAGAGGCGTATGAGCTGAATCAGAAGAGAAGCGCCTGTATTTTAGGCGGAATGCTCTGGACGAAGATGGGAGAGCGACAGGTGCAGACGGCAATTGATCTTTCCGGACTCGGACTGGATCAGATTGAAGAGTCGGAAGAGGAGTTTTCCATCGGATGCATGGTGACGCTGCGGCAGATGGAGGAGCATGAGGGGCTGAATGCTTATACCGACGGTGCGGCACGGGAGAGTGTGCGGAGTATTGTCGGGGTGCAGTTCCGGAATCTGGCTACGGTGGGAGGCAGTATTTTCGGCAGATTTGGATTTTCGGATGTGCTGACGCTGTTTCTGGCGCTGGATACGGAGGTGGAGCTGGTTTATGCGGGACGGATGCCGCTGGCGGAGTTTGCCTGTTCAAAGAGAGACAGGGATGTGCTGGTAAGGCTGATTGTGAAGAAGCATGAGGGTGTTACGGTTTATCAGAGTCATCGAAATTCCAGAACGGATTTCCCGGTGCTGACGTGTGCGGTGCGGGTGGAAGACGGAAAAGGATGTGCGGTGCTTGGGGCAAGACCGGCGAAGGCGGCACGTGTAGAGCTTCCGGCGGAGCTGGCGGAAAAGCTGGCGGCTGGAAAGGCATCTGCGGAGGAGCTGAAGGCGGCGGCTTCGGAGATTTCTGATCAGTTTACATATGGCAGTAATATGCGCGGAAGTGCAGAGTATCGTCATCATCTGGGACGGGTGCTGCTGCGCAGATGCATGGAAGAAATTCAGAAGAAGGAGGAGCAGTGATGAAGATTTCGATGATCTTAAATGGAAAGAAGACGGAAGCGGAGATCGATGCAGACATGCTCCTGATCGATTTTGTGAGAAGCCAGGGATGCTACAGTGTGAAGCACGGCTGTGAGACGTCGAACTGCGGGCTGTGTACGGTTTTTCTGGAGGGAAAACCGGTGCTGTCGTGTTCGGTGCTTGCGGCGCGGGCGAATGGATGTAAGGTGGATACGCTGGAAGGCCTGCAGGAGGAAGCAGAAGAATTTGGTTCCTTTATTGCCGGACAGGGCGCCGAGCAGTGCGGGTTCTGCAATCCGGGGATGATTATGAATGCGATTGCGCTGTTCCGGGAAAATCCGGATCCGAGTGAGGAAGAAATTAAAGAATATCTGGCGGGAAATCTCTGCCGCTGTTCCGGATATGAAGGACAGCTTCGGGGAATTTTGAATTTCCTTGCCTGGAAAAAGCAGCAGGGAGGTGCGTCATGAGCAGAGAAAATCATATCTATGAACCGGACTGGTCGGGAAGAACCGATCAGCTCTGCAGTGTGAATAAGCCGGTGATCAAAAAGGATGCCCTCGCGCTGGTAACCGGAAAGTCAGTTTATGTAGATGATCTGGTGCCGAAGGATTGTCTGATTGTCAAGGTACTGCGGAGTCCGCATGCCAATGCAATCGTAAAATCCGTGAAAAAGACGGCAGCAGAGCGTGTTCCGGGCATTGAGGCGATTTATACCTGGGAGGATGTGCCGAAACAGCGTTTTACAATGGCAGGACAGACCTACCCGGAACCAAGCCCGTATGACCGTCTGATCCTCGATCAGCATGTGCGCTACGTGGGAGATCCGGTGGCGATTATTGCCGGAAAAGATGAAAAATGCGTGGACCGTGCGCGGAAGCTCCTGAAAGTAGAGTACGAAGTGCTTCCGGCCATTCTGGATTTTCATCAGTCCAAGGATAATGAACTGCTGGTGCATCCGGAGGAAAGCTGGAAATCGCTCTGTCCGGTCGGTGCGGACAATCAGAGAAATCTCTGTGCAAGTGCGGAAGATCACAACGGAGATGTGGAAGCCGTGCTCGCAGAGTGCGATGAGGTCGTAGAGCATACGTATCATGTACGCGCAGCCCAGCAGGCGATGATGGAGACGTTCCGGACATACTGCTTTATGGATACCTACGGACGGCTGAATGTGCTGAGCTCGACCCAGATCGTTTACCATGCGCGCCGCATTCTGTCCAATGCACTCGGCATTCCGAAATCGAAGATCCGTGTTTCCAAGCCGAGAATCGGCGGCGGATTCGGAGCGAAGCAGACGGTGGTTGCCGAAATTTTCCCGGCGTTTGTAACCTGGAAAACCGGAAAACCGTCGAAAATGATCTTTACGAGAGAAGAGTCCCAGACAGCATCCACACCGCGCCATGAGATGGAAGTAACGATCCGCCTCGGTGCGATGAAGGATGGAAGAATCCGTGCGATCGATCTGTATACACTTTCCAACACGGGTGCATACGGCGAGCATGGACCGACAACGGTCGGCCTTTCCGGCCACAAATCGATTCCGATGTATGGATCTCTTGAGGCTTACCGGTTTGCGTATGATGTTGTGTATTCCAACGTAATGTCAGCCGGTGCTTACCGCGGATACGGTGCGACGCAGGGTATCTTTGCCGTAGAATCTGCTGTCAGTGAGATGGCAGCGCGTCTTGGCATCGATCCGATCCGGATCCGGGAGCAGAACATGGTCCGTGAGGGACAGTTCATGCCGGCTTACTATGGCGAAACGGCAAACAGCTGTGCGCTTGACCAGTGCGTGGAGCGTGCGAAAGAGATGATCGGCTGGGATGAGAAATATCCGTGCCGTGATATGGGAAATGGAAAGGTGCGCAGCGTCGGCATTGCGATGGCGATGCAGGGCTCCTGTATTTCCAATCTCGATGTCGGATCGGCAACGATCAAAGTCAACGACGACGGCGGCTATACGATGCTGATCGCAGCGGCCGATATGGGAACCGGCTGCGATACGATTCTGTCCCAGATGGCGGCAGAGTGTCTGGAGTGTGATGTGGATGACATTACCGTTGTCGGCGCAGATACCGATACGTCCCCGTATGACTCCGGTTCCTATGCATCGAGTACGACGTATATTACCGGAAAAGCGGTGGAAAAAGCCTGCATGACGCTTCGGAAACGAATCTGTGCCCTGGCGGCAGAGCGGATGAACGTGCCGGAAGATGAGACAGAATTTACCGGTACCGGCGTCGTGCATGAAAAGAGCGGAAGCAGCATGACGATGGAAGAAATCGCAACAGCGGCCATGTGCAATAACGGCATCGCGCTGGAAGCGACGGAAAGCAATTGCTCTCCGGTATCGCCGCCGCCTTATATGGCTGGTGCGGTCGAGATCGAGCTGGATAAAGAGACCGGCGAGGTCAGGATTCTCGATTATGCCGCCGTTGTCGACTGCGGAACTGTCATCAACCCGAACCTTGCGCGCGTACAGGTCGAGGGCGGCCTGGTGCAGGGCATCGGCATGACGCTGTTTGAAAATATCCAGTACACGGACAAGGGTCAGATGATCAATAATTCGTTTATGCAGTATAAAGTGCCGACCCGCCTCGATATGGGCAAGCTGCGCGTCGAGTTTCGGAGCAGCTACGAGCCGACCGGTCCGTTCGGTGCAAAATCGATCGGCGAGATCGTCATCAACACACCGGCTCCGGCGCTGGCACATGCAATCTACAATGCGACGGGTCTGTGGTTCCGCGAACTGCCGATCACGAGCGAGCAGATTGCAATGGGAATTGCGGAAAAAGAATGCGAGTAACGATACTTTATCTGGCAGCCGGGAACAGCAGACGGTTCGGGGAAAATAAGCTGCTCTATCCGCTGGATGGAAAGGCGGTGTACCGCCATCTGCTGGACCGGCTGGCCCAAATTGCCGGAAGGCATGAGAACTGGGAACTGCTGGTTGTGACGCAGTATGAAAGGATTCTGGAGGAGCTTGCGCCGCTGGTAAAAGCCGGGCGTCTGCAGACGGTGTTTTCGCCGGACAGCGAAAAAGGAATTTCCTATACAATCCGCGCGGGAATCGAGGTGGCGGAGAAGCAAAATGCCGATGCCTGTGCGTGTTTTGTGGCGGATCAGCCGTACCTGAAGGAAGAGACGGCGGAGCGCTTTCTGGAATCCATGGAGATGCAGAAGGCTCCACTTGGCTGCGTTTTCTGCGGCGGCGAGAGCGGCAATCCGGTGTGGTTCTCAAAACCTTATTTTTCAGAACTAAAAGAACTTTCCGGCGACCGAGGCGGGAAAAAGGTGCTGAAACGGCACTGGGAATCGGTAATTCTGTTCCGGGTCGAAGCCGCGTGGGAATTAAAGGATCTGGATCGAAAAGAGGATCTCTGATGCAGAGACACCGGCGGCTGCCATGAATAAAATTTGAGACAGTGCGAAATTTGATGGATTTGGACTTGCATTTCCAGTGAGAAGTAAGTACAATGGGTATAATAAAAATTCGGGAGGCTTCAAAAAATGCAGTTATTGGAAGACAGAATCCGCAAAGACGGAAAAGTACGCGAGGGAAATGTCCTGAAGGTGGACAGCTTTTTAAATCATCAGATGGACGTCAATCTGTTCCGGGAAATCGGAAAAGAGTTTCAGCGCCGTTTTGCGGGAGAGGAGATCACGAAAATTCTGACCATCGAGGCATCTGGAATCGGAATTGCCTGTGTTGTGGCTGAAATTTTTAATGTTCCGGTTGTGTTTGCAAAGAAAACACAGACCAAAAATATCGCCGGCGATGTTTATACCACAAAAGTAGAATCTTTCACCCATGGAAGAGTTTATGATATCATTGTTTCCAAAGAATTTCTGGGAAAAGGAGACAAAGTTCTCCTGATCGATGATTTCCTGGCAAACGGAAAAGCGCTGGAAGGACTGGCAACCCTGGTACAGGATTCCGGTGCAGAGCTCGTAGGAGCAGGCGTTGTCATCGAAAAAGGGTTCCAGATCGGAGGAAAACTGCTGCGTGACCGCGGCATTCATCTGGAATCTCTTGCCATCGTCGATGGTATGGATGATAAAACCGGGGAAATTACCTTCCGGAAACAGTAAGGAGGCGTCAAAATGGCAAATCTGATTGCAAGAATTGCCGTTCTTCTGGTTCTGGCGGCCGCAGGAATGGTGCTGGCCGACAGAAAAGAAAAAATTGATCTCAGTGTGTCACTGCTGCTGTTTCTGGCGGCAGTCAATGTGACCTCTTTTTTCAGCCTGAAAGATAACAGGATTGTAGTTGTCATGATTCTGACGGTATATTTTCTGTTGTACGCAGGCGCAAAAGAGCTGCTGCGGAGACGGGCAGAGAAAAAAAGAAAATGAATGCAAACCGAACATCCGGCTGCGAGCACCCATGCAAAAGTGCCGGTCGGATGTTTTTGAATTTTTCTGTAAATTCAAAAAGCCCTCCGGGCAGGATCGCACTGCGGCGGAGGGGGAATTATGTCGCTGAAGCGACCCGCCGCCGGCGGAGAATCCTGAAAATTACCAAAATAAGGAGAACCGATATGAGACTGCTGCTGGCAGAAGATGAAAAAGAGATGGCGCACGCGCTGGAAGCAGTGTTTACACATAACCATTATTCTGTAGATGTTGTTTATAATGGAATTGATGCTGCGGACTGGGCAGAGAGCGGAAACTATGACGGCATGATCCTGGATATTATGATGCCGGGAAAAAGCGGGCTGGAGGTCTTAAGCGAGTGGACGGAGAGCATTCATCACCAGATTGAGCGTCTGAACAGTCTTGTAACACAGCTTCTGACGCTTGCAAAATGGAGGAAGGTGGCGGAGAACTGGAGCTGAAAACATGGAATGCGTCAGAAACCATCATGGATGCCGTAACGTCCTTTGAAGCCTCTGCGGTTACGAAACAGATCGCGTTGCAGAGCGATATTGCAGAAGAAGTCCATATGGAAGGGGATGCCGCAAGAATCCACCAGCTCGTTTCTCTTCTTGTGGATAACGCCGTTAAATACACTCCGGAGGGTGGAAAAATCCACATTTTCTGGCGAAAAAACGGCAAAAAAGCAGAATTTTCGGTGCAGAATACCTGCGATACCCTGCCGGAAGGTGATCTCAACCGCCTCTTTGGCCTCTTCTACCGTGCGGATGCGTCGCGGGCCAGGGGAAAGAGGCGGCTATGGAATCGGCCTTTCCGTGGCTGCTGCAATTGTAAAGGCACATAAGGGAAAAATCACCGCAGAGCGGACACGAGATGGCATCTGTTTTAAAGCAGTCTTTCCGGCAAAAGGATGAAAGAAACAAAATTCCGGAAAAACGGAAAAATGACGGCAGGGCAGGAAAGGCAGACACACAAAAAAGCAGAAATCAAAAGCTTCCAAGAGAGAAAAAACAAAAGAAAACAAAAGAAAACAAAAGAAAACAAAAGAAAACAAAAGAAAACAAAAGGAGGAATATATGATGTTTGATTGTGGTTTACAAAACATTTTCCAGCTGAAAAGCGGACAGTCCCGTTCCATCAACTGGGAAAACCGGAACGGAGAAAAAGGAAAAGGCGGCATGGCATCCAGCGATCTTGGTCCGTCCAGAAAAGGTTCCCCGTGCATCCCGAAAATAGAAGCAGGAGAGACCGTAACACTTGGTGAGATCCAGGGAGAAGGCATCATTCAGCACATCTGGATCACCGTCACAGACCGTACCAGTGAACGCAACCGTTATGTTCTGCGGGATCTTGTTCTGCGCATGTACTGGGACGATGAAGAATTCCCATCCGTTGAATGCCCGCTTGGCGATTTCTTCTGCTGCGGTTTCGGTGTTTCCTATCAGGTAAATTCCGTCCCGATTGCTGTCAATCCGACCCGTGGTTTCAACAGCTATTTCCCGATGCCGTTCCGTAAAAACGCCCGTATTACCATTGAAAATCAGTGTGATGAGCCGATTCCGGCCTTCTTTTATCAGATCGACTATTGCCTGACAACGGTTCCGGAAGATGCTGCCTATTTCCATGCCCAGTGGCGTCGTCAGCGTATCACGGAAAAGGCAAAAGACTACGTTGTCCTCGACAACATCAAAGGGAAAGGCCAGTACGTTGGAACTTATCTTGCACTGACCAGCCTCGAACGCTACTGGTACGGAGAAGGTGAGATGAAATTCTACATCGATGGAGACAAGGATTATCCAACCATCTGCGGAACCGGAACAGAAGATTATTTCGGCGGTGCCTGGAGCTTTGCAACACAGCAAAATGGCCAAACCGTCGAAAATCAGTACTGTACTCCGTATCTTGGCTATCCTTACTACTCTACCCACGATACCTTCCTTCATAATGATTACCACAATGATGATCAGATGCCACAGCGCAGCTTCTACCGCTGGCACCTTCTTGATCCTATCCTTTTTGAGAAGGATCTTAAGGTAACCCTTCAGCAGATTGGCGTCAGTCATGGAGGTCTTTTTGAACGTCAGGATGATGTCGCTACCACAGCTTACTGGTACCAGACGCATCCTCATGTACCATTCGCGCCACTCATGTCCAGAAAAGAGCGCTGGCCAAGATGATTTTTGACGCTTTTCCTATTTTATATGTTTCATGACTTTGCATATCGGCTACAAGAGTCCGTTCCGAACAAATCCGCTTCCAACGAATTTGTCCGGAAACGGCTCTTTCTTTTTTTATATGGTATTCAAAAAGCGATCCGGATTACAGAGGTCCGTCTTTTCACAAACCTTTCACATTTTCCGTCCATTCTTTAAGGTTCCTTTAAAGTTTCCTCATTATACTTAAAAATGTAAAAAACATTTCCGGAAGTAAATCAAACGAAAGGATCAATCGATTATGATGCAAAGCCAACAGATTCCCATGACCTTCCAACGGTATGAAACAAAATACATGCTTTCCCCGATCATGGCTCGCAAGCTTCGCAAGAGCCTTCCGGGTCATCTGCAGATGGATGAATACGGCCTTGATACCATCTGCAGCCTCTATTACGATACCCCGGATCACCAGCTCATCCGCCGTTCGCTGGAAAAACCCGTCTACAAAGAAAAACTGCGACTCCGCAGTTATGGTCCGGCCAAAGAGACCAGCCCCATCTACGTAGAACTAAAGAAAAAATATGAAGGAATCGTCTACAAACGCCGCGAGCGCATGATATTATCAGAAGCGGTTCCCTATCTTGCGGGAAAATCAGAACCGGGCTTTGACAGCCAGATTCTTCACGAAATCACCTGGTTTCGTAACTACTACCGGGGGCTTGCTCCCGCTATGTACATCGCCTACGACCGTATCGCCTGCTTCGGCACGGAAGACAGGAACTTTCGTGTCACCTTCGACACTAATATCCGATGGCGTACCGACAATCTGTGTCTTGACGGTCCAACGGAAGGAACCAGACTTTTAGAACCAGGCTGGTATCTCATGGAGGTGAAAACACCAGGTGCTGTGCCCCTATGGTTCAGCAAAATTCTGGATGATCTTGCAATCTATCCGGCATCATTTTCTAAATACGGCTTTGCCTATCAGATCGAAAATCAGAAAGCATCAGAAGAAAAAGCTTTCATACCATTCACAGATATCCGGCAAACCGTATCAAAAACAGCATTCCGTTAGCTGAATCAGGTAAGTCCTCTGCGGCCATTGCGAAAAGCAAGAAGCAGTGGGTGGACTTACAGCTTGCGAAAAGCCTTTTTCAAACATAATCTGCTTCACAAAAAAAGAAAATGTAACTATTCAGAGCCATGCAAAATAGAAGAAAAATCGCGAATCATGCTTGCATGAATGAGCGGTTTTTCTGGAACTTCATATGGCGAGAAGCAACATCGCGATGTAGCGTAAGCGGAATCGAGATGGGGCTCTGAATAGACAAGAAAATAAAAAAATTCTGGGAGGAATTTGCTATGCTTAACACAATATTCAGTTCCGTTTTTACAGAAACAATCGCCGCCTTCACCTTTGGTCAGTTCCTTGCCTGCACAGCAGTGTCTCTGATTCTGGGACTGTTGATCGCTGCTGTTTACAGGTACAAAAGTGAATGCACCAAAAGCTTTGCTGTCACGCTTGTTCTGATGCCTGTGATCGTACAGATGGTGATCATGCTCGTCAATGGAAATCTTGGAACCGGAGTCCCTTGATTATACCAGTGTTTTTGACGATATCTTTGCCAGGTATCTGACCCGTTGCGAGCTTGTACAGGTAAAAACCACGAATATGGGAAGTCTTTTCAAGCTGGAGTATCGCATCGTATTCCGCGAGGAAGGCGAAGAGAAAAACATGATTGACCAGCTCCGCTGCAGAAACGGAAACCTTGAAATCCTGTGCAGTCGTGCACAGACCGGAAGGGAGGAATTATAATGAATCGAAACAGAAATAAAAACAGAAAAAAAGAGACCGGCGCGGTCGTCAGTCTGTTTCTTGTATCATTGCTGGCCTTCGGCGGATGCGGCACAGCAGTGACATCTTCCAGCTCTGTAAATGCCGAATCTGCCCGTACAGAGTCAACCGGCGAAACATCTGCCGACAACGCGGCGGCCACATCAGAGAGCATAGCTTCGGAAAATGCAATAGAAAGTGCCTCCGACATTGATTTCGATCTGGAACTGACCGAATCCACCATCGATACCGAATTCACAGACCGTGAGAAGAGCGGAAGCTATAAAGCATCAGAAGCCGTAAAAATTACACTTAATAAGACGACAGCTACCGTCTCCGGCAGCGGAGCCAAAGCAGACGGCAGCACAATTACCATTACGGAAGAAGGCGTTTACATCGTAAGCGGAACACTTGAGGATGGCCAGATTATCGTAGACGCATCCGATTTCGACAAGGTTCAGATCGTACTCGATGGAGTCCATATCAACTGTGAGACGAATGCTGCCATCTACGTTCGCGAAGCGGACAAAGTTTTCATCACGCTTGCTGAAAACAGCAGCAACACGCTTGGCGGTGGAAACGAGTACACTCAGATTGATGACAACACGGTAGACGGCGTTATCTTCTCCAAATCAGATCTTGTCTGCAACGGGACAGGAAGTCTGACCATCGAGGCAGACTACAAACACGGGATTGTATCCAAAGATGACCTTGTGATTACCGGCGGAACCTACAAAATCGTCGCTGCGGACAACGGGATCACAGCCAAAGATCAGATTAAAATTCTGAATGGAAGCTTTGACATTGATGCTGCAAACAGTGCGGTCAAAGCGAAGAATACGGATGACGCAGAGCTTGGAAATATCTATATTGCCGGTGGCGTTTTTACAGTTAAGGCAGAACAGGATGGATTCCATGCAACCGGCAGCATCGTTGTCGATGACGGAACCATCACCGTAAACTCCGGTGATGACGGTTTCCATGCGGAGCTCGACACCGTCATTCGTGGCGGAACGATCCTTGTTGAAAAAAGCAACGAAGGCCTGGAAGGAAAACGCGTCGTGGTCAACGGCGGTGACATTACCATAAACGCCAGCGACGATGGCATCAATGCCGCAAATTCCGGCGACGATGGCGCCAATGCTGCCGGTTCCGGTGACGATGACAGCAATGCCGCAAGCTCAAACGACGATAGCAGTGCTGTCGTAAACTCCGGTGATGATGGCAGCATATCCGGTGCGGCAGACGGAAAGGAACCTCCGCAAATGCCGCCTGATACAGAAAACGGCAGCGATATGCAGCCATCGCAGGACTTCGATCCGGAGAACGCTCCGTCTGGCGGAAATGCGCCGCAGGACTTCGATCCGGGGAACGCTCCGTCTGACGGCGATGCTCCACAGATGATGCAGAGAGGCCCCGGCGGCGGAGGCAACTCTGAGCTTTATATTAAAATTACCGGCGGAACCCTGACCGTATCCGCCGATGGTGATGGTCTTGATTCCAACGGCGGTCTTCTCGTGACCGGCGGAACTACGATCGTGTACGGGCCGACCAGCGATGGTGACAGTGCCCTCGATTACGACGGAAGTGCAATTGTGACCGGCGGAACCTTAGCTGCTATCGGCAGTGCCGGCATGACGGAAAGCTTCGACGAAGCTTCCACCCAGCCCGTTATCACCTATTACTGTACGGAAACCCAGTCCGCTGACACTACCATCACACTGACAGACAGCGATGGAAGTGCCCTCTTCACGGTCACACCCGAAAAAGCCTACGCCAGCATCGTTTTGACCTGCCCAGAAATGAAACTGGACGCAACGTATACTCTGGCTGCCGGTACCGACAACGAAGAGATCACCCTCACGGACATCATCACCACCGCCGGAACCCGGTCTGTTAAAACAATGAGCGATCCCGAAGGTGGAAAAATGCCAAATAACAGCGACAACAAAGGAACTCCGCCTTCAAAACCAAGCGACACGGCTGAGTGAACCGTTATAGTTCATTCAGCACCGGAACATTTGCTGTTCCGGTGCGTAAGAAAGTGATTCTACTCATGATTCTACCGTGGCTGTCTTCCTACTTCCAATTTGCCGTATTCTGTGCTAAAATAACCTCACAAGAAAAGAGGTAGAAAAATCATGTATGATAAACTGACCGAAAACGATATTAAAAAAATGCAGGAAGAAATCGACTACCGCAAACTGGTTGTCCGTCCAAAAGAACTCGAGGCTGTAAAAGAAGCCCGCGCTCAGGGCGATCTCAGCGAAAACTTTGAATACAAAGCTGCTAAACAGGACAAAAACCGCAACGAAAGCCGCATCCGCTATCTGGAAAAAATGATTAAAACCGCTCACGTTATTTCAGATACCTCAAAGGACGATGAAGTCGGCATCAACAATACCGTTCAGGTTTACATCGAAGAAGATGATGAGACAGAAACCTACAAACTTGTCACCACCGTTCGTGGTAATTCTCTCAAAGGATACGTCAGTATCGACTCGCCATTAGGAAAAGCCATTCTGGGTCATAAAGTCGGCGACCGCGTCACTGTAAAAGTAAGCGATGCCTATAGTTATGATCTCATCATCAAATCCATCGAAAACACTGCGGATACCGATGATGAACTCCGCAGCTATTAAAGGACAGAAAGAAAGGAAAATACCAGTCATGGAAAAAATTGCAAGCTTTACGATCGACCATATCAAACTTAAACCAGGCATTTACGTTTCAAGAAAAGATCACGTAGGTGACAGTGTCATCACAACCTTCGACCTGCGCATGACATCTCCAAACGATGAGCCTGTTATGAATACCGCTGAGGTTCACACCATCGAGCATCTTGGCGCAACGTTCCTTCGCAATCACGAAGAATGGAAGGATAAAACCGTATATTTTGGTCCAATGGGCTGCCGTACAGGATTTTACCTGCTGTTGGCCGGTGATTACAGCTCGAAAGATATCGTTTCACTCGTAATAGAAATGTATGAATTTATCCGCGATTTCAAGGGCGAAGTCCCGGGTGCATCCCCGAAAGACTGCGGAAACTATCTGGATATGAATCTGTCCATGGCAAATTACCTTGGCAAAAAATACCTGGATGAGGTTTTGTACGGAATTGATGAATCCCGTCTCGTCTATCCGGAATAAATTCTAAAAATGGTAACTATTCAGCGCCATGCAATTTCGCATGGCTCTGAATAGTTACAAAAAATGAAAGAAAACAGGGGGAAACAGAGTATGAGAACCATGGAAAACGAAAACCTGCGCGTGCAGATCAGCGATCACGGCGCAGAACTTAGCAGCATCTACGATAAAGCGGCTGACCGTGAGGCAGTCTGGATCGGCGATCCGGCCTTCTGGAACCGCCACGCACCGGTCCTGTTCCCGTTCGTCGGAAAAGTAAACGGCGGCTTCTACACCCATAAAGGAGTCAAATACCCGATGGGCCAGCACGGTTTCGCCCGCGACAACGAATTCGAGTGCATCGAAAACACCGAAAACAAAACAGTACACCGCCTGGTATCGACCGAAGAAACAAAAAAAGTCTACCCGTTCGATTTTGCCTTCACCGTAACCCAGGAACTCTCCGGCAGAACCCTGACCATCACCTGGAACGTAGAAAACACCGGTGATGATGACATGTACTTCTCCGTCGGCGGACATCCTGCATTCATGATTCCGGAACAGTATGACATCGTCTTCAACAAAGGCCTGGAAAACCACACCGAGACCGAACTCGAATACGTCCTGATCGACCCGGAAACAGCAGGCGTCGATGTCGCACATCCGAGAAAACTGAAACTTCAGGACGGCAGAATCCCGTACACCAGAACCCTTTTCGACGAGGACGCCCTGATCTTCGACAACACCCAGGTCGAGCGCGTCGGCGTAGAAGTGGATGGAAAACCGTATGTCACTCTCACCTGCAAAGGCTTCCCGAGCGTCGGCGTATGGTCCAAGCCAAAAGCAGATGCCCCGTTCGTGTGCCTCGAGCCATGGATCGGCCGCTGCGACAACGTCGGCTTTGACGGCGAATTAAAAGACAAATACGGCGAACAGCACCTGAAAGCCGGGGAAACCTTCCAGGCAGGCTACACCATCACCATCGGAGAATAAGGACCCGAAAAAAAGAAAAACCTCCGAAGTACAGCGAAAAGAACACGATTCCTGTACTTCAGGGGTTGAAATTTTACGGTTTCTTTACTATAATTAGCATCAAACCCAAAAAACGCATGTAGTTCATCATGCACAGAAGAAAAAACAGGAGGGAACGTTCTTGAAAAGAGAAACGGTTATCGTACTTGATTTTGGCGGTCAGTACAATCAGTTAATTGCAAGACGTGTACGTGAGTGCAACGTTTACTGTGAGATTTATTCTTACAAAACAGACATCGAAAAGATCAAAGAAATTCAGCCGAAAGGTATTATCTTCACCGGCGGCCCGAACAGCGCATATCTGCCGGATTCCCCGACTTATACAAAAGAAATTTTTGAACTTGGAATCCCGATCCTCGGCATCTGCTACGGATCACAGCTGATGATGCATCTGCTCGGCGGAAAAGTAGAAGTAGCACCGGTCAGAGAATATGGAAAAATTGAGGTAACCGTAGATACCAGTTCCGCACTGTTTGAGAACGTATCCGAAAAAACCATCTGCTGGATGAGCCACAACGACTACATCTCCAAAGCAGCTCCGGGCTTCGAGATCATCGCCCATACGGATGACTGTCCGGTAGCAGCCGTTGCAAACGTAGAGAAAAACCTCTATGCAACCCAGTTCCATCCAGAAGTTCTGCACACCAAAGAAGGAAAGAAAATGCTTTCCAACTTTGTATACAATGTCTGCCGCTGCGCCGGCGACTGGCACATGGACTCCTTCGTAGAAGAATCCATCAAAGCTATCCGCGAAAAAGTAGGCGACGGAAAAGTCCTCTGCGCACTGTCCGGCGGAGTCGATTCCTCCGTAGCAGCTGTTATGCTTTCCAAAGCAGTCGGAAACCAGCTGACCTGCGTATTCGTAGATCACGGTCTGCTGCGTAAAAACGAGGGCGATGAAGTAGAAGCAGTCTTCGGACCGGACGGGCCATACGACCTGAATTTCATCCGCGTCAACGCACAGGAGCGTTTCTATGCAAAATTAAAAGGCGTAGAAGAGCCGGAGAGAAAACGTAAAATCATCGGCGAAGAGTTCATTCGTGTCTTCGAAGAAGAAGCAAAGAAAATTGGTGCTGTAGACTTCCTGGTACAGGGAACCATCTACCCAGACGTTGTAGAGAGCGGCGTCGGCGGAGAATCCACCGTCATCAAATCCCATCATAACGTCGGAGGACTGCCGGATTACGTAGATTTCAAAGAAATCATCGAGCCGCTGCGCAACCTCTTCAAAGACGAAGTAAGAAAAGCCGGCCTTGAGCTCGGCATCCCGGAATACCTCGTATTCCGTCAGCCATTCCCGGGCCCGGGACTTGGCATCCGTATCATCGGCGAAGTAACCGCCGAGAAAGTCAAAATGGTACAGGACGCCGACGCGATCTGGCGCGAAGAAATCGACAAAGCCGGAATCGCCCACGAAATCGGCCAGTACTTCGCAGCCCTGACCAACATGCGCTCCGTCGGAGTCATGGGAGATGAAAGAACCTACGATTACGCCATCGCCCTCCGCGCCGTCACCACCACCGATTTCATGACCGCCGAAAGCGCCGAAATCCCGTGGGATGTCATCGGAAGAACAACCAGTCGAATCGTAAACGAAGTCAAACACATCAACCGCGTCATGTACGACTGCACCGGAAAACCACCGGCAACGATCGAGTTTGAATAATGAGCAAAATCCCAGAAATCCTTTATTTAGCAAGGCTTTGATAAGGATGGTAGTAGAAAACCAGTAAAATCAAGGCTTTGCAGACAGCAGGCAGACGGTGCTTTTATAAAAAATGAATATGAAGATAGAAGAAGACGCATTTTTTAGATTTGCGTCTTTTTCTATTGGGCTTTCTGCTTTACCTTGAAAAAATTAGCAGACAACAGCAAACGCCATTGAATGGACTTCCATTGATGGTGTTTTTTTATTGTCTGGAAAGGAGCAGAAAAATGGAAACAACACATGAAAAAGCAAAACGAAAGGCGGTCTATGTGTGCCCTTAAATTAGGAAGCCTGTTTGACGGAATCGGCGTGTTCCCTCTTGCGGCTTCCCGTAATGGAATTATTCCCGTTTGGGCAAGCGAGATTGAAAAATCCCCGATAGCCATAACAAAACGCCACTTCCCAGACATGGAACATTTAGGGGATATTACAAAGATACACGGAGGGAACATCCCTCCTGTTCACATTATTACATTCGGTTCTCCCTGCCAGAACCTGTCTAAAATCGGAAAGCGTGAGGGACTGGCTGGAAGCAAATCAGGACTGTTTTTTCAGGCTATCAGAATTATAGAAGAAATGAGGTGTGCTACAAATGGGTTATATCCAGTTATCGCTGTTTGGGAAAACGTCATGGGAGCGTTTTCTTCAAATGACCGGATGGATTTTAGAGCCGTGCTGCAATCATTTTCCGATACCGAAATTTCAATGCCTTCTACTGGAGGATGGGCTAACGCCGGTATGGTGCGAGGGGGAAAGACTGACCTGTGCTGGCGGCTCATGGATGCCCAGTATTGGGGAAAGCCCCGGCTTGTTCAGCGAAGAAAGAGAATCTTCCTTGTGGCAGATTTTAGAGGACAGCGTTCCGCAGAAATACTATTTAAGCCCCGTGATATGTTCCCGATTCCTCCGCCTTGCACAGACTACGGGCTGCCCGCCGCCGGAGCCAGTCGAATATCTCTTGATAAAACAAGGGGGAAAATACCCGTCATCCGCCCCTTTCAGGAACGGCGTATGCGGAGTGCTGCAAAATCAGGAAACCAGTCTGCTTTCCTCGCAAGTTTCGGACGGCCAGATGAACCTTTTCCAACTTTACTGGCAAAAGCAGTCAATATGATTTCATTCTGGTATGAGGGGGAAGAAAAAGACGGAGTTCTCCGAAATTTGACACCTGTTGAGTGTGAGCGCCTGATGGGATTACCGGAGGGGTGGACAGCATATGGAAATTTAGGACAGCCCATCAGTGATAATGCACGGTGCAAAGCACTTGGAAACGCAATCGCCCTGCCGTGTGCTGATTACATCATGGCAGGAATAGCAGAAACCATACATGAATAAGAAAGGCGGTTTTGTATGACAGAGAAAAATCGTTCTCCTCCGTTGTCGGATGGAACATCAACAGAAGCTATCGAACCAACTATATTATTTCAGAAAGGACAGGTACATCTATATGGAATTAAAATTCGTTATCCCCAACATGGAAAAGACATTCGGCAACTTGGAGTTTGCCGGAGAAGACAAAACAGAACAGCGAAGAATCAACGGACGCATGGCGGTACTTTCTCGCAGCTTCAACCTTTATTCGGACGTACAGAGGGCGGATGATATTGTAGTTATCCTCCCTGCCGAAGCCGGAGAGAAGCATTTTGACTTTGAGGAACGTGTGAAACTCATCAATCCCCGTATCACCGCAGAGGGCTATAAAATCGGCACAAGGGGCTTTACCAACTACATTTTACACGCTGACGATATGGTAAAAGCGTAAGGAAAAGGAGGACATCAGACTATGAGATTAGCAAATGGAATCGTGATTGACAAGGAAGCAACATTCGGGGCATTGAAATTTTCTGCCCTCCGCCGTGAGGTTCACCTCCAGAATGAAGACGGCTCGGTATCAGAAGAAATCAAGGAGCGTACCTATGACTTAAAATCCAGAGGACAGGGGCGTATGATTCAGGTTTCTATCCCTGCCAGCGTGCCGTTAAAGGAGTTCGATTACAACGCAGAGGTAGAACTTATCAATCCTGTGGCAGATACCGTGGCAACGGCTACCTTTCAGGGAGCAGAGGTGGACTGGTACATCAAGGCGGATGATATTGTCCTGAAAAAAGGGGCTGCCATGAATCCGCAGCCACCGAAGAAAGACACTTCCTCTGTAAAATAACAGGAACATAAAAAAAGCGAAAGGAGGATTATTCCCATGAAGCAGCTTTTCCCCCGTGGAAAACGTATCCGTCCCACGGATAAAGACCTTGTGTTCCATACTGCCCTTGCCGCCCTGTTCCCTGTCTTCCTGCTGGTTGTCCTGCTGTTTCATATCCGGCAGATTGCCAGAACCAACTGGCAGGAAGTGTCCCTCTCCCAGATAACACAGGATGTAAATATCCCTTATCTTCTATTCAGCATGGGCGTGGCAGGAATGGTATGTCTTGTCGCAGTTCTTCTGTTCCGGCGATACCGCAGGGATGAAGTAAAGCAGCTCATCCACCGCCAAAAGCTGGCAAGAATGGTGTTGGAAAACAAGTGGTATGAATCTGAACAGAGAA
>OGYS01000994.1_pt1 | contig 17856 bp, 6 predicted proteins | sample 1576611 | NCBI WGS metagenome assembly OGYS01 (sample SAMEA3541571, study PRJEB24748) | human gut metagenome | biome: human gut; feature: human-associated habitat; material: faeces | place: China | collected 2012
TACCCAAATGCCATTTCCCGATATGCCCGCACACTTCGGCATGTCCGAATACCTGAAGGCCCTCGGCCTCACGGAAAAGGACGTGGTCATGCAGAACATGGACCCGGCGCAGGTGCTGGCGGCCTTTGACGCGGGCATCGGCGACTTCGCGGGCATCTGGCCCATGTGGCTCTACATCGGCATGGAACGGGGCAACAAGCTCATCTATCAGCCCGGCGACGTGAACGCGGTCCTCACGCTCACCCTCGTGGGCGACAAGGCCTTCTGTGACGCCCACCCCGACATCGTGGTCAAGTTCCTGCGCGTCTGGCTGCGCGGCGTGAACATGATCAAGAAGGAAATCAAGAATCCCAAGCTCGCCGAGCAGTATCACCGCTTCTGGACCGAGTGGGCCGGGCAGGACATCGAGCCGCAAATGGCCAAGATGGATCTTGAATACCATCCGGTTTTCGACATCGACCAGCAGCTTGCCATCTTTGACGATTCCAAGGGCCCCAGCCAGGTCGAACAGTGGCAGGACAAGGTGCTCGACTTCTTTGCCTCGCAGGGGCGTTTCTCTCCCGAGGAAGTGAAGAAGATCCGCGGTTCCGGCTACATCAACGGCACGTTCCTCAAGATGGCCGCGGAATCCATCAAGGAAAAGCCCCTCGGCGGCTACAAGCTCGACTAGCGCGGCGATGTTCCGCACGTCTTGAATGGAAAACGCCCGGCGGCCGGGGATGCCCCGGCCCGCCCGAGGCGGAAGACCGTCCCCTCCGAAAAGGGAGGCCATCGCAGCCAGAGAGCCGGACGTTTCGCGGCCATGCGCGGGAAAAGGTGGTTCCGGTTGCCGGACAAGCGAGGGAATCATGAGTCAGTATCAGCAGGTAAAGACGCACAGGCAGCGCGCCCTGATCCTTTTGCCGCTCCTTTCGTTGTCGCTGTTCTTCCTGTCGTGGGAGCTGATTGTGGACATGGGACTTGTCCCGCAAACGCTTCTGGCGTCGCCGTCCGCCGTGGTGGAGCTGTTTTTCGCCAAGCTCGCCAACGCAAGCCCCGACGGGATGCTCCTTCAGGAGCACGCGTGGATCAGCATCAAGGAAGCCTTCCTCGGCTACTTTCTGGCCCTCGCCGTCGGCATCCCGCTCGGCCTGGCCATGGGCTGGTTCCGGCTGGCCGAAGGGCTCGCGCGCCCCATTTTCGAATTCATCCGGCCCATCCCGCCCATCGCGTGGATTCCGCTGACCATCTACTGGTTCGGCATCGGCCTGACGGGCAAGGTGTTCATCATCTGGATCGGCGGCATCGTGCCTTGCGTCATCAATTCCTATGTGGGCGTGCGCATGACCAATCCGGTCTTTCTCCAGATGGGCAGGCTCTACGGCGCGACGAACTGGCAGCTTTTCTGGACCGTATGCATCCCCTCGGCCCTGCCTATGGTCTTCGGCGCGCTCCAGATCGCGCTGGCGTGGTGCTGGATGAATCTTGTGGGCGCGGAACTCCTCGCTGCCAACGGAGGCCTCGGATTCCTGATCCAGTGCGGCAGAAAGCTCGGCAGACCGGATCTGGTGGTGCTCGGCATGGTGACGGTGGCCATGACCGGCGTGTTCATCGGCATCCTCATCCACTACGTCGAAAAGAAGCTCCTCGCCGGGATGCGGAGGTAAGCCATGTCCCAATCCATCGCCAACGAAATCCAGATCGAATCCCGTGAGCGGCGTCCCCTGCGCCTCGACGACATCCTGATGAACCGCTGGTTCCTGCATACGGTTTCCGTCTCCCTGTTCCTCGGGCTGTGGTACTGGACCGTCTACATGGGCGTTTTCGGGCGCGGGCTATGCTATCCCCATGAAGTGTTGCAGGAAATCGGGAACCTCATGACCCGGAGGCTCGCCGGGAAAGGGCTGTGGGATCACGCGTGGGACTCCACCCGCCGCGTGTTCATCGGGTTCGGCATCGCCTGCGCCCTCGGCATCCCGCTGGGATTCTTCATGGGCATCAACAAGTATTTCAACGCGTTCTTCAATCCCATCTTCAACCTGATCAAGCCCATGCCGCCCATTTCGTGGGTATCCCTTTCCATCCTGTGGCTCGGCATCGGTGAGGAGCCGAAGATATTCATCATCGCCATCGGCGCGTTCGTGCCCATCGTGCTCAACGCCTACAACGGCATCCGGCTCATCGACGAGGAATTGTACCGTCGGTCAATTTTACCATTTCCTGTGAGAGGCATAGATTTTACTATACGAATAGAAGAAGGAATCATGTATTGTGGAAGTCTATCTTGCAAAAATAGAGTGATAGATTCGATAGAAGGGCAGTGATCAATGTCTGTTGGTATAATAAAAGCTGATAGTTTATTATTTTTTGTCAAAACGACTACAGCTACAGAAACAGTTGACATTGAGGATAATATAGCTTCAATTTCTCCAAGTTCAATACGAAATCCTCCTACTTTAACTTGAGAATCGGTACGTCCGAGAAATTCTATTTCTCCTCCCGCATGTCTAACACCCAAGTCTCCTGTACGATAAAGACGCTCATTAGTAATGGGATGTAAAATAAAATGTTCGGCAGTTTTTTCTTTATCATGTAGATAGCCTAGAGCAAGAGCTCTTCCTCCTATATATAATTCACCGGAGACTTCTTCAGGGCAAAAATTTAAATCCTCATGCAGAACATGAAAACTTTGCCCATGGAGGGGTAAACCATAAGGAATACTTTGCCATCCTGGCTGTGGATCGTCGGGAGCGATTTCATGGCAGATGGACCAAACTCCTGCCTCTGTTGCACCACCTAAGCTAATCAGCTTTGTTTCTGGGAAACGTTCTGCACTTTGTTTGGGCAATCCCACGGGGATACGATCTCCGCTTAGGAGGGCTAATCTTGGTTGCCGGAGGGGAGTTTCGCCGGATTCAAGCAACATTTGCCAGAACATGGGGACGGAATTCCATAAGGTGACCCCAGTGGTATCTATAAGATGGCGCCAAATATCAGGACGTCGAATTTCATCGTCTTTCAGAAAAACAACACTGCCTCCTGCGGCCCAGATACCGAAAAGGTCATAGACTGAAAGGTCGAATGAAAGCGAAGATAGTGCTAAAATACGATCTTGGGCACTTACTTTAAAGCGACGGTTTATTTCCGTTAAGGTTGTCATTGCTCCGGCATGGCTCATCATGACTCCTTTAGGAGTCCCAGTCGTCCCGGATGTGAAAATAACATAAGCGAGTGTGTCAGGATCCCTTTTCAGGAATGCCTCAGGGGAAATATCAAGTTGTTCCTCTTCAATGGAGAGGAGTGGAATGCCATGCCAATCATCTGTTTTTGCATCAGCATCGGTGATGACGCTCACCACTCTTGCTGCTGTAGCAAGAATAGTTTGACGACGGAGTAATGGCCAGCGAGGATCAATGGGAATATAAGCAGCACCAGCCAAAAGGGTGCCAAGTACGGCTACAGCCTGTTGCCATCCTTTGGGTAATGCAACTGCTACAAGTGGTGTTTCATCTGAAACTGCTGGTAACAGATTAGAAATGTATTGAGCTATAGCTGCAGCTCTTCTGAAAAGTTCTGCATAAGATATAGAACGTTTTTCATCAATGATGGCTATGGCGTCAGGTTGTTCTTTTACATGTCGCAGAAAGTCAGTGTATAAAAGTTGTGAATCCATCTGTGAAGTATTTATAGAATTATTAGGTTCATCTATAAATGTTATTAAATTTTTATTTTTCCATATATTTTTATCGTTAGCTAATTGTTCAATAGATTGAGTATATATGTTGAACATCTTTTTTAACATGCCAGCAGGGAAAAGTTCTTCAACAGTATCCCAATAAATACTTAAAGTTCCTTCCCTGTCATGAACATGATTATCGATCCAAACCTGTGGTGTTTGGCTAATATTGAAAACTTCATGCCCTAGCGAAGAAAAACCTGCAATAGAAGACGCAAAACCAGTATCTGCCATTTTGGCAAGCCCAAATGTACTGGTAAAAACAATTGGCATACGAGAAGACTCAGCAGAAGAACCTGCTCGTAATTTACGCCTCATGACTTCGATGCCACTCATTTGGCAGTGTTTTAATCCGTTGAATACCAGTTGTTGAATATTTTTTATCCTATCCAAGAAGGAAGAAGTTCCTCTTGTTTCGCACCGGATTAGGACACTGGACGTAAATTCTCCTACGACGTTATTGATTTGTGGATGGATAGGGAGTCTAGTAAATACCGGGGCGTTGATGGTAAGTTTTGGACTTTGACTCCAAATACCTAAGACTTCTGCATAGGCTGCTAGTAGCATGGAAGAAACTGTTACACCATGCTTATTGCACTTATCTTTCAATTTTTTCCAGAGCTCAGGTTCCATCCTATAGTCGTAACGAATAAATTTTGGCTTTTTTATCGACTCCGGTGCTTTTATCAACGGAAGAACTGGAGCTGGAGGTAAAAGTTCTATTTCTTTTTCCCAATATTTTTCAGCTTCGTGATAAGCAGGTGTTTTACGGTATCGCTCTACAGCTGATACATAATCGCGAAATGAAATGTTTAATGTTTTTAAATTTTGTTCAGGATTATGATAAAGTAATGCCCATTCTTCAAGAAGAATACTAATACTCCTACCATCCATAATTATATTGTCAATAAGTAAATGCAGACGACGGATGGATTTTGACAGTATTGAAACTTCAATATCGAAAAGTGGCCATAATGATGGAGTATGTACTTTATGGGATAGACGTTCTCGTGTATTCTGTAGATGTTTTTGTTGATCGTCTATAGATAGATTATCTAGTTTATGTACAGTAATTTTGAATGTGGGTACAGTTTCAAGTACACGCTGAACCCCTTCTTCTTCAATTATAGTTCTAAGTGCATCATGTCGATTAATTAATCTATTCCATGATTGCTCAAGGCGCTGAATATCCAGTTCTTCGCAGTCAAACTCTACATATCCTTGGCATGCAGTATTTCCAAGGGCAAGTTCTTGTCTACGCCCTACCCAGTAAGCCTTTTGAACATCCGTTAAAGCAAAAGGCTCATACTTTTTGGTAGGTTCAGGAATATATAGTTCAGATAAGGTATTATTTTTTTGATCATCAAGTTGAAGCTCTGACAATAACTTTGTAGTTATCTTTTCAATTGTAAAATCTTGGAGAAGACTGCTTGGTGAAATTTTTATTCTTAGACTTTTTTCAAGTTCACCAGACATTTCAATGAACATAAGAGAGTCTATTCCTATATCGAATAAACTTACAGCGCGCTCAATTTTGTCTGAAGATATATTTAAAATACGTGCAAAATGTTCTTTAAGCCAATCTTCCAGTAGTTTCTGGCGAGTAAAATCATCAGATGAATTTTTTAAACTATGAAGAATAGTTTTTTGCGTAGAAGGTACACAAGAAATTGATTCTATTTTGGGAGATAATGATTTTTCAGTTTTTATCCGCAATTTTTCGGAAAACCGCTCAAAATATAGTGGGATGCGGTGACCATATTGCCGGAGTAATTTTACCCATTCTACTCGCATCAGAGCCAAGTGAGGAATATCTTTTTGTAGAGCAACATCAAGGAGTGCCAGCCCCTCGGAAGGTGAAAATCCATGAAGACCTCCATTCCGTAAATGCTCCGCCTGTGCAGGATCAGATACGGTTCCAATTCCAGACCACGCTCCCCAGCTGATAGAGAGTGCTGGCAACCCTTTGGAATGCCGCCAAGTGGCCAAGGCGTCCAAGTAGGTGTTCGCTGCAACATAGTGAGGTAGACTATATGGCGGTATAACGCTCACGGAAGATGAGAAAAAGACCATATAGTCGAGGGCCATCCGTCGTGATTCTGATAGGTTATGAAGGTTCCATGCACCTAGAACTTTTGGAGCTAATATTTGCCAAAATGCAGGCCAAGGATCATGTTCATCGGCATTGCTCACACGCTTTACAACCGCGCAGTGATAAATTCCTCTGATCGGTGATTCATTTTCCAGCTTGATGAAAGTCTTTTCCAAGGCGGCATAGTCAGTCACGTCACACTTAATAGGCCTAATTTGTACACCTTGTTTTTCAAAACTGCTGATTATTTTCTTTTGGTCTAGAGTTGGAAGGTGTCTTCCCAAAAGAGCAATTCTACGAAATCCCTTGGAAGTAAGGCTTTCTGCTAACGCCAGCCCGATGCCGCCAAACCCTCCGACGATTACCTGCCATCCGTTTTTGTCGGGGTGTCGATCCCTATTGGGGAGTTCTGAAATGGAGCACCGTTCAAGTCTCGGAACCCACCATTCTTCACCTGATACAGCATTGCGTTCTTCACCTGATTCCGACAGAATAAGATCGAATAATGTTCCAATAGTTTTCTCTGATTTATCTGAAATATCAATTTGTTTGAGGTGTAATTCGGGATGTCCCATTTCTACGACATGATTCATTCCCCAGAAAGTTGCCTGTTGAGGATGTATAATTTTTTGTGCGGCACCGACAGTTAGAGAAAACCAGTATAATGTTGTAGCTGATAAATTTATATCTGCAAATGTATGTAAAATTTTTAATAATCCGCCGCATAAACATTCTTGTTCATGTTGTGTATGCAGATTTACATTATCTTGCAATGCTCTAGCATCAATAATAATATAATTTATATTTTTAAACTTAAAATTTTTTATATCATTTTCAATTGATTCTATTGAGATATGGTGAATATTGATTTCCCGTTCTTGCGCAGCTTTTTTAAAAGCTAATGTGCTATTATCATCAGCTATTAATAATATTTCCCCTGAAAAAACTTTTATTTTAGGAAATATTTTCCTTTCCCACATAGTTGTGTATGCGCAATTACCCAGCAAATTGACTTTGTATTCCATATCCTGCTGTTTAAAAACAGCAGAAATAAGTCTGTCTGGGAGGGACGCAGCTGGGCTTTCTTCCGAAGGCAAAATTTGTATATGTTCAAAACCGGCCTTAGCCAAAACGTCTTGCCATACTTCGTTTGAGGCCATTGGCTGGATGCCGCGAATTGCCCTGTCTGTAATGTTAGGCAATAAAAGTCCAGTAGTGATTTCTCCTAAAAAGTTAGGCCGTGTGATTTCATAAAGAATTAATAAACCTCCTGGCCGTAAAAGTGTTGTAGCATTATATACTGCTCTTGAAAGATCAGTTGCTGCATGGAGTACATTGGAGGCAATTACGATGTCATAGATACCGGTTTCAAATCCTTGGCTTGCAGGTGTTTCTTCCATATTGAACAAAGCAGTTTGGAAGAAGGGGTATTCAATAAAGCGAGATTCCGCTTGGCGAAGAAAAACTGGAGAAACATCTGTAAATGTATATGTTGATCGGTCTGGAGGAAGAAGCATTAAAAGGCGTTCAGTCGTTGCGGCGGTTCCTCCGCCAATTTCAAAAATACGGATAGCTTCACCTGAAGGAATAGAATTTATCCATTCGCGGACATGCTCACGGATTAGTTTATTAAAGTAGATAGAGTTAGGGAGTTCAGAATAAACTCGTCTTGCTTCACTTAAATCCCCTTGCGGCATCAGTGTTTCACGGAGGTCACAAGATCCACGTAATAACTCTGGTAATTTTTCGACAGTTGAGAGCAAAGTTTTCTCCATCGCTCCCCAGACATTCCAAACTGACTTTGTGCGTTCCTTAAGAACAGCAAATTGTTCATCTGAAATGGATTGTAATTGGTGATAATGGACTCCATCGGATTTTAAAAATCCTTTTATCTGTAGTGAATCTAAAAGCCGTTTAATAAGCTGTGAAAAGTGTGTAGGAATGCCCATTATATTCAAGGCTTCATCTGAGGTCACACCGTCAGTGAAACCTAAAGATGAAAATGCACGTACAACAGCCGCACAACAAAGATCTTCCAATAAACCCTCTCGCTCAGGCAATAGCTCTGGCTCAAGAGTATATTGAGCTGCTATGGCCATTCTGGCGGCTGCGGCCTGGGAAGTAGATGCCGGTTCAGATGGAAGCCATTCACGCCGTAGGGCTAATGCGTGGAGATAATTCTTTGATTCTAATGGGGTTAATGGAATATGAGTTGTTTTCCCCATAATGAATTTATCCCATTGAATATCTATACCAGAAAGATACTCCTGGATAAGGTTCCTATGTGGAGTTGTGATATCAGTCGGTATTTGGGATACAGAAGATATAAGCTGGTTATCAGCCAAAATAGTATCAAATTTTTGAAGTAGCTCCTCGCGATCCTGAGCAATAATAATTGTCCGATAAGTAAAATGCTTACGTCTGCAAGCGGCTGTCCAGCACGCATCTTTGATAGATTCGCACGACTCAAGATACGAACGCCAATTTTGAAGAAGTTTTTGCAGAGCGTTGGGACTACGTGCGGACAAAGGAAGGATAAAGGGACCTTCTTTAGTTTGTTCTGTGAGATCCAGATATTGAGAGGCTTCTTCTAGTATCACAGATACATTGGTTCCTCCAAAACCAAAGGCATTGGCCATGGCAAAACGATGTTCTGCATTCCATGGGACAACTTCCTTTTGAATTACAAAAGGTGTTTCTTCTAAGTGTAATCTTGGATTCGGTGCCTTAAAATTGGCAATTGGTGGAAGTTTCTTGTGCTCTAATGCGAGCATGGCAACCAAAAGGCCAGCAATGCCGGCTGCGGCATCCAGGTGTCCAATATTAGCCTTGACAGCTCCGAGTGTGCAGAATCCGGTTTTTGTTGTATTGAAGGCACGTGTAACTGCCTCTATCTCAATGGGATCACCAATTGCAGTTGCTGTGCCGTGTGCGGATAAGAAACCAATTTTTTCTGGTTCAATTTGGCTTATAGCCAAGGCTTCGGTTACGACATCAACTTCTCCACGGAGTGATGGAGCTGTATAACCAGCTTTTTCTGACCCGTCGTTATTAACTGCGGTTGCCCGTATGACGGCACGGATGGGATCTCCATCGCGTAATGCTTCGTCAAGTCTTTTAAGAAGAACGATACCAACGCCATTACCATTAACTGTACCATCAGCTGTAGCATCAAAAGGACGGCATATTCCACTACGAGAGAGAATGAGTCCTTCTCTGTGTCGATAACCATCTGTTTGGGGCAGTGTAATTGATACGCCCCCGGCAAGTGCCATGTCACATTCACCTGTGAGGAGGCTTTGGCAAGCCAGATGAACCACTGTAAGTGAAGATGAGCAGGCCGTTTGTACTGTGAGACTTGGGCCGGTCAGATTCAGCAAATGGGAAACACGAGTTGCCAAGTAGTCTCGGTCATTACCAATTGCCATCTGTAGTGATTCTGTTACTCGTGGAGTTCCAGCTCCTTGAATGCGGGATGGAAGATAGCTACTATGGCTTGATGATGCGTAAACCCCAATTCGGCGCGAATCTTTGTTAGTAGCATAGCCTGCATCCTCAAGGGCTTCATAACTGCATTCGAGGAATTTTCGCTGTTGGGGATCCATAAGCTCAGCATCATGAGGTGTTAGGCCAAATAGAGGGGCATCAAATGAAAACACATCATCCAAGCGTCCCATGGCTGTAATGTATTCATCGGTGCCGAGTTCTGCATCTGGAACTCCATCAGCTTTTAAAGCCTCAGAGCTTACGGTATCCGTACAATTCCGCCCATCTTTTATCGCATCCCAAAGAGATTCGAGAGATTGCGCTTTAGGAAAACGTCCAGCAGCTCCGATAATAGCAACAGCGTCGAGTGGTATTTCATTCCAGTTGGCCATTTATTTCTCCCTACGGTATTGGCGGACAGAAGCTCTGCTCGCTAATCTTTTTTCTGCCTGGAGACGTCCTCGGTCTATGGCATCGTTGTTTTTGTTTTCAAAAAGTTTAGCCAGGGCCCGAACACTTGGAGCTTCAAAAAGTTGAATGAGTGCTATATGTTGAGGGAGAATCTCATTGAGTTCCCTGTGTATTTTTACCATCAAGAGGGATGTTACTCCGAGATCAAAAAATTTTTCATCAAGACCAAAGGAAGCAGTGCCGATGTGACGAGCGATAACTTCTCGAATGTTTTCCTCAAGCTCTGTCCCCCGTTCGATGGAATTTAGTTCTGTAAAGTTAGGGGGAGGTAGGCGTTTTCGGTCTATTTTCCCATTATCAGATAGTGGAAGTGAATCAAGCAACACATAGTGCTGAGGAACCATATATCCGGGTAAAAGCGTTCGCAGGGCAGTCCTTAATTCTTCTGCTGTTGGAGGGCGTTGTGGGTTTAGTGGGACAATATAGCCGACGAGTCCAAGGGCGCCTCCAGGCATAGGGCAGACTCCTGCTACGGCAGCAGATACTTCTGGCAAGGTGGAAAGAGCAGATTCGACATCTCCAAGCTCTATCCGAAAACCACCTATTTTTACTTGTGTATCACGACGTCCCAAAAATTCGATTTGGCCATTATTGCGCCAGCGCCCGAGATCTCCCGTTTTGTACAGCCGTTGGCCAGTTCGAGGATGAATGATAAACTTTTGGGCCGTCAGATTTTCATCACCAAGATAGCCAAGGGCTAACCCTCGTCCTCCAATGAAAAGTTCACCTATTACATCATCAGGGCATGGCGTCAGATCGTCATGAAGCACCTCCACGCTCTGGTGTGTCAGTGCCCGCCCATAGGGAATAGATTTCCAGTCGGTAGGAGGATCTGTAGGAGATATTTCGTAGGCAATAGACCAGATGGCAGCTTCTGTTGCACCTCCCAGGCTAATGAGCTTTGTCTCTTTTGAAAAAATATGTGACTGCTTGGGAAGGCGAGCCGGAATCCAGTCACCAGAGAGAAGAGCAAGTCTTGGCATTTGCTTTGGCGAGGCCCCATGCTCAATCAACATTTGCCAAAGGGCAGGAACAGAATTCCAGATAGTTACGGGATGATTGATGAGGCATTGAACCCAAGCCGATGGATCGCGAACTTCATTGGCATTGGGGAGTACTAAATGCCCACCAACTCCTAGTATTCCAAAAATATCGTAAACAGATAGATCAAAAGAGAGTGATGATAATGCAAAGACACTATCCTGAGATGAAATATTGAATCTTGTGTTAATATCATGAATAGTATTTTGTACAGCACGATGAGTCATTACAACGCCTTTAGGAGTTCCTGTAGTTCCAGACGTAAAAATGACGTAAGCTATAGAATCAAGTGAAATATGTTGTGAAGAGAGTGGAGCGTCAAAAGCAGAAAAGTTTGAAAGGTCGCTTGGTTCCACCGTTATTAAAGGGAGATTGCTCCAGTCTGAAGGGGTTGCTTCACCTTCTGCAATGACAGCTTGAATCCCCTGGTTTAGTACGGCCATACGCCTTGCATGTGGCCACATGGGATCTACAGGCACATAAGCAGAACCTGTCAGTATAACACCTAAAACGGCCGCAATTTGTTCCCAGCTTTTGGGAATTCCTATGGCAACAAGGGGATTTTTATTTTCCTTGGAGAGAACTTTTTTTAAGCGTTGAGCTACCCCAGAGGCGGCACAAAAAAGTTCTCTAAAAGTGAGTGATTGATGGGGGGTAATAATGGCGACCTGATCAGGGTTGGTCAAAACATGATCTAGAAATCCCTGATGCAAAAGATGTTCATTATCAAAATATGTTGAAGTTGGTACCTTCCGATTACGCTCTTGTTCTTTGGGTAATGTAATTGTAAGAGGTGTTTCCCACTTTGTAGTAGGAGAGGAAATATTTTTAACAAATTCACTGTATGTTTTAAACATTACATTGAGTACTTCTTCATTAAAAATACCATCAACTATGTCCCAATTATATATAAGTTTGTTGTTTTCTTCAATAACTTGATGGTCAAGCCATATTTGTGGTGTTTGAGTAATAGTGTAACTCGATTTTCCCAATATTCCATTATCTGTATTAAGAATCTCTCCAACATCACCTGCGCCAATTGCACTGGTAAAAACAACAGGCATTAAGATTGGAGTCTTTCTATGTTCGGATAAATCTTGGAGAAATTTTATCCCTGAATAGGAACTATGCTCGAAATCACGCCAAAACTCATCGTCAAGAGAGCGAACATAATCAACAAATGCTTCATCCGGCCTCATTGTACGTACAGCCGTAAGCATGGTAGTGGTGAAGTCACCAACGACGTTCGCAATAGCTGGATTTTCTGATTCTCTATTGAATAGGGTCACATTAAGACAAAAATTTGACCTACCTGACCAGTATCCAAGTACAGCAGAAAAAGCTGCATAAAGTACGACCGATGGAGTAAGGGCATAGCGAGAGCATATCGTCTTGAAAGACGCCCAATCTTCTTGTGTAAGGCTACCTTGCAATCTCCGGAAGTGTTGTTTTACTGGTTCTTTTTCTACAGTGGGTAGAAGGGGAGCCATTGGAAAGGTCGCAAGTCGATCATGCCAATACGTAAGACATTTTTGGTAAAAGGGTGTTTTTTCTTTATTTTTTATTTCAGTAACGTAATCTCCAAAAGTCATACCGAGGCTGGGCAGAGAAGCGTCAGGATGACGATAGTAAAAACTTAATTCTTTTAAACAGATGCCAATACTATATACATCTGCTATAACTGCATCACAACTTAGATGAATACGAATAAAATTTTCAGAAACGATACTTATTTCTAAAGAAATTATCGGCCACTTTGTCAGATCCGGGATTCTATGAGATAGTAAATTTCGTTTTTCTTCAAGACGTTGTTTTTTTTCTATCTCAGACAATAAGCGATAATCATCAACATGCCATGGAACAGATGGCACAGTTGGTTGTACTTTGAAGAAGCCTTCAGGTGTTACTGTTGCTCGAAGCATGTCATGTCTTGCAATGACTTTATCCCAAGAGGAATGTAGGCGTTCAATATCTAACATTCCACAATCAAACTCCTGATAACCATGACTTGCCACTCCACTTAGTCTAACTCCTGCTGTTCGACCAAGCCAGTATGCACGTTGAACATCTGTCATAGGAAATTCGAGGGGAGCAACAGCCGTTACGGGGGGATGTTTTGCCTTGCTTAAGCCCTTTGCCTTTGCCAATTTGGCAAAAAGAGCTAATTGTTCTGTAGTAAGACTCATGATGTTGCTCCTAAAGACCTAGAAACTTCTTCAGGTGTCATCTGTTTTACGCTTTCGAGTAATTCCGCAAGAGCAAAGAGGCGGGATTTTTCTTCTGGAGACTGGGTCAATGTGTCTGCAATTTTAGCTACTGTTCTGTTTCGGAAAATTTGAGCAACGGTAAAGCTTGGAAGATCAAAAAGTTCACGTATTTCTTTTGCCAGAGGCATAGCCATAAGACTATCTCCTCCCAATTCGATGTAATCATCATCAATCCCAATTCCCTTTAGACTCAAGCGAGCTTCAAAGAGGCTAATCAGGATTTTATCCAGTGTATGCCGTGCACCACGCCAAGCTACGGAAAGAATAGGCCGCGGGGAATTTTCCCCTTCGCTCCTTATGTCTGCGGATTCCAGCACCTCTGTAGCCAAACCTCGCTTGGCACGTGCTTCTTCCAACATGATGAATAAACTACGACTACTTACAATTGGGAGTTCAGTAGGACATGTGATGCATTGGCTTAAAACTTTTCCAGCATCGTCGGGTGTAATTCCACCTTTTAAAGTTTCCCCAGAAAGACGCTCGTGCAGTTCTGCAATTTTATTAATCATACCAACTTGATGCCATACATCCCATCGAATACTTCGAATTTGGGTTTGGCTTTGATGTTGGTTTTTGGATGCCCATGTATCTAGCAAAATATTGGCTGCTGTATTGTCTAGCTGGCCCACTGCGCCACAGAGAGCACCAATAGAAGTATTCAAAATTACAAAATCTAAATTTTCAGTATGAAGTATATTATCAATATATAATAAAGGGATAACTTTAGCAGACCAGTTTTGCATGTCTTGAATTTTATAAGACATAGCTTGCATCAATCCGCCACCAGTAACACCACTTGCATGTATAATACCTTTTAATGGTCCATATTGAAGATTAATTTTATCTACTATTTCTTTAATAGTATCTAAATTTTTAAAGTCGAGTGAAAAAGGAACTATCGTTACCCATTCATTATTGCACCGTTCCCAAAAATCTACAGAATGAGATTGGCGTTGGATAGGGATTAATGTAATATGGCAATGCTGAGATAGCGCAGCCGCTGATAATTCTTCCATAAATTTTTGCCCAATACCACCACTACCTCCCAATATGAGGTAACTACATTTATCTTTCAGTATTATTGGAGATGCAATAGTTGCAGGTACTGAGAGTTCTGTTGGTACTTCTTGCCAGATTTTTCCAAAGCGAATAGCAATAAGAGAAGTCAGTACATGTGTTGCAATATGATTACCAATAACTTTTTCGATAGCTTTAATATTGTTTTTTTCGAGTGAATTGTCTCCAATATCAATTACACAGCCAAAAGTGTTTTTGGCTTCAAAGGGCAATACACGAGCAGGAGCCAATAAAATGCTTGTGTCAAAGCGTGGAAGTTCCGTTCCAAAAGACGTTGCGCCACGGGTAAGCCAATAAACGCTCCTAGGCTGAGCGTCGGCAAACTCTGATAACCATGCGCAGAGCTCAATGGCACGTGAGCATGAATCTGCTGCAGCATTCAGCGAGTCTTTATTTTGTTCTAGAAAACGACAATCTAGTAAGATATCTGGAGAAATTTTAGTTTGCTTTAATTCTTTTACGGAATGAACCGAGATAGCATTCCACCCACATTGTAAAAGTTCTTGAACCAGTGTGGATGTTTTTTCTCCGAGTACTACGATAGATTCACGGGAGATCGAAGCGTCGGGAAGCAGCATTTCCTGCCAGCAAAGAGCTGAAACTCGGGGGCCTTCCGATTCGTTCTCTTTTTCTTCGCGAATGGTATCCAGCCAGAATCTGTGGCGTTCGAAAGGATATGTGGGTAGAGCCACTGTACGACCGCCACCATTTAAGGTTTCAATTTTTTTCCAGTCTGCACTACCTCCTTGTTGCCAGATAGCCCCAATAGCTTCCAGTAGTGCGTAGGATTCTGTATTTTTTCCTTGTTCAGCAGGCATTACTGGTATGATGGGAGAGCGCCCAGCAAAAGCAGGGTGGCGGCGTAACATTGCGCTCAGTTTTCGGGAAGGGCCGACTTCAAGTAAAATAACGTCCCCAGTTGTGCAGAGTTCAGAAATTTCATCTGAAAGTCTGACTGGAGCACGCATTTGTCTTGTCCAATATTCAGGATCAACGGCTTCATAATCTGTCAACCAGCGCCCTGTGACATTTGAAAGAATAGGGATCGTAGGCGCATGGAGTACAATTTTTTTGAGGTACTCTCTTAAGCTGGGGATAACCCCATCCAAAAGGGAAGAATGACCAGCTTTGTCTGCGGCAATTCGGGAAAAAGAAATATTTTTTGTAGCTAGGTTCAACTGGAGTTTTTCAATATCCTCCTTTGAACCAGAAACTACGCATCCATTGGGTGTAATAATGGCACTGACAGAAATTCTTTGAGGCAGTTGTTGGGTTAATTCTTTTTCAGAGAGAGGGATGAAAAGCATTCCCCCATTAGGGGAGTTCTCAATAAGCCTGGACCGTTCAGCAATTAGTCGTGCAGCATCAGTTTCTGAAAAAATTCCGGCAAATGTTGCTGCCACATACTCACCAGCGGAATGTCCCATGACATATGAAGGTGATATTCCGAGTTCTTGCAAGAATTTTGCTAATGAATACTCAACACAAAAGAGTGCACAAGTTCCCACAACGGTATCTTGTAACTGTGCAGGATCACGGAGAGAAGAAAAAACATCAATTTTTACTTCATTAAGGAATATACTGCAAATATTATTAAAAATTTTTTCAAATATTGGGAATTGCTTTTTGAGGTCTAGTGCCATTTCTATATGTTGAGAACCAAATCCTGGGAATAAAAAGGCCACAGGGACAGATTTAGCTGGATCTGTGAGCTTAGTACTCCTACGAAGTAATCCGGGGGAATCAAGTGCCTGTAATAGGGACTCTCGATTTTCGCATGCAATACTTACTCTGAAAGAGTGCATATCACGCCCTAAAAGAAGTGTATGAGCAATATCAGCCAGTGAAATTTCTGGTTGTGTGCGTAGCCATGTTGCTAATTCTTTAGAGCGTTTTTCCAGTGCTGTTTTTGTTTTTGCAGAGAGTGTAATAAGAGAAAGTGTATTTTGTTCCTTTTTTTGAATTCGTGGGCCTTCTTCTAAAATCAAATGTACATTATTTCCACCTATTCCAAGGGAATTAACAGCAGCAATACGTTTTTTTCCTGGAGCTACATTCCATACCTCACTGTGCTGGGCCACACGAAATGGCGTTTTCTCTAAGGACAGGCGAGGGTTTGGAGCATGAAAGTCCAGTGATTCAGGGATTGTTTGATGGTAAAGCGAAAGAACTGTTTTTATTAGTCCTGCTACTCCAGCGGCAGCGTTTAAGTGACCGATTGATGTCTTGACCGAACCAAGGTAGCAGTATTGTTTTGGGGCGTTATCTGGTAATTGCCAAGCTTGAGTCAAAGCTGCAACTTCCATAGGATCACCAATCGGCGTACCTGTGCCATGCCCTTCTACATAGCCGATTTCCAATGGAGAAATGCCGGACATTGCTAGAGCGTCTGCAATGACTGAACTTTGCCCCGATACAGACGGCGCATAGTAACCTGTTTTTTCAGATCCGTCATTGCCTATGGCATACCCCGTGATGACAGCATATATCACATCGTGATCTTTCAAGGCGTCTTCAAGTCGTTTTAGAACAACGACCCCAACTCCTTCGCCTTCGTTAACTCCAGTGGCATCATCGCTATAGGCGCGTATATGACCATCTATGGATAAGGGCCCCTCAGGTTCATATGCATAACCTTCATATTCACCCGTTTTGAGACCAACTCCTCCGGCTAAAGCAAGATCACACTGTGCGGAAAGGAGTGACTGGCAGGCGAGCGCTATACTGGCAAGTGAGGAAGAGCATGCACATTGTACCGCTAGTGCTGGCCCTTTCAGATTTAGCTTATAAGCAACACGGGAGGCGATATAATCCTTATCACATGTCGCGAGCATATCAACCAATTCCACAGGACGGGCATGACGGATTTGCTGGGCAAGACGGAGCGCATATCCATTAAAATTACAACTGGCAAAGACCCCTGTCAGTGCGGAATTGGTCTTTGGGGCAATCCCTGCATGTTCAAGTGCTGCATAAGAGTATTCTAAGAATAGACGATGTTGCGGATCCAACATCTTCGCTTCGCGAGAAGAGATATCGAAAAAATCGGCATCAAATTTGTCTGCATCTGGAAGAGGGAAGCCATAATGGACCAATCCATCTTTTACAGAGGAAAGCTGTACTCCTCCTGTTGTACCTGTCTGTAGATTATGCCAGAATTGATCGATATTTTCGGCACCAGGAAAACGGCCTGCCATACCAATAACGGCTATTTTAAGGGAATCATCGGTCATGGCTTTCTCCTGTTTCTTGCGTGAGTTGCCAAAGTATTGAGTTTTTGTATACGAGTCAGCCCTCGCTCCATATCAATACTTTCTGGATGTTCTGCATCAATAAGGTATTTTGCCTGACTAGCTATAGTTGTATACTGGAAAAGTGAAATGACAGGAACAGTTTTTCCCAGAGCTTTTGTTAAGCGGGACGCAAGCTGTAATGCGAGAAATGATGTTCCGCCAGCATCAAAGAAAGAAACGTCAACACCGGGGTAAGTATTGAGTATATCTCCCCATATATCAGCAATTTTCTGTTGTGATTCAGACTCTAGAAATACTTTTTTAGTTTTTTGATATATTTGAATTGTGTCTTTGGCCTTGGTAACCAATTTTTGCCGATCAATTTTTCCATTAGAAGTTAGTGGCAGACTTGACTCAAAATAAATTTCTGCGCCCCCTCATCGAGCAGGGCCATGTCTATGTGGCACAGCCCCC
>OGYS01000999.1_pt1 | contig 17799 bp, 23 predicted proteins | sample 1576611 | NCBI WGS metagenome assembly OGYS01 (sample SAMEA3541571, study PRJEB24748) | human gut metagenome | biome: human gut; feature: human-associated habitat; material: faeces | place: China | collected 2012
TGTTGAATCAGCTACTGTAAAAAATATTGAGCAAAAGAATTAGTTTATTCAGAGGAGAAAATATGAAACCAATTATTTCCATCATCATGGGCTCCAAATCCGACTGGAGCACTATGCAAAAAACCGCTCAAGTTTTGGATAACTTCGGCGTGGCGTATGAGAAGAAAGTCGTCTCAGCCCACCGCACACCAGACCTCATGTTCAAACATGCAGAAGAAGCCCGCAGCCGCGGCATCAAGGTTATCATTGCAGGTGCAGGCGGTGCCGCGCATTTACCGGGTATGGTGGCAGCTAAAACAACACTGCCTGTTATCGGTGTGCCTGTCAAATCACGCGCACTCAGCGGCTTGGACTCGCTCTATTCCATTGTGCAGATGCCGGGCGGTGTGCCTGTGGCAACTATGGCCATTGGTGAAGCGGGAGCGACCAATGCTGCCTTGACAGCCCTGCGTATCTTGGCCATTGAAGACCAAAACTTGGCAGCCGCGTTAGCAGATTTCGCAGAGGAACAGGGAAAAATCGCAGAGGAGTCAACGAATGAACTCAACTAAAACCATTGGCATAATCGGCGGCGGTCAGCTGGGTCAGATGATGGCTATCGCGGCGGTTTACATGGGGCATAAGGTGGTGACGCTGGATCCGACGGCGGACTGTCCTGCCTCGCGCGTGTCTGAGATGATTGTGGCGCCTTACGATGATGTGGATTCTTTGCGCCAATTGGCTGTGCGTTGCGACCTGCTGACCTATGAGTTTGAAAATGTCGACGCTGACGGCCTTGACGCTGTTATCAAAGACGGTCAGCTTCCACAAGGAACAGACCTGCTTCGCATTTCACAAAACCGTATCTTTGAGAAGGACTTCCTCTCAAACAAGGCTAAAGTAACAGTTGCTCCTTACAAGGTTGTGACATCTAGCCTTGATTTGGAAGATATTGACCTTTCTAAAAAATATGTCCTCAAGACAGCGACAGGCGGTTACGATGGCCACGGTCAAAAAGTCATCACATCAGCTGATGATTTGGAAGAGGCAAATGCCCTTGCTAACTCAGCAGAGTGTGTCTTGGAAGAGTTCGTCAACTTCGACCTTGAAATTTCAGTCATCGTGTCTGGTAACGGCAAGGATGTGACAGTTTTCCCAGTTCAGGAAAATATCCACCGCAACAACATCCTCTCTAAAACCATCGTGCCTGCTCGCATTTCTGATAGTCTAGCTGAGAAAGCTAAAGCCATGGCTGTGAAGATTGCCGAGCAACTTAACCTCTCTGGTACCCTATGTGTGGAAATGTTTGCGACAGCTGATGACATCATCGTCAACGAAATCGCACCACGCCCACACAATTCAGGCCACTACTCAATTGAAGCTTGTGACTTTTCACAATTTGACACGCATATCTTGGGCGTTCTCGGAGCGCCACTCCCAGCAATCCACCTTCATGCACCAGCTGTCATGCTCAACGTCCTCGGCCAACACGTCGAAGCAGCTGAGCGTTATGTCACAGAAAATCCAAGCGCCCACCTCCACATGTATGGTAAACTAGAAGCGAAGCACAACCGCAAAATGGGTCATGTGACTTTGTTTAGTGATGAACCAGATAATGTGGTTGAGTTTGGGAAAGGAATTGATTTTTAGGTGAAAATAGCAATCCTAGGACTCGGAGTCATTGGAACGACTTATGCCTATGCTTTTCAAAAAGCAGGTCATCAAGTAGAACATGTCCTTAGAGACAGTAAGCGGAACAATGCTCCCAAATCCCTCTCGGTTGATTTGCTAGATGGTCGCTATCATTCCAAAGGTGAGAACAAGCATGATACCTATGAGGTTCATGTGGCAGAAGCTGATTCGGAATATGATTTTATTTTTCTCAGTGTTCGTCATGGTTTTGTCAAAGAAGCCGTGGAAACCTTGCGAAAAAATAATATCAAAGGCACCCTCGTTTTCTTCTGCAATTTCTGGAATACACGAAAAGATGTCCAAGAGTGGGCAGGAGATTACGACTATATTCTGGCCTTTCCGACAGCGGGTGGTCACATGCAGGAAGACCATTTGGATGGTGTCTTGTTTGACCATTTAATGCTCGAAGGTGAGCAAAAAGCGCACATTTCTAACTATTCTGATTTGACGACTTTGCTGAGTTCTGCAGATTTGAAGTGGGAAGTGCCTCATGATATGGTCGAGTGGATTTGGATTCACATGGCGATTAATGCGGGTGTTACTTCGACAGCTGCACGTTCAGGAAATATGGAAAATCCAGAAGAATTGGCTCTGAACTTGATGAATAGTTCTTCGGAATTGTCATTGGCTATCAAGGCCATTCGAGAGGCTTTGAAGGTCGTAGAAGCGCGTGGCGTGAATTTGAAGCTTTACAAAGCCGAACTCTTGCCCTACAAAATTCCCGCTTGGATTGCAGGAAAAGCCATGAAAATCATGTTTGCGAAAAATGAGCTGACACGAAAAATCATGACCTTACACAATGATAAACAGGACATCTTCTATTGTTGTCAAAGTGTCTATCAGACTGGTCAGGAGTTAGGTATTGAGATGCCCATTCTGGAAGCAAATATGAAGGGAATTTCGATTTAGGAGGTTTTATGATTCAACTCATCGTCAACGCATTTGTTGAAAAAGATAAGACTGGAGCAGTCGTCGAAGTCTTGTATGCTAGTAGCAATCACGAAAAAGTGAGAGCTAAGTATGAAGAGTTGGTTGCTCAATATCCTGAAAACTATTTAGCTATCTATGATTTGCCGATGGATACTGATTTGAATAAACTAGATCACTATCCATCAGTGTGGATTGGGAAAGAGGAGTTTGAATAGGAGACCTTAATGGCGATATTTAATTTTGGAAAACCCAAAGATGAAGCTTTAGAAAATAAAATTCAGAGATTAAATCAAGAGATTGCAATTCAAAAAGCAAAATTGACAGATTTAAAAGCTCAAATAAAGATAGCAGACGATATAGTCTCGTTAAATACTGAGTTATCTCAGAAACGGTCAGAATTATTTGCTATTCAGAACGAGATTTCCTTAGCTAATGACACACTTGGATTACAAGAGTTTGGATTTTTTGAAAGACAGTATAAGTTTTCTGATAGCACAAAATATAAGGAAGCTTTAGATAATTTGAGAAAACAGCAGAAAGACTTAGTTAAATCTGGTCAGGCTGGTAGAATTATAGTACCTATGCTTTTAGATAATAATCAAAGCAAGGGAAGGGCAATGCAGAATCAGCTTATTAAAGCAGCTATTCGTGGCTTTAATGGTGAAGCGGATGCCTTGTTAGTAAAAGTTTCTGTTTCGAATGTTGAAAAGAAAATTCAGGCATTGAAGAAAGCATTCCAACAACTGAATAGAATGTATTCACGTAATCAAATTGAAATTACGATACCCTATCTAAATTTGAAAATTGAAGAATTACGTCTAGCTGCTGAGTTTGAGCTACAGAAGCAAGAAGAAAAAGAATTACTTCGAGAGCAAAGAGCAAAAGAGCGTGAGGACAAAAAACTTCAGGCTGAAATTAAAGCACGCCGAAAGCAATTGGAAAAAGATAGAACTCACTTTAAAAATATGGTTTCTAAGGTTGAGGAACTTTTGAAAAATGCTACTGGTGAAGAGTTTGAAGAACTTCAGAGACAGTTATCTGAGTACCAAGATAAATTATCTGAATTAGATGAAATCGAAGAAGATATTGATTATCGTGAAGGTCATGCAACTGCCGGCTACGTATATGTAATCTCTAACATTGGTTCTTTTGGTGAAGATGTTTATAAAATTGGAGTTACTCGTCGTTTAGAACCTCTCGAACGCATCAGGGAATTAAGTAGTGCGTCTGTACCTTTTCAATTTGATGTTCATGCTTTGATTTTTAGTGAGGAAGCCTTTGCATTAGAGACTGAATTACATAATCAACTAAGTGAGTATAAGGTTAATAAAGTAAATAACCGTAAAGAATACTTCAAGGTTCCATTTGAAAAAATTAAGGCACTTTTGGATAAACACGAAGAGTTAACTATAGAATTAAATGAGAACGCGGAAGCATTCGAATATAGACAGACTCTACTGAAGGGGTAGCTATAGATGAAGTGGTTATTTTTAGTATTATTTATTGGGTGTGGGGTAAATGCATTAGGTTTATCTTCTGATGATAATGAAGATGAATTAGATGAAAACGAAACATTTTATTCAAATGTAACTTCTGCAGAAAAACCTCAGACCTCTAAGGAAGAAAGGCTAAAGTGGGCAGTTGCTACGGCAGTATTTCTAGTTTTATTTTTGATATTTGCATTTTTTAGATAATTTAAAGGAGAAACAACAACATGATCGAACGTTACTCTCGCCCAGAAATGGCGAACATTTGGACTGAAGAAAATAAATACCGTGCTTGGCTTGAGGTGGAAATCTTGGCCGATGAAGCATGGGCTGAATTGGGAGAAATTCCTAAGGAAGATGTGGCTTTGATTCGTGAAAAAGCGGACTTTGACATCGACCGTATTTTGGAAATTGAGCAGCAAACACGTCACGATGTCGTTGCCTTCACACGTGCGGTTTCTGAAACGCTTGGTGAAGAGCGTAAGTGGGTTCACTATGGTTTGACTTCTACTGACGTGGTAGATACTGCCTATGGTTACCTCTACAAACAAGCTAACGACATCATCCGCAAAGACCTTGAAAACTTCCTCAACATCATCGCTGACAAAGCGAAAGAACACAAGTTCACTATCATGATGGGTCGTACGCACGGTGTGCACGCTGAGCCTACAACTTTTGGTCTTAAATTGGCAACTTGGTACAGCGAAATGAAACGTAACATTGAGCGTTTCGAGCATGCGGCTGCTGGTGTGGAGGCTGGTAAGATTTCTGGTGCGGTTGGTAACTTTGCCAACATCCCACCATTCGTTGAAAAATACGTCTGCGACAAACTTGGTATCCGTGCTCAAGAAATCTCTACACAGGTCCTTCCTCGTGACCTTCACGCTGAGTACTTTGCAGTTCTTGCTAGCATCGCAACTTCTATCGAGCGTATGGCAACTGAAATCCGTGGTCTTCAAAAATCTGAACAACGTGAAGTGGAAGAGTTCTTTGCCAAAGGTCAAAAAGGATCTTCAGCAATGCCTCACAAACGTAACCCAATCGGTTCTGAAAATATGACAGGTCTTGCGCGTGTTATCCGTGGTCACATGGTAACAGCTTATGAAAACGTAGCCCTTTGGCACGAACGTGATATCTCTCACTCATCAGCTGAGCGTATCATCGCACCAGATACAACTATCTTGATTGACTACATGCTCAACCGTTTCGGAAACATCGTTAAGAACTTGACAGTCTTCCCAGAAAACATGATCCGCAACATGAACTCTACATTTGGTCTTATCTTCAGCCAACGTGCCATGCTTACTTTGATTGAAAAAGGTATGACACGTGAGCAAGCTTACGACCTTGTTCAACCTAAGACTGCCCAATCATGGGATAACCAAGTAGACTTTAAACCACTTCTTGAATCAGATCCAGAGGTAACATCTCGTCTCACTCAAGAAGAGATCGACGAAATCTTCAACCCAGTTTACTACACTAAACGTGTTGATGAAATCTTCGAACGCATCGGTTTGGGTGACTAATTTATATAAAGAAAAAGCAGGTCCGCCTGCTTTTTGTGGTGAAAAATGGAAAAAGTAATTGTATTAGTAATAATAGGTTTAATCATATTATTGTTGAATATTCCTTTATTATCTTCTCACTCAGCATTATTCAATAATATTTATCAATATTTAGTATCTAGCACAGGTAATAACAAGGATTATTTTCAAGTTGTCTTTTCAGCTGTAGCAATATTAACTACTTATCTGGTATTTAATCTTCAGAGAGTTAGAGAAAGGAGAATCCAAGAAGAGGAGAGTATAAAAGATAGGGAGAATGAACTAGTTAAGGAAAATGAGAAACAAGAACAATTTTTTGCAGAACGAGAAATGGAGCTATCACAAGTTAGACCTTTGTTTATGATCAACAAGTTGGAAAATGAATATGAAATTGAGTTGTTTATGAAAGGGAAAGAGCCACTTACAAATATAAAAATTTATTCTAAGTTAATTGAAGGTGACTTTGATGAAATTAGACCGACTTTGTTTGGTAATGCGACAAGAGGTGATATATTGTTTAAATTTGATCCATTAGAGACGGAGATGGTTCTAGTTTCTTGTATGACATTTCTAGATGAAAGGATATATTTTGTTTATTATATTGGTGATAGCATGCTTCATTTTAGAGAGGTTACTCTCTTAGGTGAGTTTGAGTATAGTAAGCAAAATCTAAATAGGACATCTCTATCGGAAGCATCAGGTAATGAATTAGATAAATACATAGAACTATACAAGAGTCAAGTTAAGTATGATTATCTGAAAGACTTACCTCAGTTAATGTTTTCTCAAATGTTACATCGTGGTTTCTTCAAAGATTACTTATCAATTAATGAGAGTCCAAACTATGGATTAAAATTAGTATTAGCAATGCAACAGGAAAGTATAGGACAGATATTTTCAGAATCTATTCGATTTGTTAGAGATTATACAAAAATGGATATAGATGCATTAGGACAGTTCATAGATGTATTAATAAAGTATTTATCTGATTCATGGTATTTAACAACAAATAATATTGAGGAAGATAAATATTATTTTAGTAATAAAGTAACTTTCAATAAACAGGATTTACAAGAATACTATAGTAATTTCTTCTTACAAGAAGAAATTACAAAAGATGCTATGATAGAGTATATGAAGTCGTTAAAGAAAGATATTGTAGAATTTCAGAATGTAAATGAGTATTTTTTACGAGTACTAGAGGTGTATTTCAGAGACCATGTTCAACTTGCGGACGGAAGAAAAGATTCCAATATAGAAAAAGAGACTGTTTTCTCCTATATACGTCAGGATTTAAGAAGAACGCTTTTAAATTTTACAACTAAATAGTTTAGAGTAGACTTTTTTGATGGTGACATTTATGTCACTAGTTTTGTTTCTTTTTCAGCCTTATAATAGGGTCATCGTAAGAAAACTATCAGAAAGGAGAAGTTAGCAATCTTAAAAGGACGACTTAACTATTTACCGGAACTTAGCCTCTTAATAGTAAGCATTGCCTATAATATCATCCGCATCATGAATGATCTTGGAAGTATCAAAGCCCCCTCTTGGTTTTTAGATATGGATATCCCTAGTGGGTCCTTACTATTACTTATTTTGCTTATTATTTTAAAAAGTGAAGCAAGAGAATAAAACTTTAAGCAAGTTTTAAGTTTATTAGTTTATATTATAACCATCCTAATAAAACAACTAGCTTTGGTGAGCTAGTAGTAAAAAAAACTTTTTCATAACTAATCTCCCCGAAGAAAGTCTAGAAATCTAGGCTTTTTTCTTGTTTTTTGAGCTTTTATTAGGGAATTTTAAGAAAATACTTGAAAACCCTTCCAAAACAAGGTAATATAGTTATATAAAGATTCTATTGGACAAGCGGTCACCTTGGAGGATTAGGAAGAAGAGGTTGGGAAGCCTGTACAATCGTATCTTTTCAGTGGTCTTTGAACTGCTGTGAAAATCCCTTAGGGGATTTTTTTCTGCGATTTAAGGTTTCTTTAAGGAAGGCAAGTTATACTCTAAGTCTCCTAAATAACTTTTACTGAACGCCGTTCAGTAAGTCTCGTTGGCTTACACTTTTTGTAGAACAACGAACTTTTCTTTTTCATAATCTCCAAAAGAGCTCAACACCATGTGTTGGGTTCTTTTTTTGGCAATTAAAAAAACGCCCTTAGGCGTTTTGAATATGGCTTACATCTCGTCTGGAGCTTCAACACCGAGAAGGCGAAGAGCTTCTTTGAGGACTGTTGCTGTTGCGTAGCAAAGAGCCAAACGGCTGTCACGTTCTGGGCTTTCGTCCAAGATACGTGTGTGTGCATAGTATTTGTTAAAGGCTTGGGCCAAGCTGATAGCAAATTTCGCAACGATAGATGGCTCAAAGTTGTCTGATGCACGGTTGATGATACGTGGGAAGTCTTGGATGAGTTTGATGATTTCCCAGCTTTCAACGTCGTTTAGGCTGTATGTAGCATCTGCAGATGGCGTGAAGTTAGCCTTGCGCAAGATAGATTGGATACGAGCGTGTGCATATTGAACGTAAGGTCCAGTTTCTCCCTCGAAGGATACCATGGCATCAAGGTCGAAGTCGTAACCATTCATACGATCTGTTTTAAGGTCGTAGAATTTGATAGCTCCAACACCTACAGCATGAGCAACAGCTTCCTTGTTAGGCAAGTTTGGATTCTTAGCTTCGATTTGAGCCTGGGCACGGTTAACAGCTTCGGCAATAGTTGGCTCAAGCAAGATAACGTTCCCCTTACGAGTTGACAATTTCTTACCGTTCTTAGTTACAAGACCAAAGGCAACGTGAGTCATGTCGTCAGACCAGTCGTAGCCCATTTCTTTAAGAACAGCTTTCAACTGTTTGAAGTGAGCAGATTGTTCATTACCAACCACATAGATGGCTTTGGCAAAGTCGTAAGTACGTTTACGGTAGAGGGCAGCAGCCAAGTCACGTGTGATGTAAAGTGTCGCACCATCTGATTTTTTGATGAGGGCTGGGTGTTCGATACCGTATTTTTCAAGGTTAACCACTTGGGCACCTTGAGATTCTTGGAGAAGTCCTTTTTCTGTCAAGATGTCAACGACTTCATCCATCTTATCATTGTAGAAGGCTTCACCGTTGTAGCTATCAAAAGAAACACCGAGTTCATCGTAAAGACGGTTGAATTCCACCAAGCTTTCGTCACGGAACCATTGCCAAAGGGCAGTTGCTTCCTCGTCACCAGCTTCCAATTTGCGGAACCATTCACGAGCTTCTTTGTCTACAGATGGGTCTTCTTCAGCTTCGGCATTGATACGCACATAAAGTTGAAGGAGTTCGTTGATAGGGTTAGCTTTGACAGCTTCCTCGCTACCCCATTTCTTATAGGCAACAATCAGCATACCAAACTGTTTACCCCAGTCACCCAAGTGGTTGATGCGGACTGGTTTGTAGCCTTGTTTAGCTACGATGTTGGCAAGAGCATCAGCGATAACTGTTGAACGCAAGTGACCGATAGAGAAAGGTTTAGCGATGTTAGGACTAGACATATCAAAGGCGATGTTACGTCCGTGACCGATGTTTTGGTCAGCGTAGTGGCTGCCTTGAGCGATGACTTGTCCAAGAACGTCCGCTGAGATTTTTGATTTATCAAGGAAGAAGTTGATATAAGGACCAACAGCTTCAACTTTTTCAAAGTTTGAGGCATCGATTTTTTCAGCGATGTCTGCTGCAATCATCTGAGGAGCCTTGCGCAAGACTTTAGCCAATGAGAAGGCAGGAAAGGCGAGGTCCCCCATGTCAGCATTTTTAGGGGTTTCAAGCAGATTTTGAATGTTTTCTTGTTCCAATTCGGGAACAACTTTGGCAATTTCTGCTGCAATGAGTTCTTTAGTATTCATAGGTACTCCATTTCAAATCTTGTCATTCATACCTATTTTACCATTATTTTAGTTAATAGGGTAGGGACAAGAAAGCATCTATTAGGAAGTATTTCATGAAAGAATACCACTGTTATCGGTTAGAATAAGCACCCCCTTTGAAAATAAAGGGTCTGTAACTGCTAACTCATATTCTAATTTCAATTTGCTTACCTTTTTGCTTACTTTTAGATAGATTTTAGTGCTTGCTCATAAAATGACGTCGCTTTTTTAGCGTTCTCTTTTGATAAGTGACTGTATGTGTCCATAGTCATTGAAAGAGTGGAATGGCCTAGACGATGCTGCAGCTCTTTATAAGGAATACCCGAATTAAGGAGCAAACTGGCATGAGTATGTCGGAAACCGTGGAAACCTATATTATTTACCCCTGCTTTTTTAAAATGCGTCCTAAGTCGGCCCGATGCTGCTTTAGAACTTGGATAGGCTTTGATGAAATCAGAGAATACCACTGTTTCAGTCCTACCTAGTTTCCAAGCCTCTTGAGTTTGCTTGCGTTGGTATCTTTTAAGCATGGTTGCGGTTTGCTGATCTATGTCGATATCTCGGTAACCGGATTTTGATTTTGGACTGTTTAACTCCATTTCACAGTTTAAAGTCTTTGTTATATGCACAACCGAGTTATCAAGATCAATATCAGACCATGAAAGAGCCAAAGCCTCGTTAATGCGGCAACCCGTAGCAAGTAAGAACTTATATAGCGTGATATCATAATAAGTATTATATTTAGTGTTATCCAAGCTATCAAGATAGGTAAGAAATTGTTTTAGCTCGTCATTATTGAAATGCTTAACTTTGGCTTTCTTATCCTTTTGAGTGTTTCGAGGCAAAACAACGTTATTGGCTGGGTTTGTGGGAATGACTTGTAAAATCACTCCATACTGTAATATACGCTTGTTAAGGGTGTGAATTTTGCCGTAATGAAGATAAGCACCAACTTCACCAGTATTTGTACTGTTTGCCAGCTTATTCATAGTGGACTGAATGAGTGGGGTGGTCAGCTTATCTAATTTAAAGCCACCAAACAACGGTAAAACATGGTTGTTTAAGAGCACTTTTTGTGTCTTCCTTGTGTTAGCTTTAACTGTATTCTTGTAGCTATCCCACCATGAAGCGGCTAACGCCTCGTATGTTTCTATTGCTGCTTCTTTATAGCGTGTTGATCCATTAGCTTTAAAATCAAATTGCGCTTGTTGGGCTTTGGTCTTGAGTTCTTTCTTTGTCCTGCCAGTGACTTTAGTTGTTACTTTCTTGCCAGTGACTGCATCAACGCCAAGATATACATTAGCACGATAGACGGTTGACCCGTCTTTTTTCTTTATCTCGTTAATCTTCATAATGATAAACCTTTCTAAACATCAGCAGGCAAGCCGTAATAAAGTTTTTAGAGTGGTTTATATGTTTAAGAGATAGTGTTATATCAGTCATTAGAATTTCGTTTCTTCGTTTTGCGAAGAATTAAACAATGAGCGAACAAAGAATAAAGCTCGAGTGAAGCTAGAGAAAGCAAACTAGATTAGTTATTCTTGTTAACCTCGTTTACCTTAGCTAACGCTTGAATTAAGTCAGTAGTCAGTCGATTAAGTTGTTCGCTAGAAAGTTTAACAAGGCTTTCGGTAGAAATTTTACTTAATTCTGACAGTTTCTCATTGACACTAGCTATTTGAGCCTCAAGATTTCCAAATTGCTCCTTTATATATTTTTGCCTTTCCTCTTTGGGCAACTTCATGAGTTCTGCATCGCTTAAAGCAGGCTTACGGGGAGTGATTTTTACTGGTTTAACATCTTCTGGATTAAGATGCATTCTATCCCAAGCTAACGCTAGATAATGTTGAGTTAGTTCTGGGTGTTTTTTTAAATCTTCTTTTTCAGATTTACTTAGGTGTTGATCTAAGTCTTTTGCTAAATCATCTAAAAAATCAAAAGAATTATCACTATATCCTAGTAAATAATTTGTACTCACGTTGTAAATCTTAGCTATCTTGTCCCATATCTCGCTATTTCTAGGAGAACGTTTACCGTTTTCATAGGATGAAAGCTGGCCAGTCGAAACAGTTACCCCTTCTTCTTTTAACTTTTTTTGGAGTTCTTCCAAAGTATCGTTATTTTTTAATCTTTCTTCTTTTAGTCTATTATTCACCAAGTTACTATACTACCTTTCATAAATGATTTTAACACAAAAAGTCTATATTTCAATCATTCACTTTCAAAATGAAAATTTTTTCCGCTTGACATTTTCAATTTGAAAGTATAGAATGAATTTACTCTCAAATTGAGAGAATGAAAGAAAGGAGTAAAAAATATGATTATTACTTGCGATATTAGCGAAAAAGTCAAAGTAAAACGTGCGAAATCTGATTTAACTAAGACTGATTTAGCGAAAAAGCTAGGTATTGCACGGAGTACCCTTCTAAAAATTGAAAAAGGAGACTATAACGCTCCCAAACGCATTTATCAAGCAGTCATGAACTGGCTTATTGAAGATTTATAGAATTAAAAGAGCAACAAAAAAAGCCTATGTGAGCTACCAACTACCAAGGCTTTAACAACTTTAACTAAAAATGAATTACAGCAGGCAAGCCGTAATAAGGTTTTTAGTATCTGTATTTGATACCTCAATTATATCATAGATTGCTGGTATCGTGTACCCCTACTTAGAGGCCACCTCTTAAAAATGGATAAAGCGAGCTTCCAAATTCTGCGACGTCGCAGAATTTAGGCCTACTTAGAGCGCTACCTCTTAAAAATGGATAAAGCATCACAGAAAAAAACAAGGTCTAACCAGTAATAAACATAAATGAGGTAATAACATGACAAAGAAAACAGAAAACAAAAATACAATCAGTGTTGCACAGAGCAACAAGCTAGGTCTTAAATTACATGGCGTCATGTCTGGTTTGCAAGCACTACGCCACCACGATAACACTCTTATGATCGCAAAGCACGCAGGGGCAGATAATGGGCTACTACGCCTTGAAACAGATAAATTTCTTGAAACAGTCTTTGATATGTTAGAAATTTATTCTAACGAGCTAGATAGAGTTGCGTTTTATCTGCTCGAGTGTGACAATCCAGAGGAATTGCGAGCATACGAGGCAGAGGAAAGAGGCGAGTAAATCATGGCCACAGAATTAAATTTATCTGCTACCCAGTTTATTATTCTATTCATCGTTTTAACGCTAGCTCTTGCTGCTTTATGGCTCAAAAAAAGCTATTTTCAGCTTGATATAGAGCCTAAAACCGATACCGTGACAGATAACACTACACACAAAGAATGTACTCACTACGGGGCTTATATTCAAGCTCAAGGCAATTATTACAACTAAGGAGAATAACCATGAAATTCAAAATTTTCAGCGACAATGCTAAATCATTCACTTTCAAACATGAGTTTGAAACTATGGATCATGCCAATGTATCATCTACCGCTATCCTCGGTTATATGGCCGGAACGTATGAACAACCCACAATAGATATCACAATCGGCGGGAGCGAGGCTAACAACACCTATACAATGGTTATTAAGTACGTGGAAGATAAAGACCTTACAGAGGTGTTTAATCGTATTTGTGAGAGCTTTGAGAGCTATTCTAAGGGTTATGATGAGGAAGCCTAAACGTGTATCAAGACAGAAAGAAAGGATAATTATTGAATGAGAAAAACAATCCCAAACACCCATAAAAGAATTTTGGCCAGTATTCCCGTAGGAGCTGATAACCGTTCTATTACTGGAAAAGAGCTTGCAGCAACCCACAGAATGGATCGCAGGACAATCCAAGCAATCATTAGGCGCTTAATTGTTGAATATGGTGTTCCTATTTGTGCCAGTCGTGATATTAACGGGGGCTACTTTATCCCTGCTAACGATACGGAACGCCTAGAGGGTATCAGAGCGCTTAAAAGCCAACTAAGCGAGGAAGAAAAGCGAGTAAGTGCCTTGCTTGAGGCTGACTTAACCGAGTATAAAGAGCTGCTAAGGGGGTGATGCTATGCATATTCTAAGTGAAGAATTTGAAGACAAACTACTTAGAGTCATTGACAATCGTTTTGAAGACTTTATTAAAGCTACTTCCAAGCATGATAACAAACGGTTAGATCTAATATCTTCCCAAGAAGTAATGAACGAACTAGGGGTAGGCTATAACACCTTAAAACGTTGGGAAAAAGCTGGCCTTAAACGCTATCAAGCCCCAGTAGAGGGAACTCGCAAAGTGTACTATCTTAGAAGTCACATCTATGCATTTTTGGGGGTGGAAAATAATGGGAAACCGTAGAATGATAAGTAAAACCGTTACCCAAACACAGCGTTTCTTACGCTTGCCCTTGGAAGCCCAAGCTCTTTATTTTCACCTTATACAAAATTGTGATGATGACGGGGTGGTGGAAGCATACCCTATTATCAGAATGATAGGAGCTAGCGAGGATAATTTGAGTCTCCTAGTTGTTAAAAGATTTGTGAAACCTCTTAACGAAGAAATGGTTTATTTTGTTGTTGACTTCCACGAACAAAACACCGTTAGAAAAGACAGATACACACCTAGCATTTATAAAGACCTGCTAGAGCAAAACGCTGAAAACCTTATAACAGATAGCGATGACACGACTGGTAAACCACTGGTAAACCAAACGGCAACCACTGGCAAACCCAATATAAGTAAAGATAATATAAGTAAAGGTAAGGTAAGTAAGGGTAGTAGTAAGGAAACTCAAGAAGAAAAAACCACTACTACCACCGCCCCTATTTTTAGCCAAGAGTTTATCAATCTCTATCAGAGTTTTGAACAAGAAAGCGGGCGACCTTTATCAGCTATTCAGCAACAAGAATTAGGCTATATGCTAGATGAGTTTAACGCTGACTTGATCCATGAGGCACTAAAAGAAGCCGTCAACCTAGGCAAGGTGAACTTTGCATATATCAAGGCTATTCTTGCACGTTGGAAGCAAGATAACTTACTAACCGTTGAATTAGTTCGTAACTCGAAAGCTAACCGCAACAAAAAGACAGAGGGAGATACGATAACAAGTACCCTCCCACCAATGCCGTTTTAGAAAGAGGTATCTATGATTAAAGAAACAGAAACAGCTATTGAAAAGCCTAATTATCAAGAAATGGCTAAAAGAGTAGTGACACTGGATGAGGTTTGTCCCGTCCATAAAGTCCATTATCTGCAGCTTAATAGGACTGTTATAAGAGAGGAGGGGGCAGAACCACGAAAACCCGAGCCATACTGTCCCGTTTGTGGTCAAGAGGCTATTGACCAAAAGAGAGAAGCCACGGCTGAGGACGCCCTAAACAAGGGCGTCTATCTCAAAACATATAATATCCTCGAAAGTAAAAGCACTGTTCCAAAGGAGCTGAAATAAGCAACCTTTGATAACTTTATCGCTGAAACACCAGAGGAAAAGGAACTCTTAGATTTTGCAAAAGGGCAAGTCCAAAAGTACCTTGACGGCATGGCAGGAAATACGCTTATAACGGGCGGTACTGGGGTAGGAAAGAGCCACCTATCTTATGCCATGGCCAAAGCGATTAACGAGGGCTATCGAGCAAAGAATGAGCCTAAGAGTGTCTTGTTTATTAGTCTCACTGAAATCATCAAGGAGATTAAAAACGGATGGAGCTATGGCCGCAATGCTAGCTTAACAGAACATGAGGCGTTAAACCTTATGACAAGCGTTGATTATCTGATACTGGATGATCTAGGCGCAAAGAACGCTGAGATTAAGCCAAAAGGCGACTGGGAGCAAGATTTTCTGTTTGACATTCTCAATAATCGAGATACTACGATCATTAATACTAACCTAAGTGGTGATGAACTACGAAAGGTTTATAACGAGCGTAATACAAGCAGAATTTTAAAAGGACTTGAGGGTAATTCTTTCAAGGTCTATGGTATTAAGGATAAGAGATACAGCGTTAGCAATTTGAAACAGAAACGCTAGAAAGAGAGGTGAAACATGGAAAACAATGACAAAGATTATATTTATTTTTATAGTAACGGTGCTATGGTTAGACAAGCACTCCCAAAATATGGTAGTATATTAGTGACTGTAGTTGACGGTCAAGTTATTAGCGCTGATACAACCATAAAAACCAAATATAGTCGCTGACTAGAAAACTAGAGGCACACTGAAAGACAAGTATCTTTTGGGGTGCCTCTAGTTTTTTTGTCTAATTATCTAAATTGAAAAGAGGAAATAAAAATGACTTTAACTGAAATTAAAACACAGATTGACAACTTTGGAAAACGTAAGCAAGAACAAATTGAAGAATACAGTAACAAGCAGAAAGAACTAGCTGAAAAGGTCAAGAATAACGAAATGTATCAGACCGAGGCTAACTTACGCTTGGAAGATATCGCAAAAGCAGCTAAGAATTATTCAGATACAGAGTACAATAGTATCATTTCTAAGATTGAGGCTATCGAGCAGACAGAGCTTGAAGCTATCAAAGCAGGTTATGAAACTGTAACCGCTGATAACCTCGCAGAATTGACTTTGTTAGGGCAAACAAAAGTCACAGAAAAAGAGCTGCTAAGCTACCTTGAAAAATACAAGCGCAATCCGTTAGCTATCAAGAAATTGCATGAAATTGCCTTTAATAACGGTATCTCATTGCCTGAATATGTCTTGAAAGAAGATAGACTAAGCAACTTGCTACAACTATTCAAACAGTACGCTAAAAGCTATCATGATACATCTATCAATGACGCTTACGGGGCAGCTAGTGACCTATCCTTTACCTTGGTACTTTCTACGGATGAAATGACCAAGGCACTGGAAGAATACTCAAAACACTTTGACACTGCTCTAGGACTTTGACAAGTCTAACAACCGCAACCAACAAAAACCAACAAATAAAGAGCGCTTAGTTTTATCTGAGCGTTTTTGACTAGGATAAACTGGAGGATAGATCATGGAACTAATGGCAATCAACGAAAAGCAGACGGTTAAGAACGTTAAAAAGAAGCTACGTGAATACCCACGTTGGCGAGAGGTTGCGCGTGATAGTGCTGAGCAACGCATAACGGCAAATTATACCTTTGAGCCACGTTCTAAGAGTTATAACCGCAGCAACATTGTTGAAACACTGGCAGTAAGAAGAATAGATGCCATGAACGAGCTGGAAGCTATCGAGGAAGCACACAGAAACATCATTGATGAACGTTATAGAGTTATTATCTATCGCCGCTTCTTACAATCCACACCAGCACCAAACTGGGTTATTGCTCAAGAACTGGGCTATGCAAGAACAAAATTTCAAGAGCTGGTTAACGAAGCTTGTCTATCTTTTGCTGAAAATTATCGAAACGGTGAACTGGTTGATTTGCTTGAATAGTTGGGTTGCCCTAATATAGGGCGTGGTATAAAAAACTTGAAAAAACTTGATATAAAACGCCTTAATTGTTGGAAAATGTTGGTATAAAACACTACTATATTATTGGAAAATGTCGGAATGGGAACCATAAATGTTAGAAAATACTAGAATATAAAAATATATAATGGCGCGTGGTATAAAAATGTTGAAAAATGTTGATATAAAACGCCCCTAAAACGTCCATAGACTGCCTTAAACAAAGAATAGTCCGGATAACATTCGGGCTATTTTTAAATGCACCCCCGCCCCCTTCTCGTGCCAAGGAGAGCCACGACAAGGTGTTTTCTTACATCACGCGCAATTTTTTCCAGTTTTTTATAGGGTGTCTATACCAATTTATGCTAAGATTTTCGCTATAATAGAATTACTTAAAAAGATACGTATTTTTCTGTATCAATTACGAATAGTATAGGAAAGGAGAATAATATAATGCTAACCTATGATGAATTTAAAGAGGCTATGGACAAGGGTTTTATTAAAGGTGATACCGTCCAGATTGTCCGAAAGAATGGTAAGATCCATGACTACGTTTTAGACGGTGAACGAGTTGAGCCACACTAAACATTGAGTTTAGAAAAGGTATCGGATATAATCAAAGAACTAGGCGAGTACAACTAAAAAAGCACCTTACTGGTGCTAGTCTCTTGCCTATTGATATTTTTAGCTTTCTCATAGCGAAAAATAATTCTGAAAGTTTTGACAACAATAAAAAAAGACAATTGACTAATATTTTTAGATACTGTATAATGTTGTTGAAACGCAAGTGACGGAGATACCACTTGAGTTGCTTAATTTTTTTCTATGGAGTTTTAATTGTTGAAATGAGATTCCTTGAAAGAGTCTTGTTACGCTGGAATGACAGAGTAAAAGGAAAGCAGGA
>OGYS01001009.1_pt1 | contig 17712 bp, 14 predicted proteins | sample 1576611 | NCBI WGS metagenome assembly OGYS01 (sample SAMEA3541571, study PRJEB24748) | human gut metagenome | biome: human gut; feature: human-associated habitat; material: faeces | place: China | collected 2012
GTTCAAATTCGACCAGCAGTGGCGTACACTAAAGGCTTACGCCAACGAAAAGGGCCAAAAAGGGAGTGCGACAGAACAACTGTTTTGTCTCACTCCCACTAGTTTCAAATATTGGACACCTTAATGCCAACAGTCACTTAGGCTGTTTTTTCTACACTAAGGATTTCTACAGAGTAGCTACCTGCTGGTGATTCGATAGCGACTTTGTCGCCAACTTTCTTACCAATCAAGGCTTGAGCAATTGGGCTTTCATTTGAAATCTTACCTGAGAAGATGTCAGCACCGGCTGCCCCAACGATATGATAAGTATCTTTGTCGTTTGTACCAACTTCTTGAACAACAACAGTTTTACCAATTGCAACCTCGTCATTAGCAACAGCATCACTATCAACGATTTCTGCATAACGAATTTTTGTTTCAAGAATCTGAATTTGTCCTTCAACAAAGGCTTGTTCGTCTTTGGCTGCTTCATACTCAGAGTTTTCTGAAAGGTCACCATAAGAACGTGCAATCTTAATACGTTCTACAACTTCTGGACGACGGACGAGTTTGTACTCCTCCAATTCCGCTTCAAGTTGTTCTTTCTCTGCTTGTGTCATTACATATGTTTTTTCTGCCATTTTTTTCTCTTTTCTATTTTTTGAGCCGTTGGCTGTATCGTTAGAATCACTATTCGTTTGCTTGATTTTAACTAGCCAATTAGACTATTTATCTTTTAGTTTGCTGTTAATGTAAGTTTCAACGTTATGCTGATGCTCTTCATAGCTTTCAGCAAAATAGACATTACCAGTGGTTACATCTGCCACAAAGTACATGTACTTGGTAGATGATGGATTGATAACCGCTTCAATCGCAGACAGACTAGGACTGTCCACAGGACCTGGCATCAACCCCTTATGAACATAATCATTATAAGAGGAGTCAATGTTTGTGTCAATAGTTGCATCTTCTTTCAAGGTCGTTTCCTGACCAAGTTTTCCAAGAGCATAAAGAACTGCGATATTACTTTGTAGAGCCATGTCTGAGTTTAGACGATTATAGAAGACGCTCGCAATATTTTTACGGTCGTCATCTGTAGCTCCTTCTTTTTCAACAAGAGAAGCTAGTGTCAAAATCTCATTAACATTGTGCCCACTCGATGAAATCGTTGCATAGTAAGGCGATAGGTAGGTGTCCATCGTAGACAACATTTCCTCTGCCAAAGATTCCACCGTTGTATCATCATGAATGTTATAAGTCGCTGGGAACAGATAACCCTCTAGGACATACTTAGCATCCGTAGAATTCGGAAGGTTTGCCAACAAGGTTGGATACTTCGCTTTCATCTTAGTAATGAAAGCATCATCCTTCATCAATTTCAAGAAATCTTTCGCCTTAAGTCCAGTTGATGATTTTTTGCCTTTTTTAGCTGAAGAATTAACTTCAACTGCCTTGGCAATTTGATCAATGGTATATCCTTCTTTGACTAAGACCGTACCAAGAGATGGCTCCTGAGGTTTATCACTTCCTTTTTTCTGAAGTGCCTCAATAATTTCATCCATGGTCATGCTAGCCTGAAGGTTGTAATAACCACTTTTCAGATTTGAGATGTTCTTAAACTTGGTATAGTAATTAAAGACCTTACCAGACTTAATGACACCAGCTGATTCTAAGAGTTGGCCGATATAACTGCTACCTGAATTTTCAGGAATTTCAACACTAACAAACTTAGTTGAATTAACATCTTTTGCGCCAACAGCATCACTAACATAACGATAACCAAAGAATGTCGCTACTGACAAGATAAGAAGCAAGAAGATAATAATATTTCTTGCAATTTTCCCAGCACGGCGGTTATTTTTATTGCGTTTGTGATTTCGGTTAGAACGTGAAATCGGCTCTTCGTCGACAATGTCTGCCTGTTTACCATCTTTTGGCGAAGACTTTTTCTTCTTCACTTTCTTGCCTTTCTTTTTCTTAGGTTTTCCAGAGGGTTCTAGAGAAATACTCTCATCATCCTCATTACCATCAGCTACTAGCTCTGATTGAACCTTTTCTTGCGACGCTTGGTCACTTGTTGCATGATGTTCCTGCAAGAATGCTTCTTTTTGACGTTCTGAGGTCAATTTGGCCTCCAATTCTTTAGGGTCTGTATAAATAGCTTCGTTAGACTTAGCTTCAATGAGCTCCTTAGCCACATCTGCAGGAATATACTCCTCTTCAGATGCTTCGTTAAGACTAGTCTCCCAAACTGGACGTTTAAAACGGCGTTTCGACGTTTCAGTCTCCTGAGGAATATTTACCTTTGTCTCCTCCTCAATTGGCTCTTTAGGAATAGGCGCTAGGTTTGAATGAGCATCAGATACTAAAGACTCCGCTTGAGAATCTGAAAACAAGCCAAGACTATCTTGTTGAGAATCTTGGGCTGTCTCAGAAGTCATAGATTTAGCAAAGGCACTGTGAGAAACAGAATGTGAACTAAAATCTTGGTTACTTACTTTATTAGACGCTGAATCACTACGAGTTGTAGCGCTCTCAGCTGACGTTGAAAGTGGTGTCTCGGGCATAGTTGCACTTTTATTATGCTCCTCCTCACGAAGAGAACGGAGCCGTGTCGCTTCTTGTAAGTCTCGGAGAATCTGATCTTTGAAGCTTAGGCTATCTTCAGAAGCTTCCGAGTGTTCATTAAACTTGTCCGTCAAGGCATACCTCCTCTATAGTAACAAACGCCATTATATCTTAAAAAGTCAGTTAATGCAAATCAATTGGTCCTTTGTCACAGTAACGTAACACTGAAATCAATGGGTTTCTGGGTTCTCCCAGACCATATTATACCAAGAGCTTCCACCATGATTTGATTCTGATTCTCCCTCATCAGTAAAACCATTCATCTCATAGTAGGCAATCAAGTAATCATGACAAGTCAAGCTAATACCTTCACGTTTTTGAGCTATAGCCAGATCTTTAAGCGCTGCTATCAAGGCTGTTCCAATACCTTGCCCTTTAAAGTCTTTGGAGATAGACAAACTAGTCACTGCAATAAAACCTCCTTGACTAGCATTAGGAGCCACCTTATGGAACAGGTCATCTGTGAGATAACGTTCCGCAATCACAGGTCCTTCGATGTAACCAACTACAACGCCATCAATTTCAGCAATTAGAAAGGTATCACAAATCGTCTCTAAACGCTCCGCAATGGCCTCTGGAGTTGCAGCCTCTTCAGGCGAAAAATTTTCTTGTTCGATACGAACAACATCAGCCCAATCATCCTCTCGGGCATGTCGAATAAGCATATCAAATTCCTTTCTATTAAGAGAAAGAGCTGAGCGAAATCGCTACAGCCCTTAATATATTACATGTGTGTTTGCAAGCTTGCTAGGAGCTCTTCAAACGAGCGTTCGTAAAGTTGGATGTCTCCAGCTCCCATAAAGACATAAACAGCATTGTCATGGTCAAGGAGAGGTGAGACATTTTCAACTGTAACCACTTTGGCAGGTTTATTGATCTTAGCGGCAAGATCTTCAACCTTAACATCACCATGGTCAACCTCACGCGCTGAACCGTAAATTTGTGCCAAATAAACAGCATCTGCTTCGTTCAAAGCTTCAGCAAATTCATCAAGAAGGGCGATGGTACGTGTGAAGGTATGTGGTTGGAAAATAGCAACAATCTCTTTAGATGGGTACTTTTGACGTGCTGCATCAAGCGTTGCAATAATTTCAGTTGGATGGTGGGCAAAGTCATCGATGACAACAGTACCACTGATAATTTTCTCTGTGAAACGGCGTTTAACACCTGAGAAGGTTTTAAGGTGTTCCGCAACCAAGCCCATGTCAAAACCGGCTACATAGAGGTTCCCGATAACCGCAGTTGCATTCAAGATATTGTGACGACCATAGGCTGGCACATGGAATTCTCCAAGGATTTGTCCATCATGTTTCACCTTAAAATTAGACCCTGTCGTTGTACGCACAATGTCTGTTGCTATAAAGTCATCATTTTCTTCGAAACCATAGTAATAGATTGGTGCATTAGCTGTAATCTTACGAAGGTGTGGATCCTCACCGTAAACAAAGAGTCCTTTTTGCACTTGCTTAGCATAATCATCAAAGGCAGAGAACACATCATCGATACTTGTAAAATAATCAGGATGGTCAAAGTCAATGTTAGTGATGATTGAGTATGCTGGATGGTATGGCATGAAATGACGTTCATATTCATCAGACTCAAAGACAAAGTATTGTGCATTAGCAGAACCTCGTCCAGTTCCGTCACCGATAAGGTATGACGTGTCGGTGATATTTTTCATAACATGTGACAAGAGACCTGTTGTAGAAGTCTTACCATGTGCACCTGCCACACCAAAGCTAGTGAATTGATCCATGAAGTGACCCAAGAACTCGTGATAACGCTTAAAGCTGTAGCCATTTTTAATTGCATAAGCAACTTCAACGTTGTTATCTTCACGAAAGGCATTTCCAGCAATCAATTCAACATCTTCTGTGATGTTTTTTTCATCGAAAGGAAGAATAGGAATACCTGCTTGCTCAAGACCACGTTGAGTGAAGTAATATTTTTCCACATCTGAACCTTGAACCTTGTGTCCCATTTGGTGGAGCATCAAAGCCAAAGCTGACATACCAGATCCTTTAATTCCAATAAAATGATAAGTTTTTGACATAGTTTCTCCTTACAATCGCACTGCGATTAGTTTGCGTCTTCTAAATGCGTCAAATTTAATTCTTGAGCAACTCGGTGTTCACGGTAAGTTTGACGTTCTGGGTAATTATAAACCTGGCTACGTTTCAAGAAGTCATAGCTATTTTTCTTGACCTTCTTACGAGATGGGTTACTAGGCTGTTGATAGGTTGGAGCCACTTCTGCCAAGATGTAAGAATCTTGTTGCAGACGATTTGCCAAGTGATGAATCTTTGAGTGCTTCCCATTAGGTGCTAAAGTTCGCTTGATAGCACTTACAGGAGCTCCCAAGATAGAGGCTGTCACTGGTCCTTTATCCGTTGTTACAGCAGCTGGCTCAACAGTAGCCTCAAAGCTTGGCTTAGCTTCTACCTTAGGCTTAGCAGTTAGTTGACGGCTATTAGTATGTTTGGTTTGTTGAACTTCTTGGCGGAGGAATTTTTGGCGTTTCTCACGGACATCACGCTTAGCCTTTTCACGGGCTTCCTCTGCATAAGTCATGCCAGCTTCTTGTGTCTCCACTCGTTTTGGAGCCTGCTTACGATTGCTAGGCTTAGCTGACAAGAAATCATAGTTCGGCAACAAATCATTGTAGTCCTTATCTTGGTAAGGGCCACGGATATTTGTGATTAAATCTTCATTTTCGTATAGGCGCATAGAGACCGGTTCTTGCAAGCAAGGTTCCCCGTCTGGAATCAGCGGAAATTGTCGTCTTTGGCGATGCATAAAAGACTTCCTTTCATTTTCGAGATGATGCGTATCTTAATATAAATAATCGGGAATGGGAAGATACGTCTTGCAATATTCTATTATAGCCTAATTCAAAAGATTTGCCTAGTAGCATTTTTACCTCTTAGTATTCCAATATCAAATATAACAAATTAAGATATTGCAATACCAAGAATTTCTTTAATATCCTCAACGGTCATGCTGGCACGGCTTTCATTGCCATCCAAGACGGTTGTTACCAGGTTTTTCTTGCCTTCTTGAAGCTCAAGAATTTTCTCTTCAATAGTTCCTCTTGTAATCAAACGGTAAACTTCGACATTTTGTTCCTGACCTATACGGTGAGCACGACTAATAGCCTGCATTTCTACCGCTGGATTCCACCAAAGGTCAATCAGAATAACCGTATCAGCACCAGTTAGATTCAGTCCCACTCCTCCTGCTTTTAGAGAAATCAAAAAGGCATCTCGACTTCCTTGATTGAAGGCTCTGGTCATCTCTTGACGACTATCAGATGGCGTTGACCCTGTTAGCTTATATGAGGAAATCCCTAATTCTTGTAAGAGCCCCTCTGTAATATCTAACATTCCACGAAATTGTGAGAAGATAAGGACACGATGGTCTGATTCCTTAATTTGGCTAAGCAACTCTCTAAGGCTATCTAATTTTCCGCTATCTCCCGCATAGTCCATAAAGAGAGCTGGGGTATCACAGATTTGTCGTAAGCGGGTAATTCCTGACAAGATTTCCACCTTACGACGGTTGATTTCCTGATCACTTGCCGAAATTAAGCCTTGTTGCATCTGTTGCAATTGTGCTAAATAGATAGCCTTTTGAGCATCTGACAATTCACTTTGGTGAGTGATTTCAATCAAATCTGGTAAATCAGGAAGGACCTCTTCTTTTTTACGTCTTAGAATAAAAGGAGAAATATACCTAGCCACTTCCTTAGGTGTTAACTTAAGGAAAGTTTTTTTAGCTGGTAAAAGTCCTGGTAGAATAATCTGGAAAATAGACCAAATCTCCAACAAATGATTTTCAATAGGCGTTCCAGATAGTGCTAAGCAATGTGGAACAGAAAAATCACGTAGATATTGGGCAATCTTTGTCTGTGTATTCTTCATGACCTGAGCCTCATCGAGAATGAGATAGTCATATTTGCCAGCCTTGTAAGCATCAAAATCCTGACGGAAGGAAGCGTAGCTTGTAATAATAATCTGGTGGTCTTCAGCAATGATGTCATCACGTTTTGGCTTGAGTCCATAAGAAACCGCTACATCTAACTGAGGGGCAAACTTTTTAAACTCATCCTGCCAATTGTAAATCAGGCTTGATGGTGACAAAACCAAAACTCGTTGTCCTTCTTCTAAATGTGCAGAGAGATAGGCAATAGTTTGCAAAGTTTTCCCCAACCCCATATCATCGGCCAAGATACCGCCAAAACCATAGTGATGCAACATCGATAGCCACTGAACACCTCTTTCCTGGTAGGGACGAAGGCCAGCTTCTACCTTATAGGTTGGCAAATCAAAGGTCTCTGGCTTACTCAAATGTTGCGTTAAGAGTTGGAAATCTTTTGAAAAACGAACAGAATCACTTTCTGAAAGAGCATCCATCAATTGATAGGCAGTTAATTGATTGAGTTCTAGGTGACCTTTTCCTGAGTAACGAGCTCTCAGAGTTTTGAGACTCTCACTAATACGATGCGTCGCTTCGTCAAAAACAATCAACTGACCACTACGATTGATAAAATAGGGCGAGCTTTCCATCAAGGCTGCTAAAGCATGATCCACATCTTCGTCGTCAAGACTCGAAAAATCAAAGGAAATATCTAATAAATTTCCCTGACGCTCTACCTGAACCTGTGGACTCTGCTCAACCCGTAAGTCACGTAACACCTGTCCAATCAGAGCCGTTCCTGCATTTTCAAAATCTGGTAGAGTATTTGTAAAGAAATCATAGAGCTCTTGACTGCTACTTAATCGTTTAGATGACTGAAAATCAGGGGTGAATCCATGCTTAGACATCAAACGAAAAACAGCCTGCTCATGACGATAGTTACTAGTAAATCCTAAATGACTCAACTCTTGGCGATCATGTACCAAGAAACCATCAAAATCAAAGGCTAATGTAAGAATAATCTCACTGTCACCTTTCAGATCAAAGCGAAATCTCGGTGTGAAATCCTTGATATTAAAAGCTTTTGGTGCCTTAACTGGCCCCATAGTCCTAAAATCAAAAAGACTAGCAGCCAAGATGGCTTGTTCATCGAGATTAAAGCTGACGTGCTTATTCAAATCGCTTCCGATTGGAAGAGAGCGTAAGCCAACCAAAAGTTTTTGTTGTTTTCGATTCAGACGATAAAAAACACCTTGATAAAAGAGAATACGATTATTAAAAAAGGCCTGACTATTCTTCTCAGCGACAGTCAATTCAATCATCTTGGGCTCGACACAAATATCAAACGAGAAGAGCTGAGCATCAGCAGTCAAATCCTCGACCAAAAGTTGGCGATATTCGGTTCCTTCCCATTCAAACCTAAAGCCATCCAAATCTTGCATCCGTCTCAAACCTTCCTCAAAAAAACCGTAAGGGAGACAAAGGTGACGTGCATTATTCGGTAAAATAAAGTCTAAATTAGTCTTGGCTTCATCTGGAATCATCCGTCCTAGGAAGTCTAAAAATTCTTGTGAAGCCTGGTCAAATTGAATAAGTGATAGGGGTTCATAGTAGTTCTTACCTATCTGATAATAACCTTCAGCCTCTACAAGTTTGAGGAAGGCAGGAATATCTCGAATAACATAAGAACGTTCATCTGGTAAGCGACGTAAACGTATACTCCACCAAATCTCTGAACCAAAGGTAGATTCCTCTCCCTCTACCATCAAGCTATATCTAACGGTATCATCTTCATTCAGGGAAAGCCCTTCTAAAAATAAACCACCAAAAGAGTGACCTCGCTCTTGGCCTTGAGAGGATTCTTGTTCCTCTTCCAGTTCTGCCAAGAGGCGCTGGCCTTCTTTATCATTTTTTAGATAATACTCAACCGCTGCCAAATGGGGACAATAGCCTTTTTGAGCGAAATAATCACAGTCACACGTGATTTCAGAATCATTGAGTGCATAAATTAAATGATGTTGGTCAACTGTTGTATCCAACTGAGTTTCTGAGACCTGATGAATGGTAATGAGATCCTTTTCAAAAAGTTCAATACCCTCATTACGGACTCTACCCGGCATCAATTTTGCCATAGTATTCACCCCTATCTTATCCCTCTATTATAGCACAAAATCCTTATAAACTAGGCCTTCACCAAGATAAAACAAAAAACACTCCCTAGGGAGTGTCGCAGATTATTATTAATAATCAAGTTTATCTGAGTGACCTGAACCATTACCAACATAGTAACCTGTCTTACAGTTAATACTGAAGAGGTAAGTTCCATCTGGAAGGTACAAGTTGTAGTAACCATTACCATTGATGATGTTGACTGGCTCAAGGATGAAGTTATCTCCTGAGAAGTAACCACGTGAGTGTGATGTTTCGATAATCTTATCAAGAACACCATCAGCCCATGTCCAAGCTGGGTTACTTGTATCTGCTACTACGTTTGCATTATAAGGCACACGTGAGCGGTCACGTTGAAGGATTGATGGGTTATAATTTGTGATTCCGCGTGTTACAACTGTTGAAGCTGCAGCTGAGCCACCAGTAGTTCCTCCAGTCGCACCAGCTGAACCTGTTGAACCTGCTGAGTTAGCTGCTCCATTTTGCGCTCCAGATGTATTTGACGCAGCCGCACCACCACCAGTAGAAGCTGCTCCAGACGTGTTATCACCTGAAGGTGCAGCAGGACTAGCAGTATTGGCGCTATCAGCAGCTGTCGCTGCAGATGTTGCGCTCGCAGCCTTAGCTTTTTCTTCAAGCTGAGTCTTACCACCCTTAATCGCTTCTTGGATAGTGCTATCAAGACTCGCATTTCCAGTTGTTGTTACACTTTCTGGAAGATTATTAAAGTTGGCATCTGATTTAACAGCGATAGAGGCATTATAGCTACCATCTACAAGAGCATCTGACTCAAACTGACTGTTAATCTTTTGTACAGCTTCAATTTGTTTCTTCAAGTTATCATATTTTTTCTTAGCTGCATCATAATACTTGGTTTTCTCCAATTTCTTGAGCAGTTTTTCCAAATCTGATAGCTTACCAAATTGATCATTAGCGAGTTTTGTTTGCTCGTCATCTGTGAAGAAATTCTTATACATTTCTTCGAAGGCCTTATTATCAGCAGCTGCCGTGTCCTTGCTTGATGATGATGTCACTGCTGAAGAAGCTGTGCTTGTTGTTTTCGCCGATTGGCTATGTGTTCCTTTATAAAGAGCATAGCTACCACCGATAATAGCTAAAGCAAGAACTGCTAGAGCACCGATAACAACACCTTTACGGCGGTAAACTGGAATGTCACCATCAAAGGCACTCTTATGCGATGGTGAAATAGACTCTGAAGAGATTCTGTCTTCTGCAGATGGGCGATTAACTGCCATAGACACTTTTGGTGTTGTCTTTTCTTCATCAGCTTTTACTCCAGTTACCCCTGCCACTGTTGATGCAATAGCCGCCAAATCAATAGTGTCTGAGATAGTAACATCATCCAACAAAGGGTTTGAAGCTTGTGGCTCAGTATCATCAATATTGGCGACAACAGGATTTTGTGGTTCTGGATCATCAATGTTAGCAATCAAAGGATTGTTATCATCAATATTATCTACCAATGCATCGTTATAGGCTGGCTGATTAGTTGAAGTAGAAGAATCAGCAAGTGCATCACCAAGGTCAAATTTTTCTGTTTCTGACGTGATGAAACGATCAGCATTCGTTGACGTAATGATAACTTCAGAACTTTGACTTTCTGGTTCTGCAATAACCTCAGGTTCAACAGGAGCATTCGGCAACTGCTTGTCAATATGAGATTGAGTTTCATCAGCCTTGTTATCTGTAGCACCAAAACCAAATGTGACCGGTGTTACTTCTTCAGTAGCTGTTGTTGAGTTGATTGACTCATTAGCCATTGATTGGCTAATCAAACCTGAATCCGCAAACTCCTGACGTTGCTTTTGAATAAAAGCATCCAAAGGTGATGTATCGCCGTCAGCTTCAATTTTCTTTGAAAATTTTTGTGAGGCAACTTCTTCACGGTGTTGCTTGATATACTTATCCAAAATGCTATCTGTTTCTGTTACACCAGCATTAATCTCAGCTTCTTTGCGGACAGCCTCACCGACTGTCATTTCCTTGGCATCTTGGAAATCTAGCTCTTGGCTACCTTCATAGCCATTTTGTGTTTTATCTTCTGACACGTTTAATTTACCTTTCTAGCCTCAGAACGGCGAACACGCTCTCCAAAATATTGATATAAATCAACACGGAGGGTCCCGTTATAAAGCTTACGTTTTTTATCGGCTTTCATACCGTATTTGCTTTCAAATTGTTCATCGCTGGTCAAGATAAACTTGCTCCAAGTTTTAAGTGGCGCAAAAGTTTGACCCATTTCATTATACAAGATATCCACAGCCTTGTCATCCAACAAACGCTCACCATAAGGAGGGTTTGAAATAATGACACCATTGATTTTATCTGTTTTCAGGTCCTGTAAACGCATTTGTTTCAATTTAATAACATCTTCAAGACCTGCCTCACGAGCATTGGCTTTTGCAATTTCAACCATACGGCCATCAATATCACAACCCATAATATCTAATTCAATATCGTAGTTTGCCTTGCTATCTGCCTCATCACGTACCGACTGTACTAAATCCTTATCCACCCAATTCCATGCTTCAAAGGCAAAATCACGATTAAATCCTGGTGCAATGTTCATGCCAATCATTGCAGCCTCAATACAGAAGGTCCCTGAACCACAAGTCGGGTCAATCAATGGTTTATCCGGATACCAATTACTAAGTTCAAGGATAGCAGCCGCCATATTTTCTTTAATCGGTGCTCCACCTTTATCAGTACGGTAGCCACGCTTAAAGAGACTAGCACCTGTGGTATCAATCAAAACCGTAGCCTTATCCTTCAAAATAGAGACTTCAATCTTAAATTCCGCTCCTGTTTCTTGGAGAGGCACTCCTTCTGGACGGTGGAAATACTTCTGCAATTTCTTAACGACAGCTTTTTTTGAAATCGCCTGAACAGATGGCTCATTATGAAGCTTTGATTTAACACATTTAGCTTTAGAAATTGGGAACTTTGCACCTAGCGGAAGATAATTTTCCCAGTCTAAGGCAAAAACTCCCTGAAAGAGTTCCTCAAAGGTACGTGCTGGAAATTCACCCACTACAATCTTGATACGATCTGCTGCTCTCAACCAAAGGTTGGTTTCAGCAATTGCACGAACACCACCTTGGAAACGCACCTTACCATTTTCAACCTGAGTGTCATAACCTAACTCACGCAATTCACGTCCAACCACAGCTTCAAGACCTGCTGCAGCAGTTGCTACTAATGTAAATGTTTCTTTCATTGTTATCCTTTTATCTCATTGTTACGAGTACAAACTTTCTTAACTGACGGCTTATTTTCCCACTCTTTTCTTTAGATATAATTGTAAAAGAGAGAATTCTTGCTAAAAGAAGGCTGAGACATGTGTCCCAGCCTCACCTATATGCAATTTTCTATAAGCCATGTTTTGTTCCAGAAGTGACTAGGTACCACTTCCTTCGATAATCATCTGTCTACTGCAAAGCAGTCAGGATGGTCCGTTCGTTTCCAGCCATCCCATGCCCCTACCAAAGTTTGGGTTGCTAGCTTGAGGGGTTTACCGCGTTCCACTTTTTAGGTTTCCCTAAAAACTCCGTCACTGTGGCACTTTCAGAGCTACTAAAACCTATCCTAAGACTTAGCCAGTTCACTCGCCGTAACTTGAAAATCAAGTCCCTAGGCTTATTAATTCACCTAGCACAAACACTACTGGCATCACAGCCAGTGCTAGCATGGACTTTCCTCATGGAAGACTAGCAACCATGCGATTATCCAAAAATTGCACAAACCAGTTTTACTCGACGATTTGTTTTCCAAAGACCTCTTTTTCCAAACGACTGATACGTTTTAAGATATCATAGTTTGAAGCCGAAGCAACATTGGCATTCGCAGGTGATGGCTCACTTGTCGCACTCGCGTATGCTGGGCGACTAGCAGGAGCTGATGAAGTCTTAGCTTTCAGTTTTGCATTTTCTTCTTGCAATTCCTTAACTAGAGCAATATAGACACCGTAATCTTTGATTACATCGTCTAGAAACTCATCAACTTCTTTTTTATCGTATCCACGCATGCTTGTTTTAAATTCTTGTTCGTAGATTTTCTTGGGCGTTAAATTAATCTTAGCCATTTTTATTCTCCAATACTTGTCTTATCTAACTTACTAATACTTTACTGTCTAATGTTTTTATGATACAGAAAAAAAGATAAAAATGCAAGTTTAAAATTCAATTATATCCTATTCCGACATGACTTCATTGAGGTCATCAAAAGTCAGTCTAGATACGGGATAACCCCTTGCTTCTAACATCATACCGTAAAAATATTTCAGATTTGTTTCATTTTCAGGTTCATAAAATAAATAAGCCTGATCTGTATTGTCAATGAGAAACTGATTAAATTGTTTAAACTGTGCTGGAGATTGGTAAGCGGGGAAGCTGTACTTGACAAAATCAACCTGCTTAAAGGCTGCTAGTTTTGTTTGATTCGCTTCATTCCAATTCTGACCATGAGTTTCAAAAGGGAAGAGTGTCGCTAACTTCAAAGGATAGTCTTGCTGAAGTTCTTTGGCCACCTCTAGTGCCCAAAATTCAAAACCGAGGTTGCCGGTAAAAATCATCCAATCCACACCATCATCCAAGAAACGCTTAAAATCACGTTTAATTGCTTTCTTGATAATGGTTACTTTAGGGTCCTTGTCTTTAAAAATACCGAGTTCAAAGCTCTTATAACCAGTTACCAGTAGTGATGTCATTTGTTGTTTTCCTCGTTCATTTTATGGTATAATGAAATAGTCTTTATGCATATCTTATAAAGAAGAAGGGAAAGAAATGGTAAACTATCCCCATCAGATATCTCGTAAGATAGCACAAGTACGTCCTAAAAAATCAAATAGAGTTGACTTTGCCAATCGGGGGATGAGCTTTGAATCTGCTATTAACGCGACTAATGATTACTATTTGTCGCGTGGTTTAGCCGTTATTCATAAAAAACCTACCCCTGTTCAAATTGTCAAAGTCGATTATCCCAAACGCTCACGAGCAAAGATTGTAGAAGCTTACTTTAGACAAGCCTCTACTACCGACTACTCTGGTGTTTACAAAGGATACTACATTGATTTTGAAGCCAAAGAGACACGACAAAAGACATCCATGCCTATGAAAAACTTTCATGCGCATCAAATTGAGCACATGTCTCAGGTCATCAGTCAAGATGGGATCTGCTTCGTGCTACTTCACTTCTCGACGCTTAAGGAAACCTACCTTCTGCCTGCCAAAGACTTAATCGCTTTTTATCAAATTGATAAAGGGACGAAATCAATGCCTCTTGATTATATCAAAAAAAGAGGCTATGCAATTGCAGAAGCAGCTTATCCTCAAGTTCCTTATTTAGAAATCATTGAAAAATTATTAGGTGGTAACACATAATGGCTAAATTTAATTTCAGCAACTTTAAAGAATCACTTAACGGTTTGACTAAACGTGCTAAAAACATCAAAGCCAAACGTTCAGATTCTTCTCGCTATAGCAAGGGAAAACGCTCAGCTACTTCAGACCAAAGCTTGGGCTGGCGTATTGCAAAATACGGATTTATTGGACTGCTTACTTTCTTTGTAGTCTGTGTCATCGCTGGTGGTAGCCTCTTTGCCTACTATGTTAGCAGTGTTCCTAAACTTACCGAGAACAAACTGCAATCAACAAACTCAAGTAAGATTTACGACGCTAATGGTAGTCTTGTTGCCGACTTGGGAGCTGAGAAACGTGAGAGTGCATCAACAGATGAAATTCCAACAACTCTAGTTAATGCCATCACCTCTATCGAGGATAAACGTTTCTTCACTCACCGTGGGATTGACGTCTACCGTATCATGGGGGCAGCTATTAACAACCTTCGTCGTAGCAGCACCCAAGGGGGGTCTACGCTCGACCAACAGTTGATTAAGTTGGCTTACTTCTCAACTAACACTTCTGACCAAACCCTTAAACGTAAGTCACAAGAAATCTGGTTGTCACTCCAAATGGAGCGTCAATTCACTAAACAAGAAATCTTGACCTTCTACATTAATAAGGTTTATATGGGTAATGGTTACTACGGTATGAAGACGGCAGCTAAATCTTACTTTGGTAAGGACTTGAGCGACCTCTCTGTTGCCCAAGCAGCTCTTCTTGCTGGTATTCCACAAGCACCAACACAATATGACCCTTATGCTAATCCAGATGCTGCCAAAGAGCGTCGTAACACTGTTCTTAGTGAAATGTATGAAGACAAAAACATTTCCAAAGAAGAGTACGAGCAAGCTAAAGCAACTGATGTATCAGATGGCCTTCTTCCACTTACGAAGAAAGCTAGCTATGAGCCATACTTAGATAACTACATCAAACAAGTTATTGAGCAGGTAGCTACTGATGCCAATGCTGATATCTACTCAGCAGGTCTCGACGTCTACACTAACCTTAATCCTGATATTCAAAAATACATTTGGAATGTCTATAATACTGATGACTATATCTACTATCCAAATGATAGTTTCCAAGTTGCTTCTACTATTATTGATGTTACTAATGGTCGTGTCGTTGCCCAATTGGGATCACGTCACCAAGATGAAAATATTGCCCTCGCTACTAACCAAGCTGTTCAAACAGACCGTGACTGGGGTTCTACAATGAAACCAATCACTGACTATGCTCCTGCTATTGAAAAAGGTGTTTATACAAACACTGGTACGACTGTTTACGATAATCCTTACAATTTCCCAGGTTCTTCAACACCAGTTTACAACTGGGACCGTAAGTATTACGGAAGCATTTCATTGACTTATGCGCTTCAACAATCGCGTAACGTAACAGCCGTTAAAGCTCTTCAAGCTGTTGGGTTGGACTATGCCCAGTCCTTCTTGAAAGATTTAGGTATTGAGTATCCAGAAATGTTCTACTCCAATGCCATCTCATCTTCAACAACATCGTCAGATCCTAAGTACGGTGCATCAAGCGAGAAAATGGCTGCGGCCTATGCTGCCTTTGCAAATGGCGGTACTTACTATAAACCATCTTACATTAAATCAATCAAATTTGAAGACGGTTCAACAAAATCATTTGATTCTAAAGGTGTCGAGGCCATGTCGCCACAAACAGCTTACATGATGTCAAGCATGTTGAAACAAGTAATGACAGGTGGTTTAGCGACTGAAGCTTATGTCCCTGGTACATTCAATGCTGGTAAGACTGGTACATCTAACTATGGTGACGATGAATACTACAAGGTACAAAAAGAAAGTGGCGTCTATGCTTATCTTATGGTTCCAGATGAAACTTTCGTTGGTTACAATACTAAGTATTCAATGGCGATTTGGACAGGTTACAAAAACCGTAAAACACCACTTCATGATTCAGACCTTGACATTGCTAAACAAATCTACGGTGTAACAAGTAGCTACCTTAACCAGATGTATGGTGCGGGTTCTGAAGATTTCGATATGCCTAGCGGTGTTTATAATAATGGTAGCTATGTCTTCCTTACTGGTTCTTCAACATCAAATGTTTACACAGGATCACTTGGAACATCTAGCTCATCATCAAGTTTAGACTCAAGCCAAAGCAGTGACTCATCAAGTTCACAAGATAGTCAACAGTACGGTCCTGATGCTTCAACAAATCCATCGACATCGGCCTCTTCTAATGGCTCTGAACATTCAAATTCAAACACTGCTACAGCAGAAGAATAAGAAATAAAAAGGGTTATCCGATTGGATAACTCTTTTTTTACCGATAGATTTTAAAGAAACTATAAAAAACACTGGAAAATTTCCAGTGTTTTCATGTATTATCTTATTTTGAAGCAAGGGCTCCCATTGGATCCCAAGGAGCAAGTACCTGTGGCTCTGCTTCATAGGCTGCCAATTCTTCAGCCGCTCAGCCGATCATGGGGTATAATTATGGGGCAAAGGAGTATGGACGGGTAAAAAAGGCCATTGTATTTATGTCTTCTGTTTCTGTTTTATATACATTGGCTGCCTGGGGGCTGATCCATGGTTTTTCTGGATTTTTTATCCGGATGTTTAACCGCAGCGGAGAACTGGTGGAGGCGGGAATACCGGCTATGCGGATTTACTTTTTCGGCTTTTTTATGATGTCCCTGCAGTTTGCAGGCCAGTCCGTATTTGTAGGTCTGGGAAAATCCAGATATGCCGTATTCTTTTCCATTTTCAGGAAAGTGATAATCGTAATCCCGCTGATATTGATCTTGCCGACAATTTTTCATCTGGGCACAGACGGTATCCTTATGGCAGAACCTATATCTAATTTTATCGGCGGAACGGCCTGTTTCGGGACCATGCTGTGTACGGTATGGCGCGAACTGGGAAAGAAGGAGAAATCAAATGCACAGGAAACATAAGAGCAGGACATGGGTGGCAGCAGTCCTGTTTGTGGGGACTGCTATTCTTTTTACATGCGGATTTGGCAGAATGTCGGAGTATTCTTCTGGAGAAAGGGGTCATCTGCGTTCGGCAACCTATTATTCCGATGACTGGGTGATCAATTTCTGGAACAGCGAAAGTGTCCATATGGAGGAGGAACTGGCACGTATTGCGGCAGACGGCTTTAACAGTATTATCCTGGCAGTTCCGTGGAGGGAATTTCAGGCGGAAACAGCTCCGGTCATGTATGAGGAGTATGCCTGGAAGAAGCTGGGGCATGTTATGGAAGCAGCCGGAAAACAGGGATTGGGAGTGATCCTCAGAGTGGGTTATACCTGGGATTATGCGTCACCGGAGTCTGCTTTGTCACGGTATGAGTGTAGGAATTGGCTCTGCTACGCCTCCGGATACAGTATCAGGAAGTATTCTTGCAACGGCATTTGCTATTACATCCGGACTTGATATAAGCGCGGCGGTAGCTCTTGCTCTTCCGATTGCGACCCTTGGACAGCTGGTGGGGATTGTGGACCGTACGGCCAATGCATTTTTTGTAAGCAAAGCAGATAAGGCGGCTGAAAGAGGAGATTTTTCATGCCGACATTGTGGAACAAACCGGATTTACTCTGAACAATGTG
>OGYS01001041.1_pt1 | contig 17397 bp, 20 predicted proteins | sample 1576611 | NCBI WGS metagenome assembly OGYS01 (sample SAMEA3541571, study PRJEB24748) | human gut metagenome | biome: human gut; feature: human-associated habitat; material: faeces | place: China | collected 2012
CAACAATGGTGCCGAATGTTCTTAATATTAAGGTGTGGTATAAAAACTGTTTAATTATTGAACATCTGACAAAGTTTGATGTTCAGTATATCAACAATGCAATAACTATGTTTAATGATTTTTGCGAAAAAAGAGACATAAACATTTGCAAGATATATAAAAACAGAAACAATCTTAATTATCAAAGAGAATATGTTGTTGAATGTCAAAAGAAAAATGAAGATGCAATTCACATATATCATATACATATTCCAAGCGTTTATCAAGGGCGGGTACGATGTGCAATTGATTTATTGAACAATGCAAAAGTGATGGAATCGGGATGTGTAATTCCAGCTTCCAACTGTCAGATATGTTATTCGATAAGAAAAGGGGAGAACTAACAAATGTACGGAACTGTTAAATATTACAATCAGCAAAAATGCTACGGATTCATTGGTACAAGTGATGGGAAAGAGTATTTCTTTCATATCAGTGGTCTGAATAAGAACTACGGCGGTAAACCAAATGCTGATGACAACGTAGAGTTTAAGATAAGTGAGCCAAATGATAAAGGATCAGTGTGTGCGTATAATGTAAAGCCAATTCTCACATTAAACATGGTGCGCAAGGCATTAGGTAAAGAGCATCTTCATCTGAAATCAATGAAAGATGAATACGGCAATAGAGTTTGGCTTGTACTGGATGACAACAATGCTATCCAGACATCTGATAAAGGTATGTCACTTGAAGAAGTTTGGAATTATGTAAATGATTGTCAAGAATTATTAGATGATAGCATGAAATATCCATGTGGATGTTAAGTGTCACCGAAGTCGCAGAATATGCAGGATTTGAAATTATAAGAGAATAAGAAAAGGAGAATTAAAATTATGTCAAAAAGTATTATGAGTGGAATTATGAAAGAAACAGGTAAAAAACTTGAGAAAGATATTGCTAAGAAGCTTAGTGGCTCATGTGGTAAATACTATAACGGTAATAAAAAGCTTCAGAGCATGATTTCCAAAGAAGATTTTGCCAATGTTATTAAAAATGTCAATGTGAGTTTTAGAAATGGGAATCTGAACGTATCAGTAAATCCAAAAGATGAAGATGCTGTTTCTGGTGACGATAAGAAGAAATTTGATGACTTATGCAATAAATTTTTTGAACAGGCGGTATCTGAATATTTTGCAGAGAACTAATCAGAAATTGTGACAGAGAAATAAGTAGCATAAAGATATATTGAGTAAAAAGGAGATTAGAAATTATGTCAGAAAAAATCGTAGCAGGTATTGGACTAATCATTGATAATCAGGAAATCGAAAAATGTATTACTGAAAAATTTAAAGCTTCATCTGATACATATTACAGAAATCATAAAAAGATTCAGAATATGATTTCTGAGAAAGATTTTATCGAAGTGATAAATCATGTAAGTGTCAGATTTGACAATGAAAATATGTTTATATGTATCAATCCAAAAGTCTTAGACCTTATTGAACCAGAGCATAGAGCTAGAATTATTGAAGCATGCTATGAATATTTACATAGAATTGCTTCGGAATATTTTAATCATGGCATTGATACAGGAAACAATGCAAGAGATTTAACCAAAGAAAAGACAATAGAAATCATTTCCGAAGAAACACGTGCAAGTCAAGATATATCTAAACATGTAGTAAATGCTGTAGCAGAGAATTTGGATGCTTTAAGCAAAGGTGAAAATCCGAATACATATGTGGCAAATATTTTCGGAGACAGTTTGAAAGATACCACATATGAGGCTGCAATTGAGATTATTGCTAACAAGTGGACTGATCTCACTAAGAGTGAAAAATCAATTCTTGCGGAAGAATTAGGTGGAGTACGAAATAAAAGTTATGTAATAGCCTTATTTGACCATGTAACAGAGAATTAACTAATATATAGTACATTGCATCGGTATTATCTGGTGCAATGTACCACTCAAAATATAGGAGCAAAAAAACATGAAGAGAAATACAACACCTGAGAAATTATTGGATGCTATTAATAATAAGAAGTTATCCGTTATCGGTGGCAAGATTTATTCAGTTGATATGGTAAGAAACTACCCACCAGATCAATTTGTAGAAGAATTAGAGTTCCTTTGTGAATCAGGATGCTTTGCAGAGATGATTGATATTAAATATGAAGTTGCTGTGGGTCATGTATTGTTAGACATTGGACGGATGTGTGCAAAGGATATCTATATATTAATGCAACTTGACATTGCTGATGGTGTTACACAACAAGAGATTAAAGATATGCTGCTGTATACAGATTACTAAATGAAATAGAGAACTAATAGGTAACACGGGTTCGATTCCCGTACTGATTATATGTATAGAGAAAGGAAAAATTGAAAATGTCAGAAGAGAAGAATGTATTAACAGGAACAGTTAAATGGTTTGACGGAGAGAAAGGTTACGGATTTATTACAGTAGATGATACAGATTACTTTATGCATTATTCCAGTATTAATATGCCAGACAGAAAGAAGTATCTTGATAAGAATGATACAGTTGAGTTTGAACCAGGAAAGAATGACAAAGGATTACTTGCAACAAATGTAACACCTGTACTCACATTAGATATGATCCGAAAAGCTTTGAAAAAAGAAGGACTGTATGTAAAGACACTTCAAAATGTTTACGGCAATGAGGTCTATCATGTGGTAGATGAGAATAATGTGATTCAGTCCCCGGAACAGGGAATGTATTTTAATGAGCTTGCCAAGTATGCTGAGTTAATTTCATAGGAACTAAGTAACAGAAAACTATATAGAACAGATAAGAAAAAGGAGATCATAAGACTATGAACAAAATTGTAGAAGCAGTAAAAGAAGGAAGAGAAATTGAGACAAAGGATTTATTCAGTGTGGTGAATGATTTTTGCCTTACAAGACTTGCAGTTAAGACATCTGATGGTGACAGTATTGTATCTATGCAGGTAAATAAATGCGAAGACCGTAAGGATGAATATGAATTTTCACAGTCATGTATTGGCTTTGATGATGTGTCATATCATCTGAAAAAGAACGATATCATCAGTGCCGAAGGTGAATACAATACAAATGTAGATACACTGTATATTACTTGCAAATTGAAAAACAGTTTAACAGTATATTTCATGATTATTAATGTATCTGGAAGCGAAAACCGCACAGATGAGTATGATGAGATGGATGTATATGAACTGAAAGACTTCTTAGAGGATGTGCTGCATGAGAAAAATGAGTATTACTGTGTATTCACCAGAATCACAGATGTCTTTGGATTTGACCTGAAAATGCGTAACTGTATCCGTACTTATGTTAATACACTGGATGATAGTGATTGGAAGTTACATATCAGTGATGATTTTACATCATTTGAAGTGCCTGTAACTGATGATTCAATTAATGAAATCTATGTTAAGGATAATGCAGAATCCAGATCAATCATTGTCAAGCCATATAATCAGCCGTTCATGGAGATTGATATGCTGTTCTTCAAGAAACATAACTAAATAACAGAGAACTATAAATAAAAAGGTCAGTTAAAAGAAAGGATGAAAATTAAATGCAGAAAAAGAGCCTTGTTGAGAGATTATCCATGTTTTTAAATGTAACATCTTCTGATTGGTATAAGGAAAACAAAGAACTGAAAAAAGTTGCATCCGAAGAAGATTTTACAAGAGCAATTAGAAACGCAGAAATTTTTATTGATTATGAACATGGAACAGTGAATATGGCACTTGATAACGCAGATATTAATGCTGTTCCTGAGAAAAATCGAGATAAGTTTAAGGATTTATGTATCAAATTCTTCCATAGAAGATTGAAAGATCATGAGAAAACATATTCATTAGCAGATGAAATATTTGATGAGGCAATGTCAAATATTGTCAAGGAAGCTTTTGGAGAATAAATAAAAAGGTCAGTTTGTGAACTGGTAAAGAACATTACAAGGTACTTCCTTAGTTCTATCAATGAAAAATAATCAGACAAATGTATAACGGGAGGAGAAATTGAATGAAGAAACTTGTACTATCAAAAGAATGTATTTTAGAAAAAGATTGTGATGCAATTACAAGAGAACTTCTGAAAGGTAACTTTATTATTGCTTGTGACATCAATGAAAAGAAACAGATTGTTTTGCAAAACGTATTTCATTATACCGCTGCGAAAAGACTTTTAGAATATTATTCGTTATTTCCAGATGAGAAAAATGAACGCAGAATGTTAAGATTTGAGATTGGAATCATGATAACAGGTTCAAAGGATGTTTATGATGATATCTATGAACTTATTAAATCTGGATTAGTTGATTTTGATACTTTCATTATAGACAAGCATAACAATTTATATACGGAAGTTGTATATGACAAATATGGCGGATCTATGAGACCGCAATAATATATGGAAGCGAGGTAATGCAAATGAGGGTTAGAGTATCCGATAAAATTACCAAAGAAGAAGCTTCCTCTTGGACACCTGGAAGTAATGTATTAATAACTTCACCTATGGGATCTGGAAAAAGCTATTTTTGCAAATGTGAATTGTATGAACTGGCGAAGAAAGAAAATAGAAAAATCCTCATGTTGATTCATAGAGCTAACTGCGTTGAACAGTTTAAATATGAGATAGAGCATGATGGTAAAACAAATGTTATTTCGGTAGCTACATATCAGACATTAGAATATAACAAAATTCATAATACCAAAAATCAGATTAACCTATCAGACTATGGATATATTGTAAATGATGAATTTCACTATTTTTTTAATGATAGTAGCTTCAATAATAAAACGGCGGTGTCGTTCAAAATGATTATGGAAAATACAGATTCAGTTCATATATTTATGTCTGCAACTGGTGAAGATATGTCAAATTATATGAAAGATTATACGGAACGTAATAGCCTTCCAAAACCTAAAGAATACAAGCTTCCGTTTGATTATTCATTTATAAGGAAACTTAAATTCTTTTTCAAAGATGAGACGATGGAGAAGCTTATAAAAAGTGGGATTTCTAAGGGTGGAAAAGGTATATTTTTTATTCAATCAGCAGAAAAAGCTTATAAGCTTTATAGTAAATATAAGAAGTATTGTGTTTTTAATTGCAGTTCTAACAATAGGACATATTACAAGTATGTTGATAAGGATAAGATACAGAATATATTGATTAATCAACGGTTTGAAGAACAGTTTTTGATAACAACATCCTGTTTTGACGCAGGTATAAATATTATTGACAGAGAAGTAAAACATATAATCATTGACATTGTAGATATTGGTTCTTTGACACAATGCATTGGAAGAAAAAGAATCCAAGATGAAGACGATAAAGTTACTGTTTATATACAGGCAATGAACAACCAGAAACTTGCAGGACTAAAGCGTAGTATGGAGCAGAAAGTTGAAATGGCTGATTACTATGCAGAGAATGATTTTTCTGTAGAGAAACTGATTGCAAAATATCCGATGCAGAATGACATAAATAATATATTGTTCGATGATTTAGTATATGACAAGGATGGTACTGTTGTTTCATATACGAAAACTTTAAATGAACCAATGTATTTCAAGAAAAAAGTAGATATTGCTGAATACAAAGCAATGTTAAGTCTTGAAAAGTTTGGATATTGTAAATATCTGGCACAGAGATTTGGATTTTATAATGATAAAACAGGAGTTTACACATACGAAATGATGGAAGAGGAATATGAATTAAAAACGTACCTGGAACAGATGGTCAAGAAAGAAATTGTACTATTACAGTCACGTGATCGAAGTGAATTGATAAAGAAAATCAATGCAAAACAGAATGGAAAGTTGCTGAAAAAGGCAACGACTTTAAATCAAGTATTAGAAGAAAAAGAACTGGATTATAGAATAAAAGAGTTTTCAACAACTCGATATATAGAAGATTCAAATGGGAATAAAAAGAAGAAAATCTATAAAAGTGCATGGAAAGTAGTTCGCTTTTAAATGGAAAATCACTTTTTTGAGGGCGGTTAATCTAACTCTATATCCCTATAAAATTTATTATGAAAATAGTTTTGACTACCCTATTTGGGTGTAAAGCTTATAATACAATATACACCTAAAAAAGGTAGTCAAGATTGATTATAAGATATTCATGTAATGGAAAATATTGATGCAAATAAGAAAATAATCTGCTTAAAAATTAAAAAGTATATGTTCAGAATGTGTCATATTTTTTATGTTTCGTAGCGTAGCGGAGAAATGTAAAAAATTGCACATTATGATGCTACTAATTCTCTGTTCACAAGTTTGCTTGTGGGCAGAAATTAGTAGTCTACTGTCAGAGACATAAGATGCAAACAGAAAGGCGAACACATATGTATAAAAAAACAATACAGCATGAGAAAGAGAATTTGTCCAATGGACTAATCAGTGGAGAACTAATATATGCCTGTCTGATGACATGTGAAAAGGTTATCAGTAAAAATGCATATTTAGAGAAGAAATGGAGCAAATGGTATGAAGATTTTACTGGATCAGCAGATGCTAGTAACTATAGAGCAGGTAGACTTGAATGGATGGGATATAGAAAGAAATTACAATCCCTGCTGCTGACTAAACATTCTATGAGAGAAATCATACAAAATACTAAGTCTACAAAGGTATATACGGATACTGCACCTAAGACAATGGTAAAGACAGTTATTGATTTAATTGATACTGGTAAATATGTATTGCTTCTTTAATATATAGTCCCCGACAGGTAGACAGCGAGTTGACAAGCAACTCACTGAATTATTTTCCTTGCTAAAGCAAGAAAAATAACATAGAGAGAAAAGCAGTTGAAATATATTAGTTTAATTGTTTAAGGGAGAATAATAGATTATGGCAAAGAGAATTAAAAATCCAAATGAAATCTGTTATATGTGCGGTAAAAGTAAGTCACAAGTATTGCATTTGCTAGAAGGTAATTATGGATATGTTTGTGATGAATGTGTAGAGAATGCTCATGATATGTTATCTGAGAGGGCAGAAAGAGAAAGAAAATTAAGAGAACATCAGGAATGTATAGATGCAACACCTTCACAGATTAAATCTTATCTGGATCAGTATGTGATTGGACAGGATGATGCAAAGAAAGCTTTATCTGTTGCTGTTTATAATCACTATAAGCGTATGCACCAGAAAAAGAAATCAGATGTTGAGATTGAGAAATCCAATATTCTTATGATTGGCAATACAGGATGTGGTAAAACTTTCCTTATTAAATGTTTAGCAAAATATCTTGGTGTTCCGCTTGCTATCGCAGATGCCACTTCGCTTACAGAAGCCGGTTATGTCGGAGATGATGTTGAAAATATTTTATTAAAACTGTATGAGAAATCAGAGTGCAATTTAGAGAAAACACAACAGGGTATCATTTATATTGATGAGATTGATAAATTGGCTTTAAGAGGTGAGAATACTTCTCTTACAAGGGATGTTTCTGGTGAAGGAGTTCAGCAAGCACTTCTGAAGATTCTTGAAGGTACAATTGCAAGAGTTCCGTTTGGTGGTGGACGTAAACATCCTAATGCTGAATGTGTCAATATTGATACAACAAATATTCTGTTTATCTGTGGTGGTGCTTTTGATGGATTGGAGAAGCTTATTAATCAAGATAAGAAAGTAAACAGAACTATTGGCTTTGGTGTTGGTGCGGAGAATATATCTAATGAAGAAGAATTTACATTTGAAAATGTACAACAGCATGATCTTGTAAGATATGGCATGATGCCTGAGTTTATCGGACGTTTACCAGTAATCACAACACTTGCACCATTGACAGAGAATGATATGGTAAGGATTCTTACTGAACCAAAGAATGCAATTGTACGACAGTTCCAGGAGTTATTTGCTATGGATGATGTCAAGTTACAATTTGAGAAAGATGCTTTAATGAAGATTGCTGCTATAGCAAATGAGAAGCGTATTGGCGCAAGAGGATTAAGAAGCATTGTGGAGAATGTATTACAAAAGACTATGTTTGAGTTGCCTGATATAAAGAGTGCAAAGAAAGTAGTTGTAAATGCTGAGTGCGTTGATGGTGATACTGAACCTGTTGTATATGGTGCAAGAAATAAGAAGATTGCGTGAGAGGGATAAACGATGTCACTTAAAAGAGAATTTATAGATATGCTACATTTGATTATTGATCCATTATTAGAAGATGAAGAGAGCGGTTATTATAATATTGAAGAAGACTCTTATAGAGACATCTGTATGAAATATAATGGCGAAGATGTTTCATACGGGAACTTCTATCAATGCAACAATGATAATTGTATGGGGTGTTCTGAATGTAAGCATATGAAGGTAGACGTTTCTTTTTTTGACGGAGAATGGATTAGAAACTATTTCTTCGGTAACAAACCAGATGTAAAAGGAATCGTTACGATTAAGAATAGAAAACAGTTAATGAATGAGATGTTCCAGATAAAAGAGGATATAGAGTTTTCCAAAGATTATTATGCTAAGTTTGGAGAAAAATACAATGATTATTTGCAATATGCTAAAGAATTTGCGGAGAAGTTAAAAAAGGATTTCACTTATACAATGAATGAGACTGAAACACTTATGTTGTCAGTAGATTCAGAGAATCTTCCAATAGTGTTTCATACAGATTATCGCAAAGATACTGATTTTAAATCTGACACCTTGGTAACTGGTGATATGAAAGCCATTGGAAATCAGAGTGTTATTAATATTTATTGCTGTATGGATAAGGAAGAGGAAATCAAACAACGATTACGGCATGAATTGATACATTACTGTCTTTATATCAATGAAACTACATATAGTGATGATTCCGCAATATTCCATGTGCTATGTCAGATATACGATGCTTATGCATACGCAAAGATGCCTAATGAAGAACAGATAGTATATGACAAATTTGTGATTGCATTTGATAATTTGAATGCTCTGAAAGAGAAACAAAAATTGGATGATAATTCTACAGCATACAGGAATATGAAGCTTCTATTATTATTTGCAGTTGGTTATAATCCTCACAATTTAGTGAATGAAGAATTGTTAAATACCTGTACTGAAACACTAAACAGAATGAGTAAGGAAAGGAACGTGGCATGAGTAATAACATTAAAATGATTAATGGCGGTCAACATCAGAATATAATTGAGAATAGCAGAAGAGCTTTAAAATATGCTGATGTCTGGTCGAAGTATTACAACAGAGAACTACAAAAAGGATTGGCAGAATGCATAGATAAAGGTGATCTCTCTCATGAACAGGCGGTTAAGTTAGCTTTTATCGGTACTAAGTATGTGATCAGTTTACTTGATATTGATAGACAGGGCGAAGAACTGTATAAGGTTGATGGCAAAAGATATGAGCAGCCAGAAGAAGTAAGACAGAATTTGTATGATACTATTGACCGAGTATATAACTTTATTGGATTCCTGACTATTCGTGACCTGTTATCTATATTTCCAATAAGAAAAGATTACGATGGAGAATTATATCAGTGTAAGGATTATTTTTATACGGTAGAAGCTTTATCTAAAATGGATTGGGACAAACCAATTGGAAGAGATAATGTGTTCAGTCTCATGTGGGATTATTGCAATGAAGATTTAGAACGCATTTTGATGGAATATATGTGTCTTATCAGTGACTTGCATAAGAAGAAAACTGGTAAAGGATTCGCAGAAGTATTTTCTGAAATGTATGATATTCCATCTTATAGTATCAATAAAGATGCAGGACTTATACAGGATAATCAGACAGGTGAAATTATTAAAATGAATAGTAAGAAACAGAGTCACATTAAGATAGTTAAATGATTTCTGCTGCTGAATTAGATATTTATTTACGATGAAATCGGTATTTCTTGGAACTATGCGAAAGAAAATTATAGGACTATCTGCACCTGAATAGTCCTATAAAGATTACAACATATAGGGGAACAAAGCCATAAGGATAAATTGTATACATTTTATTTGGTTAAATTGATAAATTGAGTTCAGTGCATGTTCAAGTGAACTTTAATTTATTGATTCTATAACACATAACTATATGTTGCAGGTTTAACACTGTATCCTGATGTGCTATCTGTTACAGATTATTCCAACCTTGTTCCCTGGATGTAGATAACATTTTCATTAAAATGACCACATCCTTTCGTGTAACATAATTATTATAGCAAAAAAGAAAAGATCAAGCAAGAAAAGAATGGGAGAAAGAATTTATGAAATTATATGCAAACACAAAATTTGAGATTGGACAGACAGTTTATCGTGTTTATGAGACACAAAAAGATATGGAACAGAAAGTAACTTGTGATCTATGCCTTGGTACGAGACAGATTTCATATAAAGGCTATAGATGTAGTTGCCCTAAGTGCAATGGTAGAGGTGAGCTTGTTACTGATAGAAAAGAAGTAACTCTTAGAGAAATAGATGTACCACGAAAAGTAACTGCTATTAGACTGCTGATAAAAACAAAAATGGATTGCTGAGATACACACTGGATGCACCGCAAGGACATCGCTCTGGTAAAGGTGCATTGGAGAAAGAGTTATTTGCAACTGAGGAAGAAGCTCAGGCGTATTGTGACGAGAAATCTATTAATGATGCGTGGCGTGAGTTTGGTATGGAGAATAGCAAAGGGATTGAATCATACGGAGGATAATCAGATGGGTGAAGTTATTAAGAAAATGTGTGAAGATAAAAACGAAGATGGATTTATTATTTTAGATAAGAAAAATGTTCCTGTTGATAAGTTGTTTAAAACTTATGAGAAAGCATTGAAATATATACGAAAACATGGAGAATTAATGGATATTACCGATAGTGTACCTCTTCCTGTTCTTGTAAATGAGATTTCAAAAGATGAATTTTGGCATAGACGGCATAATAGATATACTGTTGGTATGTTCTTTGCGTTCCCCGGATGTGGAGAGGGATATGGAGCAGGAAGTATGACACTTATGGATGGCAAAGGTGATAAGCAAAAATATTATGAATATGAAATTATATCGGTAAATGAACCAGATCCAGAGGATGAATCAGTAAATAGAGAGCGTGTTGATCCTGAATTTGGCATGGAAAGTGGTAGTTTGTTTGCCGAGATGCGTAAAGATAAAACAGGATTCTATGCAATTAAGTATGAAGAGGGTATGGAAGATGGATGGAGTATATTCTCTGGGGACAGTCGTCCCGTTTTGATATTTAAGACAAAAGAGGAAGCTATGACATATGTGCGTAGTGACAAATGTAACTATGTTCAAATTGCAGTACCTACATTTTGGATTAAAGAAATATCAGAGGAAGAGCATCAGAAAAAGCGTAAATATTGTGATGAATTTGCTGATGATTTTACAATCAGGCATAACAATAAATGGTATGAAGGTGAATTTATCACTGAGCCTTGGGATGCATATATCTTTAACAATCATGGAGATATAAAAATAAGGTCAAAGAAATCGTTATTAAGATTAATGGATGAATGTAATATAAATATTGAAATCAGAGAGTGAAGTGGAGGCGGTTGTCATAAGTAAATTCAAGTTAGAATCCGGCAGATGTCGTATTTACAAATTAAATATCATGGATTGTATGACCGATAGAGAACGAGAATGGTATAACTGTTATACCAGAGGATTCAGTCATACCAAAATGCAGAAGTTTTTAAACAAAGAAATTAAGAACGGTGAAAAAATAAAATCAAAGGATGCTTATAGCGTAGAAGACATTATGAAGAAGTTTCCTGTTTCTTTAGATGTGGCAAAAGAAATGTACGAGAATAATTACCCTAAAGAGATATTTAGAAACTTATTGTTATCTGAAATTGAAGGTTATCCAGAGGAACTTATAAGAAGTATCAATAAAAGATTTTTGTATATGTCATATCAAGAAAACGAAGATACAGAATATGTCGTTACTGAGACAGAAAATATAAGTCGTCAAGTGGTATGGTTTGAAAATGAATGTGTACGTAGATGCAGGAATGATTTAGAAAATACACCTCTGATAAAAGAAATTATTGTGCTGAAATGCAGAAGTAATTTAATGACAGGAATTTTAGAACAAATTATAGACAGAGGCGTTGATGTTGATGGAAAGCATTATATATTTTTCACATCATCCACAAGTCAGATGAAAAATGCGGAGATTACTTTACTAGAAGAATCCTACTGGGAGAAGAACAAAGATGCTTTGATGTGCGGATTATCAGAAGAAGTAATCAATGAATCTGGTGGAATTAATATGGGTAAATTCTTTGCTGCAAAAGCGTTGAGTATTTCCAATAGTGTTAAATATGACACAGGTATTGACATTGATGAAGTACTCATAGTTCCAGATTTTGAAACAATGGTAACTGGTATGGTGAATTATCTGGATGTAAATACTCTGGATATTGAGCAGAAGAAAATGGTGATTCCAATTCAGCATATGGATGGTGCTGGTATTTTTATTCCTGGTACATTTCCATGTAGTTGTCAGATCAGAGGGGGATGGATTAAAGGTGCAATATTCCCATTTGATTTTCATAGATTTATCAGAAAATATCGGCATAAAATTTCTGATAAGCATTTGACAGATGCGTGGGGCAATCCTGTTACCATAGAAGAATTTTTGAATGCAAAGCTTATATTAACGGACAGTCAGTTGAAAATGCGCAAGTATTATAAATCTATGGATGAATACCGTCAGCATTTCAGGAATACCAATCAGTCTATTACGATTAATAATTATTCTCATAGTCCTAAAAAGGATTCTCAAGTATCGGTGGCATATCAGCCATTCCAAACTATTCCACGTGAAAATATTACAGAGGATAACATAAAAGGTTTAACTCAAAAAACAATTGAATATATCAACAAGGCGAGGACAGAACCAAAATATGCATTAAAACTAATGGGGATGGAGATTGATAAAGAACAGCAGCAGGACAGAGAGTTTGATGTACTTCATGCTTCTCTACAGAAATACCCAGAGTTATTGGAAGATGTTCATGTCAGAAAAGTTATGCAACGAGCAGTGGAATCGGCAAGAAAAAAAGCTATGGGATGTAAATTGTTCATGGATGGACTCTGGAGCTATATCTGTCCTGATTTATATGCTTTCTGTCAATGGTTGTTTCTTGGAGAAGAAAATCCAGAAGGATTGCTGAAAGATGGATATATTTACAATCGGTATTATGTAAATACAGATGTTAAGGAGTCCTGCTGCTTGCGTTATCCTCATCTATCAGATTGTGAACATGCAATAAGAAAGGTAGACAAATCAGATGAATGTCAGAGATGGTTCCGAGGATATGATACAGTAGTCAGTTGTCACGATTTAATATCAAAAGTACTACAGGCGGATTGGGACGGAGATCATATCTGCCTGGTACATGACAAAGAATTTTTAAGTGTACTGGATAGAAATAAGTATCCTCTATATTATGAAATGACAAAAGCAGAACCGGCTCTGATTGACCACGAACATATAATGACTTGTCTGACAAGTAGTTTTAATAATGAAAATATTGGATATGTGTCTAATGCGATTACAAAGATTTTTAATTCTGATAATCAAGATACTAAACTGGTAAAGGTTTTATGTGCCTACAATAATTTTGTAATTGATTATTTTAAGACACAAAAGAAAATGGATCTGAAAAACTACGAAACAGATTATGCAAGATATAAAGATAAGGAAAGCAAATGTCCATACTTTTTTAGATATGCAAAAAATAAGAAACAGAGTTCCTGTCTTTCTTATAATCCTTTATGTACTGCTGATAGAATCAGTAAGTATGTTATGAATGAGACAAAAGGTGCGATTACTTATACTGTAGAAAACCTACAATTCAATCCAGAAAATTTAAAAAATAAATCTATAAAAGTAAATAGAAATTCTGACAAATATCAGAAACTGCGGGACTTGCTATTGAAGCTTAAAGGTGAACGAAAGAACTTGTATAAAAAGCTTAGTACAAGAGTACAGGAACAGAATAGTAGTTTGAATTTGGATATAACCTTTTCATCTGAACAGTTATTTGATATTCATTGTATTTCTGAGATTAGAAAGATCATAGAAGATAAAGTCTCAGCAGTCAACTATTTGGTGGATATTGAGTATTATACTCCTGAAAATATGGAAGACAGAAAAGATATTATATGGAATTGCTATGGTGATGTTATTTATCAAAATATCTGTGACAGTATAGACAATAATGTAGAGGTAAAAACCAAACGTAATTTATATGAATCTTATGAAGATAAGATAAAAGATATTGAAAATTTACGGGAACAGGTCATGAAAGAAATGAAACAAACACAGGTAGTTGATATATCAGAATCTTTATACAATAAAATTATGAATGTTAATACCAGAAAAAATGGACTGAATGATAAGTACTTGCTGTTTATCATCTATGTACTGATTCAACGTCATAAGAAGAAATATAATATTGATGGAGAGGATTATATACGTATCTATAAAAATTCAAAGAGTAATAAATTAACACGAAAGACTATTGATGACTGGATAGGATCACAATGTACAAAATCTGGATTAAAACGACTCTGGAATAAAGGATATATCAGGATGGAATTTGGTGAGAAATATGATAAAGTCTATTTTGAAATGAAGATTCCTGAAGATGACTCAGTGAAATTTACTGTTGAAAATGCACATCCACTTGTTGACTTGTTCCGAAATAATGAAAAAAAGAAAACTGCACAATGTTTGATATGTCATAAATGGTTTATTGTTGAAGGAAACACAAAGACTTGCAGTCTTGGATGTTCAAGGAAATTAGAAAAGATAAATAAAAACAGCAACGTAAATTTGTATAATATTGATAATTCGGAGATTTAGTATTTATATGAGAGTTGGAAAGTGGCTATATATAAGGCTTTCTGGCTCTCTTTTTAAAACTCAATATATACTATAGGGAAGAGATAGCAATAACAACATTTGCTGACAATATAAAAATATTTTGAATGAAAGGGGGATGAATTATATGAATACATTGAATCAGATTGTAAGAATGTATCTGGATGCAAATGGAATTTCAGATAAATTCTTTGAACATTATATAGGATGTAATCAGTCTGCATGTAGTAAATGGCTTCGTGGAATGGGAAAGCTAAATGCAGAGCAGACAAAAAGAGTACATGAGTTTTTAGCGGGTAAACATATCAAAACAGTAGAAGATATTCTAAATGTAGAGGAGTGATTGCATGATATTATGTGAATTAAATCAGCACGACTACACATATCTGATCCAGTTGTTAAATGAAAAGTATTATCAGACAACTGACATTCATGAACTTAAACAAATCAATTCTATTTATAAACAATTAAAATTCAAGTCAGAATCCTGGCTTAATCGTATCAAGTAAAATCATGGCATTTCTGCCAATATTTCAAGAAAGTTGAGGAAAAACAAATGGGTGGTACATTTACATCATTAGGCGCACTCAAGGCGGCTATAAAAAAAGAAGTTGAAGAAGCAATGCAAGAGACAATGGAGAAATCCTATAAGGATGCAAAAGATAATGTTGGGAATTTCTATGCTGCGCCAGAGGGTGACTATCATAGGACAGGAGCATTAAGGGAATCACCAACAATGTCCGTTTCTGGTATGCATGGTGAATTATCTTTAAATACAGGTTACGGGTATTCTCCGGCAGGAAGAGATACAAATACTATTTACAATTATGCTGAATCTGGTAGCTTAATTGGTAATGGTGGATTCTGGGCGAAGACCGAAGCAGATGTGCAGAAGAATATAGATACATCGTTTGGGAACCGGTTTAAATAATATTCTAATAATAGTGCATTCTGAATTGCAATATGTCATACTCTGTCGTATAATAGTATAAATGGTAGAAAATACCAAATACTTCTATAGGGATGGAGAAATTACTATATGGGGACACAATACCAGAAATCAACATATAATAAGTATGAGAATTTGTTTAGGTGGGCGGCACACAAATTAAAACTGCAAGAAAAATTTGAAAGAAAAAAAATATGGAATGACCGATTTCCAAGAGGTAGTGTTTATGCTTGTTATCTTGGAGAAAATATTGGGGATGAAAAGAGTAAATTAGTAGCTCGTCCATGCTTGATTGTATCGACAGATGGAATTAATTATAAAAGCTCTAATATAATAGTTATTCCATTATCCAAAAATGTAAAATATAAAAATGGCTCAACATCAGAGCTAAAATATTCATGGCATTATGTATTGAAAAAAAGTAAATATACCGCTTTAAATTATGATTCAGCTGTTCAATGTGAAGATATAAGATCTATTTCTAAAGCTAGAGTGGGTAAATTTATTACCAAAGTTGATGTAAATGACATGAATCAAATAAGAAAAAGATTGAAAAGTGCTTTACAAATATAACAAGATGTGTTATTGTAAAGATACAAAATATAAGTAGTGTTTATTATATAGTCTTCCGATAATGTGCGATATCTTGTATAGTTATAACACAGGCATAGCCAATAGCTTTGAGGTATGGTAGATTATTTGTTCGTAGACTTGCGATTTGTTTAGTGTGAGATGGCATAATCTCAATTATGATTTTTATATTTTGTATAGAAGGCTACCATGTTGGTAGTCTTTTCTATTACATAAAATATTGATATAGGGACTATCTCAACAGGTAGTCTCTTTTCTTATACAATTTTTTTAAATAATATCATAATATAATAATACAGAAGGAGGTTTTAAATGTCAGATTTTAAAGTAAAAGTGACGGCAGATCTTGATACATCACAGTTAGAAGCGAAGCTAATGGCTTTGCAAAATAGAAAAATAACGATACAAGCCAATGCCAATGGTAATGGTTTGAGCAATATGAATAATAGTTTGCAACAGATACAGAACAATGCAAATAATGTATCTGCAAGTCTAAAAGGCATTGCAACTACAAAATTAAAAGTAGATGCATTGAATTTTCTTAAAAATCAAACTGAAAATGCAGTACGTTCAGTAACAGATCTTAATAAGGCTATGACTCTGGTTAACATGACTATGAGTAATATGTCTGGCTCATCTCTATATTCTTTGAAACAACAATCCCTTAGTATGGCAAAAGATTTAAGTACCGCTACAAAAACAGTCACAGATGCGGTTACAATTTATGCCAATGAGAACGAAAGTGTAAGTTCCATGCTGAATAAGGCGCAACCTACAGTATTGTTATCTGCTGCTTCTGGCATGAGTTCTTCATCTTCTGCGGATGCTATTCAAGGTATTTTGAATCAGTTCAATCTGTCAGAAGATCAGGCGATGCACGTTGCGGATACAGTTGAAAAACTCAGTTCAGAGATTGCATTAGATTTCTCAAAAGGTTGTGACACAATCTCTCAGTCAATTGCAACTTCTGGTTCAGTTGTAAATGAAGCAGGTATG
>OGYS01001042.1_pt1 | contig 17388 bp, 10 predicted proteins | sample 1576611 | NCBI WGS metagenome assembly OGYS01 (sample SAMEA3541571, study PRJEB24748) | human gut metagenome | biome: human gut; feature: human-associated habitat; material: faeces | place: China | collected 2012
TTGGTGGGAGGGATAAGATGAAGAAAAAAATTGTAATTTTTGTTTTACTTGGATATATAGATTCAAAAGGAAATGTGTGTAATAAAAAATTAATTGATTTATTACCTACTTATAAAAGAAAAGAATTAACTGAGTATTATGAGATTAATATTAATGAATTAGCTAATGAAAATGAGGTGATTTTTACCTGTGATAATAAAGATCCCATTTATTGCATGTTTAAATCAAAATTTATGAAATCTAAAAAAGGGTACACAAGAAACATAAGATATGTTATGCCAAAAAAGGAATGGGAAAAATCTCTAGAAAGAGAGAAAGAAATATTTTTTAGGAATAAAGATAAGATTTCTGAAGGATTAGAACATAAAGAAAATACTAGTGCAGACTTGACTTATATTGATTTTGAAAATAGTGATAAATTAATATCTTCTCATGTAGAAATAACGGATGATGTTTTTCTTATAGAATTACCAAAAAATATAAAAAAACACACATTAAAAGATAATTTAAAAACTATTAAGTGCCTTATTAATAAAAACGGTATCTATTATGTTAATGATATTAAAATAAGATGCTTTACTAAAAAAAATTGCATAGTTGGAAAAATATTAAAAAACATTACCTTTAAAAAAAATATAGTGTTTAAATCAAATCATTTAATCTTTTTTCCAATATCAAGCTTGTATAGTGGCACACGTTATTTGTTTTTGAATTTAAAGAATTCCATTCAAAAAGAACAGAATAATTTAACTTCAGTAGATTTTTTCTGTGACAAAGAAGTCATCGATAAAGTGCTTTGTCAAAAAAATATTAATATCAAATATAATAGTAAATTAATAACACTTATTCCAAAAATACAAAATATATGTTTTACTTCAGCAAGTAAATCATACTATTATAAATTGCAAAATGTTCAATTTTTAAATAATTATATTCGATTGAATTTAGAAAAAACTACAGCTGCTGATTTTCTTAACAAAACTGATTTTATAGTTTTTAAACTAATAAAAATGTCTGATTGTTATACAGTACAATTACAAACATCGGATAATAAATTTAAAACGGACAAAAATTCTAAAAGTGAAGTGAATAATTATAAAACCAATATAAAATCTAAGCATAATAAAACTTCTAAAAGAAAAACGGCAATAGAAAATAATTATTCTGTCAAATATGTGGGAGATGTTCTATTTATTCGTTGCAAAGCTCCTTCTTTTTTCCACACTATAAAAAATGGAGAAATTACCGAATTGAATCTTATAAAATATAAACATAACCTAATCTCTAGTCGATATTTAGAAAATGTCAAAACTGTTATCAGCTATCCAGAATTAGAAGCGATTCATTGTAAATCGACACTAAGAGATGGACTTGTTCATTTTCAATTACATAATGATGATATAGAAAAGAAACCAATACTTATAAAACAATATAATTATTCGTATGATTATTTTGCGTTTTTTAATTCAAAAGAAACAAAAGAAAAGCTACAACTTATCAAATCATCAAATAATCATGCAACCAAACATCATAATGTAATAGAAAATGAGATACAAATGGTTTATTTTGATAAGAAATTCGAAAAATATAGCACAATAAAAATTATAGCGTTTTATTGTCGAAATTGTGGTATATATTTTTGCTATTATGAACAATTTTTAGCAGAATTAAAACGGCTTGGACTTACACTAAATGACTTTCTTGGAAAATTTTATGATGAAAATAATACGAATTTGACTTTACAAGTAAATTCCTTAAATGTTAAATCTATACTTACTAAATATGGATATAGTGTTTCTAAGCAAAAGGGATTATCTTCAGCAAAAAGATATCAAATTCTTTCATTCATTATAGATAAAAATATTACGACAAAAGCACACGTTATTTCACATATTCAATATTTGATTCATTATAATGGAAAGAAAAACTCTAATAAAGATGCAGTTGTGAAATGGAAAGAAGATATTGAAAATATTACATTTAAATAAAGGTGTAAGGTATATGTCGAAAGTTGGTCAACAAATAGAAATTATTTCTTATTAAAATGACACAATATTGATATTTGATTTGACTAGAAATAATAACGAAAATTATTAATTTGTAAAAATAAATTTCATAAATAAAAAAAATATTGTACTTCTGCAAGGAAGATTGTTCATATTTAAATAAAATAATTGTATAATTAAATTATAAATCTTAAAGAAGGCAGAGGAATGAAAAATGGATGTGAATTATAATAAATTCTTTAAACTGTTAATTGATAAAGGCTTGAAAAAAATGGAATTTGCTAAGATGGCAGGAATAAGTGCTAATACGATGGCAAAGCTTTCTAAAAACGAAAATGTGTCTTTAGATGTATTATCGAAAATTTGTCGAACACTTAATTGTAAAATGGATGATATCTTAGAAGTGTTACCTGAAGAAAGCAGAGGGGAAAATTAGTGAATATTCATACATCATATCGAACAATTACAAGAGAACAATTTTTATTTCATGAAATGCGAATTGTTGCAAAATTATTAATTGCAGGGAAGAATGACAAACAAATTATAGATGAGGTTGTTTCGAAAAACTTATTTCAATACCCTACAGAAAAATCATTAAGTAATATAACAAAAGTTTGCTTAGCGAGATTTCATGAAACAAATAGCAATGAGCTTATTAATATTGTAGCAAATGCATCGGCTGATACAGCAAAACAAGCATGTTTATTTTTAATGATGAATTATTATCGGCTCGTTTGGGATTTTATGACAACTGTTATTGGCGAAAAATTTAGAACAAAAGATACTACTTTAACTAAAGTTGATTTCAATTCGTTTTTTACAAGGCTACAAGAACAAAATGAAACAGTCGCTTCTTGGAGTGATACAACGATTACTAAATGCAAACAAGTTTTAAAGAAAATATTAGTCGAAAATGGTTATTTAGATAACGTTAGATCACAAATATTAAATCCTATTTTAATAGATTTTGATGTAAAAGAAGCCATAGAAAATATAAATCATAAAGATGCGTTGATTGCATTTTGCTGTTTGTAAGGAGAATTGTCATGTCAAGTATTACAGAAAGATTAGATGAACTTAGAAAAAGAATACAAGAAGAAGATTTTTTGAAAGGAAAAGGATTAAGTAATGAAGTTAATATACGAATATTTTGTTATGATCCTAAAGATGAAATGGTTGTTCGTTACTTTGTAGAACAACTAAGTAGTATGGATTTAAAAAGCAATGTACAAATTGTAGATTTATATGAAACTTTCCTATCTATATGTGAGGATAAACGTATTTTAAATCGTATTCCTCAACTAGAAGAAAAACGAGGTAAAGAATTCTTAGAAAAGCAATTTGAAAAAACATGTGATGCAAAAACATTCGCTAAAAAGGTAATAGATAGTTTTGATGATAATAATGACTTATTAATGATTACAGGAGTTGGTAAAGCATTTCCGTTCATGAGAGTGCATTCATTACTCAATGCTTTACAAGAAGATTTTAATGAAAAGCCAATCGTTGTTTTATATCCAGGAGCATTCGATGGCCATTATGTAAAGCTATTTAATAGACTCAAATCTAATGAATATTATAGAGCGTTCAATATGATATAAGGAGATAAGGATAATGGAAATCAAAAAGATGTTTAAGGACGATATTGGTCGTACAATAAATGGGGTTGTTCAAGTAGAACAAGAAAAGGAAGAAGTTGTAGAACAAGAAGTCAAAGAATACGTAGTTACAACCGAATTAAAGAAACACTTTACTAAATTCTTTAATGAATATAGTGAATCATTTGATACACCAACTGATAATGTTGGGGTATGGATTACGGGTTTCTTTGGTAGTGGGAAATCACACTTTTTAAAAATGCTTTCTTATTTATTAGAAAACAAAGAAATCAAGCACAAAAAAATAGTAGATTATTTTGAAGAAAAATTTGATGATCAATTATCATTTATGAATATTCAAAAATGTGTTCAAGTACCAACTGAAACAATTTTGTTTAATATTGATGTTGAAGGATCGATGCATAAAGATGATACGGCTGTACTAAAAGTATTTGCAAAAGTATTTTATAATCATCTTGGTTTTTATGGTAATGATTTAAAACTAGCAAAATTAGAACAATTCATTTCTAAACAAGGAAAGATGGATGCTTTTAAAGATGCTTATGAAGAAATCAATGGAGAATCTTGGACCGAATCAAGAGCAGAGTATCTATTCTTTGAACAAGATGTCATTGATGCATTAGTACAAGCAAATATCATGAATGAAACAACTGCTCAACATTGGTTTGATGGAACAGAAACGGCAGATATTTCTATTGCTCAATTAGTTGATGAAATTAAAGCTTATGTTGATACAAAACCTAAAGGCTTTCGTTTATTGTTTATGATTGATGAAGCTGGTCAATATATTGGTACTAATACAAGTATGTTATTAAACTTGCAATCATTAATTGAAAAATTAGGTTCAGTATGTCGTGGTCAAGTATGGATTGTTGCAACTGGACAAGAAGCATTAGATGAAATGATTAAAGTACGTACTGATGAATTCTCACGTATCATGGCTCGTTTTGCGATTCGTTTGAGTTTAACTTCTTCGTCAGTGGGTGAAGTGATTGAAAAACGTTTACTTACTAAAACCGATGAAGCAAATATAGTTTTGGATCATGTCTATGAAAATAATGAAAATGTATTAAGTAATCTATATGCTTTTGATACTGAATTAAAGGATTTAAAAGGATATTCATCTGAAGATGAGTTTGTTCGTATTTATCCATTTGTACCTTATCAATTTACCATTATGCAAAAAGTATTTAATGAAATTCGTAAACATGGTCATGCTGGTAAACATCAATCAAGTGGAGAAAGATCAATGCTTAATGGGTTTCAAGAATCAGCACAGCGTATCGGAGATAAAAATGAATTAACATTAGTTCCAATGTATGCATTCTATGATACATTGCATAGTTTCTTAGATACATCTGTTCGTTTAGTTATTGAAAGAGCTGAAAAAGCAGCAATTAATAATAATGGTTTAATAAATGAAGATGTTAATTTATTAAAATTATTATATTTAGTACGCTATATTGATGATATTAAATCTAATATTGAAAACCTAACTATTTTAATGACTGATTCGATTAATGTAGATAAGTTAGTATTAAGAAAACAAGTGACAGAATCATTAGATCGTCTACAAAAACAAAATTATATTGCTCGCAACGGGGATATTTATCAATTTTTAACTGATGAAGAACAAGACATTGCTAGAGAAATCAATAACCAAAATATCGATGCTGCAAATGTTATTTCACAAGTATGTAAAACAATCTTTGATGACATCTACGCAACAAAAAAATATAGATATACTAAAAATGGTTATAATTTTGACTTTGAATTTGATAAATCAGTAGACGGACAAAATCATGGAAATACAACGGGTGGCATGAAATTAAAGTTTGTCACTGAAGCAAATGATGATGTAAACAATGAATTAAAACTCATTACTGATTCAAAAGGGCATGAAGCAATTTGTAAGTTATCTGATCAATACACAATCTTTGCGGATATTGAAAATGCATTAAAGATTGATAAATATATTAGACAAAAAAATGTTAGTCAATTGCCTGAATCAGTACAAACAATTATTACTAATAAACAAAAAGAAGCGCGTCGCTTATTAAATGAAGCAAAAGGAAGAATTACGGATGCTATTATTAATGGTAAATTCTATATTGATGGGAATGTATCAACAATTGCTGGAACAAGTGTAAAAATTGTATTAGATAAAGCACTTGAAACATTAGTAGATCATACATATTCAAGTATTACACTAATCGATACACCAGCAAATACTGATGCAGATATAAGGGATATATTAAATGGAAATAATATTGGTTTGAATGGGATAGAACCAAATAAACAAGCATGTGATGATGTTTATAGATATCTATATGCCCTTTATGAGGAGAAGATGCCAACATCTATGAATGATATTCAATCGCGTTATCAAGGTATTCCATATGGATGGAAAGAAATAGATATTGCGGCTGTTGTGGCAAGATTAATTCAAGCACAAAAAGTAACGATTAAACACTCAGGTGAAACCATTCAACCCAATGATTGTCGTTTGGTTGAATTTTTAAGAAAAAGAACTGAAATAGGATTTACAAATGTATCTATTCGTGAATCTATCCCAGCACAAAAAATAAAAACAGTTAGAGACATATTAAAAGATTATTTTGATGTTATGGATGTACCAAGCGATGAGGATGGTTTAATCGCTTATATTACTAAAGAATTTAAAACTGAAAAATATAAATTAGAAGATATGACAAATCAAAATAATACTCTCTTGCATCCTGGTGCACAAGAAATTCAAAATTTATTAGGATATGTTAATAAAATATTGTTAGCTCAAAGTGATAATCTTACACTTGTTAATACTCTCTGTGATTTGGAAGATGATTTATTAGATAGTAAAGATGATATACGTGCTATAGAAAATTTCTATGATACACAAATTAAATTGTTTGATAATGCAATTGATATTAGAAATGAAGTCATAAATCATGAAAAGGATTATTTATTAGATAATGAAGATATCAAAAAAGCAATAGAAAAAATCAATGATATCACAAGAATAACAACACCATTTAAATACAATCGTATTCCTGAATTAAATGATTGTATTTCAATTATCAATGATCAAAGAAATAAAGTAATTCAAGCTAAAAAGCATGAATTAAATGATTTAATTGACGCATGTTTTCATGAAGTAGAATTAAAAGCTATTAATGAGGATAAATTACAATCTGAATTACAAAATGCTAAACATAAATTTGATGTGAAGAAATGTGATGTAGCAAGACTTAATAGCTTAGTAGCACTAGACGCTAAGAAGAATACGATTACTTCTTTAAAAGATACAATCATTAATCAAATGGATAATATTCTTAATAATAATGATAATACGGGTGATATATCAACTGATGTACCTGTTCAACAAAGAAAAAGTATTCGCCAATTACAACGTTCAGTTGTATTTAGTCAAGCTAATTTAAAAACTGAAGCTGATATTGATCGATATCTAGCAAATATAAAAAATAGATTACTAAGTTATATCTACGATGACGAAGAAATTGAAATCAAGTAGGAAGGAGATTAACTATGAATAAAACCAAGGTCAAAAATTTTGCAGTTTCAGCTCACAAACTATTAGTAGAACAAATAAAAATAAAAGCATTTGAATATGAAATAACTGATTCAACAATGCCAGACATAAACACTAATTCGGTTCACAGTAGACTTCTTGATCAATCAGAAAAGGAACAGTTAAAAGCTTTGATTAAAGCAATAAAAGTTCATGGCTATAATCATGTGATTGAAGAAATAGCCTATACTTGGTTCAATCGATTTATAGCTTTAAGATTTATGGAAATAAATAATTTTCTCCCACAAAAAATAAGAGTTTTTACTAATGAACAAGAGGAATTTAAACCTGATTTATTATCTGAAGCAATTTATTTAGAATTAGATGACTTAGATAAACAAAAGGTATTTAACTTCATAGATACAAATAACGAAGATGGATTATACAAGTATTTATTAATAACATTATGTAATGATATGAATCAGTATCTACCGGAATTATTCACAACATTTGATAACCATGATTATACATTGTTATTATTACCAGATAATCTTTTAAAAAAAGAGAGTATTCTAGCAAAATTAGTATATGAAATTGATAAAGAAGATTGGAAAGAAAAGAAAGATTCAGGAGAATCCACAAATGCTATTACAATGATAGGTTGGCTTTATCAATATTATATTTCAGAAAGACATAACCAAGTTATCAATATCTTAAAGGGAACTGTAAAAAAAGAAGACATTCCAGCAGCTACTGAATTATTTACAACTGATTGGGTTGTTCGTTACATGGTCGATAATTCTTTAGGCAGATATTGGCTTGAAAGAAATCCAAATAGCAAATTAAAAAATGAATTAAAATATTTAGCTACTGGTAAGGATGGAAATATTCCTTTTGTTAAAGATGATCCTGTTAAACCAGAAGAACTTACTTTTTTTGATCCATGTATGGGATCAGGTCATATTCTTTCTTATGCATTTGATGTACTAATGAAAATTTATAGAGAGTGTGGTTGGAATGATAGGGATGCTGCAATATCAATTGTAGAAAATAATTTATATGGTTTAGATATTGATGAACGTGCATATCAATTAGCTTATTTTTCTATTATGATGAAGGGACGTACATATAATAGAAGATTTTTAAGAACTAAGGTATCTAATCATTTGTCTAATGTTGTAGAGACAAATATCCTCAATTCTTTATCTTTTGAAGGCATGAAGATAACTAAAGAAATTGAAGATATCTCTGATTATTTACTTCATACGTTTAAAGATGCATTAGAATTAGGATCATTAATACAAGTATTGCCTAAAAATTATGTATCATATCAGGAATATATTGATTCAATATATAATAACAGTGATATAACACTAGATTACATAGAGTGGAAAGATAATATTTATCCTCAAGCAAAAAAACTTTGTATGCAAGCTGATATTTTAAGTAAAAAGTACTGTGTAACAACAACAAATCCACCTTATATGAGTAAAATGGAAGGACAATTAAAAGAATTTATAGTAAATAATTATAAAGAATGTTCTAAAGATTTATTTGCTGTATTTATTAAAAGAAATTTTGATTTTACTAAGGAAAATGGATATTTAGGATTTATGACACCATTTGTATGGATGTTTATTAAGTCTTATGAAAAATTAAGAGAATATATTATAAATAACAAATCGATTACATCTTTAGTACAAATGGAATATTCAGCATATGAAGAAGCCACAGTTCCAATTTGTTCATTTATATTAAAGAACAATAAGTCTTGTGATGTTGGCTATTATTTCCGTCTTTCAGATTTTAAGGGTGGAATGGAAGTACAAAAAAATAAAGTATTGGCTGCTATTGAAAATAAGAATTGTGGTTATTTTTATGAAATTTCGTCTTCAAACTTTAAAAAGATACAAGAGAGTCCGATTGCTTATTGGGCTAGTAATTACAAAATATTTGAAAGTAACATTATTTCAATTTATTACGAATCAGGAGGAAGAAATAAAACTCATAACAATCCAAAATACGTTCGAAATTGGTGGGAGATTCAAAATCGAAAAAAATGGTCATGTTTCGATATTTCTATATCATGCTGGCGATTGCGCTGGTCTGGAAATCATTTTGATTTTGTTGATTGGAGCGGAAGTGCAAAAAATGAATACAAGTCACACGGAGGACTTTATAATCAAAAGTACTGTGGAAAACAAGGTATATGTTGGAATTTGATTACTTCATCAAAAAACGGTTTTAGAAGAAAAGAGTCATTCGAACATTATAGTTCAGCAGCACCAACGATAATTCATATTGATAAAAAATTAGATAATTTTGTACTAGGTTTTTTAAATTCGGTTGTTTCAACTTCAATATTGAAAATGTTTAATCCCACAATGAACACTACTGTAGGTAATGTATTGAAATTACCTTTAGTTATTAAGGATGAAGAAATTGTCTCTGATTATGTTAAGAATAACATTCTTCTTTCAAAAAATGATTGGGACTCATTTGAAATCTCATGGAATTTTAAAGCTCACCCATTAGTACAACATCAAGTTTCTACTATTAGAGAAGCATATAACTTATGGTTTAATGAATGTAATGAAAGATTTAATACATTAAAATCTAATGAAGAAGTATTAAATAAAATTCTTATAAATATTTATGGATTACAAGATGAATTAGATCCTTGTGTAGAAGATAAGGATGTTACTGTATGCAAGGGTGATTTAGTGCGTGATATTAAATCATTTATCTCTTATGCAGTCGGATGTATGTTTGGTCGTTATTCATTAGATGTTGAAGGGTTGGCATATGCTGGTGGCGAATGGGATAGTAATAAGTATTCAACATTTATACCAGATAGTGATGATATTATTCCAATTTGCGATGAAGAGTATTTTGAAGATGATATCTTAACAAGATTTATTGAATTTTTAAGAGTTGTGTATGGTTCTGACACATTAAAAGAAAACTTACAATTTATTGCGGATGCTTTAGGTGGTAAAGGAACACCTAGAGAAGTATTGCGTAATTATTTTTTAAATGATTTTTTTAAAGATCATTGTAATACATATCAAGTAACAGGGTCTGGTAAACGACCTATTTATTGGTTGTTTGATAGTGGAAAGAAAAATGGTTTTAAATCATTAGTTTATATACATAGATATACACCTGATCTAATTGCAAGAATGAGAACGGTATATATACATCCCCAACAAGCTCGTTATAGAACCCAAATCGAAATGTTACAAGGACAAATTAATGATGCTTCTAGTGCCAATGAAAAGGTCAAGCTATCTAAACAGCTTAAGATAATTAATGAGCAATTATTAGAATTGAATAAGTATGAAGAAGTTGTTCATCATTGGGCAGATAAAATGGAGCCTATGGACTTAGATGATGGTGTTAAAGTAAACTATGCTAAATTTCAAGAATTGTTAGCTAAGATAAAGTGAGGGGATATTGTTTATGAAAAAAATTATAATAAACACTTTAAATGATGATATTGAGAAAAATGCGTACATGAATTGGAGATTAAATCATCATGAACCAATTCAAAATATGATAGTCATGGCAGACGGATACATGACGAGCGTTATAGTAAATGCAAAATCATGTTTAGAAAATACTTTTGATAAATCAGCTGACATCTTAATTTTCCCTATGTTTTTTTCACTTAATCAAGGTATTGAATTATATTTAAAATCTATTTGCTGGTCTTTGAACATTTTATTAAATTACAAGTCAAAATATGGAAAGAATCATGATATAAGAAATATTTGGTTTTTAGTAAAAAATAAAATTAACGAATTTGGATTCAATGAAGAGAGACCTGAAGATTCTTTTAATAAAATGGTCAAGAATATTGAATCTTATCTAAATGAACTTGCCAATTATTTAAAAAAAGATAATATAAATGATTATCATCATAATATAGATTTTAGTCGTTGTCCTGTAAATAATAGAGATGAATATCATTTTTTTGTCAATCAATTTGACAATGTAACAGTAGATTTAGAAGTTTTAAAAAAATTTGCTACACAGATTAATAGAGATTTAAAGTGCTTAGCAGATTACTACTATGGGTTGGTAGTTGAAAACTGACAGCAAGAATAGAAAAATGAGTAGGAGGTTCGGTATGGCTATCGAAGATATAAAAAAAGAATTGGAACAAAGGTTTGCTGAACCTTTAGATGAATTCTATAAAAGACGAATTATCTTTTGGAATGATGAAGATAGTGAGTTTATTGATGAAGTTAAAGATTTAGAATTATCTAATACTAAGGTATTAATATTAGATGATGCTAATCAATTTATTTCAAAAAAGTTATTATCTAATGATGATTTAGAAAATAACTATTTAGTTTACAATTCTTTAAATGTAAATCAAGAACATGATTGGTTTTTGGATATAAAGTTATACAGTGATGAATATCGTGCTGATAAAACTTCAAGATTAATGCAAGAAATGAATATTTTAAATACTCCTGAGTTAAGAAAAGAAGTAAGAAAATTTAAAGAATTCTTTAATGCGGCTAGTAGACGTAAACTTATTTCTTCTTTTGAAGGATCAATTGACAGTAAATCTACATTATATATGTCTATATTATCGGCTATTGCATCTGTTAAAGATAGAAAACCAGATTATATTATAAAATCAGTAATGTCATCAGGAACGGATTTAGAAAATCCAATTAAATTAGATTTATTAAAATATGGTGCTACAGGATTATTTTGGTCTATGGTACATGGAACAACAGGATTCAATAAATCAGAAAATATTGATGATTTAACAAATCATGTTGTATTGAGTGCAATTTCTAGAACGATATCTAGTAATGTATTAGATGGCTTAGAAGATAAATATTCTGATAAATATAGTGGTTTTTGTTACGATTTAATTTTTAATTGGTTGCATAGTAGTGATAAGGATTTATATAAGCATGTCGGTGAGTATGTTACAAGTAATCTTCATTTGATTGATCGTTTTAATCAATTTGAAATTAAAGATTTAGAAGATACAGATGTTTTACCAATTATTGATGAAATCATTTTATCAAAGCTTATGCATTTAATTCTTACTAGAACAATTGATAGTGATTCTATTATTAGTATTGTTGAAAAGAGAAGAACATCTTCTTGGTATGAAGATTATTCTTACTTCTATGATGGTATTTACCAAGTAGCATTAATAAATATGTTTTACCAAGATCATGTAAATAGTTTTCATCATGTGAATGCTAAAGAAATGTGGGAAGCCTATATAAGTGATTATTATCAAATGGATAGTCTGTATAAAGAATTTCATATTGATTTTTCGATGTGTTTACAAACACTTCATCCTTCACTGGATGATGGATTTAAGGATTTAGCTGATTATGTAGAAAAAGAATATAAAAATTGGTATTTAGATAAACTCGCGTCTAATTGGAATAAAGTCATTGAAGATGATTTAGGTACTACAGGAAAAATTAAAGGAATACCACAACAAATTGATTTCTTTCAAGATGTTGTTAAAAATGTAGATGAGAAAGTATTTGTGATTATATCGGATGCTATGAGATATGATGTTGCTTATACACTTGCTAAACAATTAGAAATTGAAAAAAGAGCAGATGTTGAGATTAGTGCGCAACAAGGGGCTTATCCAACCATTACTAAATTTGGTATGGCTGCATTACTCCCACATAGAAAACTTGAAGTGGTTAACAAAAATGATTCGTTAAAAGTTTTGATTGATGGTCAAATAAGTGAAATGAGTAATCGAGAAAACATATTAAAAAGTTATACTAAAAATAGTACTGTTTTAAAATATAAAGATATTATTTCTATGAAACGTGTTGATAGGAGAGAAGCTTTCAAAGGGAAAGATGTTGTTTATATTTATCATGATACAATTGATGCATATAGTCATAATGATGAATCATTTGTGTTTGAATCGTGCAATATAGCAGTTAATGAGATAATGAATCTAATAAGTATTATTGATGCTGATTTACATGGGATTAATGCAATTATTACATCTGATCATGGTTTTTTATATACATATCAAGAATTAAATGAAGAAGATAAAATGGATAAATCATCATTTAAAAAAGATATCATTGAACAAGGTCGACGTTATGTTATTACCACTGAACAAGCTAAACCAGAATTTTTAATGCCGATTAAAGGTATCTATAATAATTCTAATTTATTAGGATTTTCTCCAAGGGAAAATATACGTATTAAAGGGAGGGGCGGATTAAAATTTGTTCATGGAGGTATAAGTTTACAAGAAATATGCGTTCCCATCATAAAATACAAGTCATTGAGATCTACGAATAAGTCATACAAAATTAATAAAGACAAATATGATGTTAAACCAGTTACAATTTCATTACTATCTTCAAATAGAAAGATAAGCAATATGATATTTAACTTAAGTTTTTACCAAAAAGAAGCAGTAAAAGATAACTATATTGCATGTAATTATATGACTTATATTACAGATTCGGTTGGTAATGAAGTAAGTGATAGACAAAAAATTATTGCGGATAAAACAAGTACTATACCTAAAGATAGAGAATTTAAATGCATATTTAATTTAAAATCTCAAAAATTTGATAATACTGAAACGTATTATTTAGTTATTGTTGATGAAGAAGGAATTCAAGTTCCTATTAAAGAAGAAATGCAAATTGATATTGCGATGGCAATTGATGATTTTGAGTTCTTTGATTAAAATTAAAGAGCATCATGCTCTTTATATGAAATGATGGGTTTTAATGTTAGGTTCAACTTCTAACCATTTCATCATAGTATATTTTTACAAGAATGTAAGGAGGATATATGACTGATAGAGAAGAATTAAAACAAAAACTACGTGATAATTTTGCTGGTAAGATAGTAAGAAAAGATTTAACTAAAAAAATCAAAGAAGGAGCTAATGTTCCCGTCTATGTGTTGGAATTTCTTCTTGGCAAATATTGTGTATCAGATGATGAAGATATCATTGAGCGAGGAATTAGTAAAGTGAAGAAAATATTAGAAAAAAATTTTGTACGTCCTGATGAAGCACAAAAGACTTTATCGATTTTGCGCTCAAAAGGATTTTATTCAGTTATTGATAAAATCACAATCAATTTAAATATCAAAACTGATACATATGAAGCAGAGTTTTCAAATTTAGGTATTAAAAATATACCAATTTCAGCCGAATATCCTGAAAAGTATGATCGATTATTATCAGGTGGTATTTGGTGTATGGTTCAACTTGAATATGATTATAATGAAGAAGATAAAAAATCAAGTCCTATTAAGATTGCTAAATTGAATCCAATTCAAATGCCGCATGTTGATATTAATGAATTAAAAGAAGGACGAAAAGCTTTTACCAAAGAAGAATGGATAGACATACTTCTCCGTTCTATTGGTATGGAAGCAGATGAATTAACAAAAAGAGAAAAATGGTTATTATTACTTCGTTTAGTACCATTAGTAGAAAATAATTATAATTTGTGTGAATTAGGTCCTAGAAGTACTGGTAAATCACATATTTATAAAGAAATATCGCCAAATAGTATCTTAGTTTCTGGTGGTCAAACTACAGTAGCAAATCTTTTCTATAATATGGGTAAAAGAACTATAGGTTTAGTTGGATTATGGGATTGTGTAGCTTTTGATGAAGTTGCAGGAATTATGTTTAAAGATAAAGACGGTATTCAAATTATGAAAGATTATATGGCATCAGGATCCTTTGCAAGAGGAAAAGAAGAAAAATCAGCTAGTGCTTCAATGGTTTTTGTTGGCAATATTAATCAAGATGTTGATATATTATTGCAAACTTCATCGCTATTTGATCCATTTCCTCCTGAAATGGGAATGGATACAGCTTTTTTAGATCGTATTCATTGTTATTTACCTGGTTGGGAAGTACCTAAATTTAGACCTGATCATTTTACTGATGATTATGGATTTATTACTGATTATTTTGCTGAATTTATTAGAGAATTAAGAAAGACTCAAGAAAGCGATGCCTTAGATAAGTATTTTAAATTAGGTAAAAACTTAAATCAAAGAGATACGATTTCAGTTAGAAAAACAGTATCAGGATTAGTTAAATTGATTTATCCTAATGGTAAATATGACAAAGAAGAATTAGAAGAAATTATCCGAATTGCTTTAGAAATGAGAAGACGTGTTAAGGAACAATTAAAGAAGATAGGCGGAATGGAATTCTACGATGTTAATTTTTCATATATTGATAATGATACATTTGAAGAAAAGTATGTATCAGTACCAGAACAAGGTTCTAGTACTTTAATCCCTGAGGGAATTTGTAATCCAGGACATATTTATACTGTTTCAAGTGGTAAATCAGGCATGATTGGTTTATTTAGATTAGAAACACAAATATTACCTGGCAATGGTAAATTGACATGCAACGGAATTGGTAATGATAGAGAAGCCAGAGAAAGTACTCAAAATGCTTTTAATTATTTAAAAGCAAATAGTAATAGAATAAGTCAATCAATAAGTACAACAACTAAGGATTATATTATTCAGTATCAAGACTTACAAGGTATTGGTATGACAAATAAATTATCTTTACCAACATTGATTGCAATATGTTCAATTGCTTTAACAAGACCAACACTTAGTTCATTAGCAGTATTAGGTGATATTAGTGTTAGTGGAACTGTCTCAAAAGTTGATAATTTAGCTAATACATTACAAGTATGCTTGGATTCAGGAGCAAAAAGGATTTTACTGCCTATTACATCGGCTGGTGATTTGGGTTCTGTTCCTCCTGAACTTGTAGGACATTTTAATTTAATTTTCTTTAGTGATGCAGAAGATGCTGTTTTTAAAGCATTGGGGGTGGAATAGGCGTTTTGTTTTTATAAGGATATTAAAATAATAAATTATAAATGAGTAAAGGAGATATAAAATGTTAGATAGTATTAATACTAAAAGAAAAAGTGATGATTTTGAAGAAAAAATAAAGGAAGTGTATGATAAATATTGTGAGATGGATATAGAGGAAAAGTATTTAGAATTATGGAATGCTTTTGTGGAATTAATAGAATATATTCAACAAATTGATTCAGGAAATGAAATGTCTGCTGCTGAAGCGATTAATTTAATGAAGGAATTGGGTATGTCTAATGATGACTTGAAAGATTTGTTAATGGCAAGTATGAAAAATGGATAAAAAAAAGATTACAAGTGTTTCAAACTTTATTGAAATAATTGAGCAATTTCAGTCAAAAAACCTTTTGGGGCAAATTTATTATCGAGGGCAACACAATGGATTCAAACAAAATTGGAAATTAATACCATCGTTTTATAGAAAAAAGAAAATACATGAGAAGATACCGTTCTATAATGATCTAAACGAAGAATTGAATAGTATATATAAATTCGTTGAAAAAAATGTTGATTATTTTAATAAAATTGATTTTAGCGATATTATAAGTATATTAAATATTTTACAACATTATGGTTTTCCTACAAGAGTATTGGATGTAACTAATAATCCATTAGTGGCATTATATTTTGCTTTAGAAAATATTGAACCTACTGATAATCCGGTTGTTTATCTTATTAAAAGTAATAAATGTTATTCTGGATATTTTACAAATCAAATGTTGAATGATTTTTATTATGAAGAAAAAATCAAAGATAGAGTTGTGATGGTGAATGGAAGTGTTTTATCTGATAGAATTAAGAATCAAAAAGGAGATTTTATTCTTTTTTTTGAAGAAGAAGATATTCATTATATAGAAAATTTCAAAATAGAAGAAATTTCAATAGAAAAAGCTGCAATAAAAAAACTAAAAAGGGAGTTGGATATTCTAGGAATAAATAAGAGTACTATTTACCCTTCTTTGGAAGAGGAATCTACAAAATTTACAACATTATTAGACAATTCTGAAGAGGAAATTATTAAAATGGCAAAGCATTTTAATTCTGGAATAAGTTTTGAAATAAGTTCTGGAATAAACAAAGCTAATAATGTTATAAAAAATGATCTCAACAAAAAAAGAAAATATCTAAAAAAACCTGGTGCTATTGCTACAATTAATACAAAAAATCGAAAAAGAAAATAGAATTATTTATAATAATATTTTATTTTCTTCCGATTATCAGCTTATGTGCAAACTACATTTCATTTGATAGCACTTTCATATAATGCTATGATTAAGAGAAAAAAGCAAACGCTTAGGAGAAAAAGAAATATTTGATAAATTATTTG
>OGYS01001049.1_pt1 | contig 17295 bp, 14 predicted proteins | sample 1576611 | NCBI WGS metagenome assembly OGYS01 (sample SAMEA3541571, study PRJEB24748) | human gut metagenome | biome: human gut; feature: human-associated habitat; material: faeces | place: China | collected 2012
TTAGCTTTATTTTTTCTTTTCGATTCGATAGAATTGAAATCTTTTTTTGCTTGTTCTTCATCAATTTCATAAGTTTCCAAAATAAAATCTAGGAATTTTTTATTGCTGATATTTTCTTTTTCAAGGTCTTTTACTGTTGTTGCCCATGTTTTTAAAACAACTTCTTGAAACATATTTTCTATATCATATTTCACTTTTGACAGGTCGTGATTAAGAAAATACTGTTCAAAAATATAATTAGCTGTTTGAGAAAATGAATCAAATTCATGTTCAATTTCTATCATTTTAATTTGTTTTAGAGTTTCATTTTTTATACGTAATGCCATTTTAGTAGTAGGTGATACTTTTAATGTATCGCTAAATATTTCATCATCAATTTCAAGTTTGGCTGCTATTTGTTTCAGTAGGTTTTGATCATAAGTTTCATATTTATTTGCTTCAAGTCTTTGATAATTTGAAAAGGATATTTGTAGATATTCAGCCATATCTTTTTGTGTAAGCTTCTTTTTTTTCCTTTTATCTTTGATGATGCTCACTAATTTTTCATTTATTTTTACTGTTGCCATAAATAAAATCTCCTTATTTTTTTATAAGAAAGGAAAGGGCAGGAGTGATTTTAGACAGTGCTTTTTTATATTCATTACTAACATAAAAATAGGTTTGAATATAAAAATCATTGTCTTTATTTTCTAATGACGATAAAATTTCTTGCCTGTTTAATAGATGATTATTTGAAATCATATCATACGCATCTAACATTTTTTCAATACGGATGTACCAAAATAATTGTTCGTTGTTCATATGGAAACTAGTAAGAAGAAACATCTTCTCCTTCAGGTTCTTTATCTTCATCAGGCATTTGATTTTCGGTATCATCATTTATTTTTTTATTTTCATATGCATCCTTATCTACAATATACAGATACGTTTTTCCTTTTTTGTTTGGTTTGTAATCTTGATTATTGATGTCTCCATTCCATATAAATTTACATTTTTTATTTTGAATATTGAATTTTGCCTTATATAAAGATTGCCAATCATCATCCAAAAGCACATAGCATGTAAACAATTTTTTGTTTTCTTTTTTTGGCTTTTTTATTTGTATATTGTTAATTTCTTTATCTTTATATTCTAATTCTTCTAGATATTTTTGAATATCATTTTTAAAAGCTATTGTCTGATTTTCATTTAAAATATCAGAAATAGAATCTTCATTTTCAATTTCATAGTAGTAATTTAATTCTTTAATATTTTCATTGAAAAAAGTATTTTGTAGTATTAGATAAGTTAAATATCCACCAATTAATAGAATAAGAATAATGATATAGATAACTGTCTTTTTTGTAATTTTATCGTCCATAATCCATTTAAATTTCCTTTCTTTTATAAATATTTTAAGCATTCAGATTTTTTATTTATGTCTTATCTTTCATTTTCTTGATTAATATTTACAATGCTTTCAATTCTATCTTTTACTTGAGTAATAGCTCCAATTTGTGTTAATGGTGTATAAATTTTGAACATATTCCATCTTTTTACGCCAATATTGTTTTGACTTTTTTCTCCTTTTTCATCTAATTTAATAATCCATTTGTTAAATTTATCGTTTAAAACAGAATCGATTTTTTCAACTGAATAGTTATTATCTTTTGCATAACCTTCTTTAACTAACGTAAGTAATGTATCTGTGTTTTTAACAAGTTCATTGTTATCTAGTAAATAATATAAAACACTTTCTAAAAAGATTTTTTCTACTTCATTGTAAAGTGGGTCTGCTGGTTTAATAATAGTAGTAGATTTTTCTAAAATGAAATCTACACATTTATCTACAGATCCTAAATTCATTAATTCATCTAATTGATTTTTTCTTTCCATAATTTTTTCATTTTTTCCTTTCTCTTATATATATTTTAAGCATTCTACTTTTTCATTTTTCCAACGATTGTGCCAACCATTGTAATATTTCTTACCAGTCTTTCCGTATTTTTTATATCCGTTCATGTCGAGAGAGTATAAGTAATCATAAACTTTTGATACAAAAGTTTTATCATCCATTGTTGATTTAGCTCCAGAATCGACAATGATTTTTGGTGCTGTTCCGCTACCAGCCCAGTTAGAAAGTGAACAAGCCATACCTTTCACAGCATCATTTTTACCAGATATATCTATTCCTTTTTTCTTCAAATTGTTTTCGACTGGAACATAATAATTGTTATATTCAAATTCATCTTGTTTGATTGCAAAGTCATTAGGATCGTTTTTATAAGCCTGTTTCCAAGCATTATCTAGTCCTTTGTTATTTGCCAAATCTTTTTTATTCATATTCAAATAAGGAGCAAACATTGCGTATTTTGCATTGTCTTTTCCATAACAATAACTCAAGAATGTTTGTAGATCATAACGATTATCAAACTGATAATATCCCATTGCGTGGTATCCATCACCACTTGAAAATCCTTGTCCATAATTTTGTCCTGATTCAAATTTAGCAAAGAATTTGAACGCTTCAGATAAAGCCCCCTGTAATGTTTGATTTGTTGAACCAGTAGAAGGGTAGTTAGGAGAAGCGTATCCAAGAATCCTGCTGTTATTTGTATCATAACTTCTTTCTCTTACTGTATTAGATGTATTTCCTTCAACCGTATAGACTTTATTTCCTTCAACTTTTGTAACGATACCTACATGGGTTGAATCATTTTTATTTCCTTTGCAGAAGAAAATAAGTTTACCTCTTGCTGGTAAACCGCCACCACCATAATGAGAAGTATAATCAAACTGTTTTTTATCTTTGAACCATTTGACACCAGCATCACATGATTGAAATTTAGGAATAGCTGTATTTAGTATTCCTGCCTGATCAGCACACCAAGAAACAAAAGTTGCACACCAATTTGCACCATCAGCTTTGCCTGTATACCATTGACGATATTTCTCTCCACCTTTTTTTCCTGCAACACTATTGCTTTCATTGACAGCTATTGTTACAAAGCTTTCCATTGTATCTGTGGTATCAACAGTTTTAGAGGAATCATCTTGCTGTTCTTCTTCAGATGCTCCCATTAACATGAAAGAACTGATTAGAATAATAAAAAATAATAATGATGAACAACAAGAACCAATAATTATTTTTTTTGAATTTTTTTTCATGATTCAATAATAAAAAAGAGCCAACATGGCTCAATTTTATTTTTTCATACTTTCAAGATAAGCAAGTTCTTCAGGTGGGAGTGCAATTTCAGCTTTCATTGCAGTTTGAGAACCAAATTTCACATAACAATCTCCAATATTAGCAAATTGAATGAATTCGAGTGCTGATTCAGGAATAAGGTCTGTATTTTTAAAATATTCAATACCACCACCAAGGTTCAAGAAAAATTGGTAACAGCTCAAGTTAATGATAGCTTCTCCCTCTGATTTAACTTCGTCTTTAAGTACGTCATTAATTTGTTGAGTTGCAGTCGTTAATCCACATAATCTTTTTCTGTCTCTACGAATGATGGAATTGAAATATTTCATTACTCCGCCAAGTTCAGGATCCATAATAACCCCAAATTCGTCAGCATAGATTTGTTTTCTAATATCTTCCATATCACTTACTACTTCTGTCCAGATATAAGAAAGAATATTGTAATATTGAGTAATAAGAATTCTAGAAGAAGTATTATCTTGCAATCCTGAAATGTTGAAATTGATCAATGGAGAGTTTAAATCGACGTTTGTATGACCGTTAAAAATAATTGCATCTGCTCCCTTTGCAAGTGGACGAATAAATGCAATACATTCATTTAATTTTTCTTTTTCAATACTGTTGTTATTTTTATCAGCATCATCACGCATTGTTTTTAATTCTTCGTAGAGATCCATCATAACTGGATAATCTTCATTTGAAAAATGTTCAACAATATATTCAGCAGTTGTTTGATAGTCAATATTCATGATACGCTTATATATTCTTTCAAGACCTTTTTCAATCAAGTTGTCATGTAGAATACGAATATCACGTTCTCCACTTTTACCTTTATAGGAATCAAAGAAAATACGTAAAAAACGTATATGAGATGATAAGGGTTTGATTTCACTCAATGGAATCTTTTCATCTTCTTTTTCGCTGTCAGGAACATTGAAACGTATATGTAAGGGATTGATACGTCCTTTGTCTCCATCCGAGCAGTCAATGTTTTGACCTCCTAGTTCGTATACTAGTTTATGGAGTTCTTTTCCTTCAACATCAATAATAAATTGTTCATATCCAAGACCATATCTTTGTTTGATAAGCCACATGATAAGCGTTGTTTTACCAAATCCAGCCGATCCTGCTATAAATTCATTGTAATTAGCTCTGGCATCTTTCTTTACGAAATTATCGTAAAATAAAACCCCATTTGTGTCTTTTGTCGTTCCAATACAAATAGGGGGATAGCGGTATATCACATTTTTATTTTTGTCACGTCTTACTGTTGAATCATATAATGCTTCATGTGTAAAAGGATACATATACCCAAGAGTATCTACTGTCGTCAATTGGTTATATTCAGGTACTTGATTTAAACACAACGGAGAGGATAAATTAAACATCTCCATAGGTCTATGCATTCCTTCTCTAAATTTAATATTTAATTGTGTTGCAAGATTATCAACATCTTTACACCTTTCTTTTAGTAATTCAGGAGAATCAGCAGCAATACGTATTGATACTAGAAAATAAATGGGTGTGCTACCTTCGGCACTAACTTCTCTGGTCATTTGATAGTTATTTTCCAATTCTTTTTCGATTACGAACTGTTGAGAAGCATTCTTTTCTTTATTTAGGTTTTTATTTAAGTTATTGATTGTTTTATCAATATCCCTTTTAATTATATCATGTGGTGCCATTTCAAAATGCAATGAAAAATCACAATATCTGAATGTTGCACAATATCCAAGCAATGCCATAGTTGGTTCAGACATAAATGTGTATATCCATTTAGTGCGAGTATAGACATTATCATTGATCGTCATTGTAGATGACAATCCTCTTTGAAGTATTCCAAGCTTATCAGGATAAATCAAATCCATTTTTCCATAATCCAAATCAAAATAAGAAGTACCAACAAACTCACTTTCAGTAGGATTATAATAATTATATACTGTATTCAGCATTTCCTGTGGGGTTGCTGGTTTTGTTTGCTGATAGGGATTTAGAATATTACATACGGTATTGATTTCATCCCTTAGAACATTAAAATCTTTATGCTTTAAAATGATCATAAAATTTCTATCGACCAGCTCTCTTGTAACAGAAACTTCTTTTAAACGATTTTCAGTATCGTTAAGAATTTCATATCTTTTACGGTCAACATCACTCTTTGTTACATTTAAAGTATTCTTCAATACTTCATAATCATGTATATATCCTTCGACATCAGCAGGTACTTCATAAGAATAAATCATTCCAGCATGGATATTTTGTTGAAAAATGGTTGCATAGGCATTTAGATAGGCAAACTGATCTTTTTGATTCAATCCCCAAATATTCGTTCCTGTAACCTTTGCCATCAAGATGAAGTTATCATTGTTATCAACAAAGCATTGGTATTCTTCACTCCATTTAACAGGAATAGCATCTTTAATATGTGATACTTTTTTTGTATCTCTAGGAGCAGGTTTCTTGTTTTGTTGCTTATTTTGATTTTTTTCTTTTTTCTTTTTCGATTGGTTGGATTCTTTCTTCTTGAATAAACTCATATTCTATTTCTTCTTCCTCCTTTTCTACATTGATTTCTTTGTAATAAAGATAATTTTTAGGTTGATTTGTCAGAAAATTGAAAAAAAGGTTGATGTGTTCCAACATACTCAAATGATCAGGTAATTCAAAACAAAGGACAGCATAGAAAGCCATTGCACCAAAACCAATCATCAGAGCATAGAATTCACCGATTAACTTTTTTGATATATAAAAAGTTGCTAGAAAGATTATTGTAATTTTAAATACTTGATCTATTGATAAAAAGAAGATAAATTTTTCTTTTTTCTTTCCTTTGTTTATGATGATTTTTAAACTGTTAGGAGCTATCATTTATCTTTTCCTCCTTTTTTATTCTTGTCCGAATAAGTATTGCTGAATAAATCACTCATTGAATTGGTAGTTGTTTTTCTTACATTATTGGAATTAACATTTTGTCTTGTGCTTTGTGAAGTACTGCGAGTATATGTCTTTCCTGATGATGTACGGGTAGTGCTTCTATTTGAGTTAACTTTTCCAGAATTTGATTGGCTTTGACCTCTGTTAGGAGCATATCTAATATTTCTAGCACCTCTTTCAACAGTATCACCAATCTTTTTAGTCATTCTGTCTCTGATAGGGACACGTCCAACTCTGCCATCTTCAGCATTGCTTTTATCTCCCATAACAGCACCTACGATACCACCATGACGATTACCGTAGTTTGGATTTGCAACTGTATTTCCATCTTTATCTTTTGCATAAGGGTTTGTATCTTTTTTACCTAGAGCTACACGTGCAATGCCTTTTCCAACATCTTTAGCACCTTGTTTTGTATTTCTAAATGCACCTCCAATTCCACCGACTGTTTGACCTTGCATATTTTTATTACCGAAGAGTTTGCCACGAACACCACCAGTCAAATGTCCTGTCATATCATTGTGTCTACCCATTACTTTTTTACCAGCAGCCATCACTGCACCGCCACCAACTGAATTCCAAATTCCTTTCATTTGATTCATAGATTCCAAAAATCCTGCACCATATCCACCGATCATTGATTGGATAAAAGGTGGGGCAGAGATCACGACTGAAAAGGATGCAAAATACAAAATTAGTGATGCAATCGTATTAGCGACACCTGTTGCTTTGTTGTTAAGAATAGAAGATGAAATATTCATAAAAAACTGTAATAAAAAAAGCTGTGCAAAGTTTACAAGAAATGCTCCCATGATAGCATTCTTCCAAACGTTGAAAGCTTGAGGGTTTTGTTGATTTGTTAATGATAAACAGCATAAAGGACTTATAATATACCAAAATCCAATCATGATTATTCTCATTGCAATTTCAATCGACACATAACCCAATAAAATGACAAATATAACTAATCCTACAAGCGTACCGATATAACTGAAATCCCAAATATAATCTCCTGAATGTTCGACCATATAGTCATAGGCTTTTTTTGCCTGTGATTTACTAGATGGTACAGAATGAGTACCATAAGCTTCACTTTTGCCTTGATCATTAGCTTCAGGAAAATCATTATCTGTATCCCATTTACCTAACAAGTCAAAGTCATCTGAACCTTCAGTACCTCCAAAATGATAAGAACCGCTGGTATCCCAACGATAGTAAAAAGACCATCTGTCATATTTTCCTCTAGAAAAAAATGAGGAACTGGAACGACCGCTTTTATTAGAAGGCTCTCCATCATACCCACTCAATGCATCAGTTGAGTTTGTAATATAGTCATAGAATCTTTCAGCTCCTATATCCATTGTTTCATTTTTACCATTTGTTACATATGAAAAAACGGTATTGTTTTTTTCCATTCCACCAAAAGAGCATAGAACAGAAACAACTAGATTTTTTGAAAGATTAGTTTGCTGGTTTGACATTGTTTTTTTATTGTTTCCGCTACTTCCTGTATATTCCATTTGCATAAGGGCATTAGACGCATTTACACTAATGTTATTGACCATTGGAATAACATATTGCATTGAAATAGCAATAAAAAAACACATAATAGCACCAAAGATTTTCTTACTGGGATCAACATTGTCAGCATCCATCATAATTGCATAAAAAAGCTCCCAAGCAATTTTTGCAGGGAGAATTGAAATCATTAAAATAATACATGCCTTATATCCAGCATTGACCCACTCATTAGATAGAATGGAGAAGGGCAGAATTCCATTAAGTAATGCATTTAACAAAACGTTCAGTACATTTATAAGAGGTTTAATCATTTGCCACATTATGTATCTAAAAGTATTAGAAATACCATCAGAAGCAAAATCTAAAATTGCATAATACATTAGATCAATACACCTCCTAAAATAAATGTAATCAATATGACTGCAAGAAAAATAATTGATTTTTTAGGATTGTTTTTAATAAACTTAAACATGTTAATCATATAATTTTTATATTGGTTATTATGAGAGTTATTTATATTGTCGGTATCTGTTTTATTGGAATTTGTTTCATTCTTTATTGAATCCAACTTATCAACAATATCTTTGAAAATAGATTGCAGTAAGACTGTTTCACGTTCATAAGCATCAACAATTTCTTTTGTATCAACTTCAACATTTTTACTGTTTAATTCAATAAGCATTTTTTTAATTGAAGTGAGTGAATCGTTGACATTTGAATGATATTCTTTAATCATTTTCATGATTTCCTTTTCATCTTCTTCATTCATAAATGGAATATCATTATTGACTATGTTTATTTCAAAGCTCTTATATACCTCGTTGAATTGATAGATCATTGCTGGAATATTTCCTTTACAGTATTTATAGAATTTTTTGAATTTGTCATAATCATCATCAAATAATTCTCTTACCTTTGAAAAAACCATCTTACTGATTTTAATTTCACCTAATTCATCACGAATAGTTTTTTCATCAACTCCCAAAATAACAGCAAGATTATCCATTATTTTCCTCCTTTCAAAAAGTCAGATAAAACCGCTAGGGTTCTACCTGATCTATTTATTAAAGTAGTTACTGATTACTTCTACGATTGGCTTAGACAAGAAAATAATTGCTAAAGCAACCAATACACCTTTTGTTTTTTGTGAGTACATTTGGTCTTGTTGTACTTCGGCAAATGATTCTCTAACTTTATAATAAGAAATGATTGCAGGGAATGCGATTGTTGCACATGATTGAACAAATGTGTATCCATCAGTAAAAAATGGTCTGAGTAGGTTATAAATAGGTGCAAATCCATTTGCAAATAAAATAGGCATAAAATTTCCTCCTTTCGTTTAAATAAAAAAGAGCCAACATGGCTCAATGACTAAAGCGTTGTAAATAGGGTGATAAACAAACCAACTAAAGCGTAAAGTCCTAATTTTTTTAATAAATCAGAAAGCTCCATGTCTTTTTTTGCAAAGTAGTGTACAACTTCTGCAATAGACATGAGAACAAAGAATGTTACTCCAAGAATTATGTTCGTAACCTTGACGTGCATTTTTTTCACCTCCTTTCAGGTATAAAAAAAGACAATCGTTGATTGTCTTATAGCTCTAGTATTTCCTTGTGGACACCTTCTATTTTGTAATAGATATGATTATAATATCTTCTTTCAAAAACAGCAGTTTCGTATTCATTAGCTGTAATGAATATAAGCTTTGATTCATTATATTCGTTTGTTTTAATGGAATAATGAAGTATAGGAATATATTTTTGAATGGTTTTATTTTCTAAAGTAATAACTTTTATAAATAATGTCATTACTTTAGGATTTTCACCATATATACGTTTGTTTTTTTCTATATCTAATTTCTTTTCTAAATATTTAATTCTATCTAAATATTCTCTTTCTTCAATATGATATTGATTTATTTTATCGTTAAGAAATTCGATTTCTTCAAATGTTTTATCAATAAATTTTTGACTGTCATATCTCCTTATATAACTTATCCAATATTTTTTTGATTGATCAATGATGCTCATTTTCTATCCTCTTTTCTATTTTATTAAAAAGAGCCAACTTGGCTCTTTAGTTAAATGTAACATTAAATCCATTGCCATCAGGACTAACTGAATAACCATGAACTTTACCACTGTTCATCATACTTTCAGCATAGCTGTATGCTGAATTATATGAATCAATGGAATTACCACTAAAATATTTGTTATATTGGCTAGGATTAGTCAAAGTTCCTGAATTTGACTTGTTATGTGATGAGTTAGATGAATTAGAATTATCATTATTTTTATTATTATTGGTATTAGAATTATTTTCATTTGAAGTAGTAGGGGATGTAGGCTGATTATTTTCAACACTAACCGTTACTTTTTCCTCTAATCCATTTGCTTTTACATGTATGATAGTTTGACCGTTACCGATTGCTTTTACAAGACCATTTTCATTTACTGTTGCGATTCCTTCGTTTTCGGATGAATAAGTACATTTATTTTCTTTACCAGTAGTAGAAGCGTTTATTTGAACTTCCTGATTTACTTTTAAAGATACTGATTTATAAGATACAGATAGAGTAGGCTTATCATAAATATGTATGGTTGATGTAGCCTTATTTTTATTACCAGCTTCATCCTCAACAGTACAAGTAATTTTATATTTTCCTACTTTGTTCTTGATTTTTCCTTTATATTTAATTTTTAGATTTTCTTTCTTTGTTAGATTGTCATTAATTATAAATAATTTTTTTATACTGATCTTATCATCTATCGTATAATCTATATCTTTTTGATATTCGATTGTTGGCTTCTCTTTATCTTTAACGGTAACGTACAAAGGATAACTGTAATTATTAACCTTATATACCAGTTTTTGCTTTCCCATTTTATTTGCTGAAAAAGTAGGGCATTTAATTGTATAATTATCTATTGTAATTGTTTTTGAATTTTTATGTCTGTTGATGTCAGAGATACTGTAACTATCATAGCCTGTTACAAATTTAGTTGTATCAACATCCTTTTTTCCATAGTTGATTGTGATATTCTCTTGAAATTTCATTCTGTCTTCTTTAGAGTAAGGATCTTTAATCAAGTCAGTACATCCCGTTGTAAAAATCAGAATAAATAATATGATTATAGTTATTTTTATATATTTCATTTCAATCTCCTAAATTAATTGCATTCTTAATATTTATAAAGAAAAGTTCATTCTTTTCTCTATAAATATTAAGAGGTGGCTATTTGCCACCTCATGCATGTAAATTATTTTTTGCCTTTAAGAATAGGTTAGACTTTACGTCACTTTATTTTTTATTCATGGCTTTTTTTTCTAATAAATAGTAGAGAAAATGCAATTAAAGATAATACAGCAATTACAACATAGTAGTTAATACGAGTATCATCACCAGTTTTTACTTTTTTTGCAACTGGTAATAATTCATCATACATCACAACTTTTTGAGCAACTCCTGTATCTTTAACTGTAAATTGAATAGATTCAGCAACCTTGTAATTTTTAGGAGCAATTACTTCAGTTAATGTGTAAGTTTCTCCAGCAGTTAAGTTTTTGATCATATGAGGTTGTTTTCCTGAAGTCCATTCATCAATGACTTTACCATCTTTATCGGTCACTTTAAGTTTAGCACCTTCAAGTTCCTTCTTGGTTGTAATATCTTGTTTGCTGATTTCGATTTTTGTATCTTCATCAGTTATAGATAATGATGTATCTTTTCCTTCTTCAGCAGTGAATGTTTCTGTTTTGAAAGTAGCGTATCCATTAGGAGTTTTTGTTTCTTTCAATACATATTCTTCTCCTGCTTCAAGTCCAGAAATCATATGTCTTGTTTCATTACCTTGTAAATCAATGTTTGTATAAGTTGTTTCACCATCTTTTACAAACATGACAGTATAATCGTCTTTACCTTTGTTTTTAGCAATGCTGTATTGAACTGTTGAATCTTCATCATCAACATACATACCTTCAGCTTTACCAGTTTCTTTTAATTGAGCTTTCATTTCATTAGTAACATCAAAGATATGTTGTCCTGAAATCCATTTGTCAATAATATTTTTAGTCTTATTAGAAGTGACTGTCATTTCAGCACCTTTTAATAAGTTACCTTTTTCATCAACTTTAGAAACTTCATTGATTGTATCAATCATTTCTACTTGTTGATTTTCTTTTTCATATGAAACTTCAAATTCAATGTCATTTGCTAGATTTAATCCTGTTGGAGCTAGATCTTCATGAAGAGTATATTTTTTACCTTCAACAAGTCCAGTAGCATAATGTACTTTACCTTCTGAAGTCCATTCATCAACGATATTTCCGTCTTCATCAAGAATTTGCATTAACGCTCCTGTCACTTCTTGACCACCAACAGTTAATTTTGAAATCTTAACTTGTTTGTCCTTCATGTTGACTTTTTCATTTACTTTTTCTTTTGAAACAGTAAATTCAATATCAGTTGATTTTACATATTCTTCAGGTGAAACAGTTTCAGAAAGGATATATGTTCTTCCTTCTTCTAATCCATTGATAAAATGAGAATCTTTTCCAGAAGTCCATTTGTCTACGACTTTTCCTGTTACTTTATCAGTAACAGTGATTTCAGCACCTTCAACTTCTTTTTCACCTGTAACATCTGTTTTAGTAAATGATACTTGTTTGTCTTTCATTGTAACTGTTTCAAGTTCACTTGAATTTTTAACAGTAAACTTGATGTCTGTAGCTTTTACATAGTCTTTAGCTGTTACAGTTTCAGATAATGTATAAGTTTTACCAACAACTAATCCTTCAATAGAGTGTACTTTATCAGTAGAAGTCCATTGATCTACTACATTTCCATCTTCATCTGTAATTGTTAATTGAGCACCTTCAACTTCCTTGTCTCCAGTAACATCAGTTTTATTAAATTCAAAGTCAGTTGTTAAGTTTTCCACATCGAATGATTTGATGTAAGTTTTTGTTGTGTAATCAGATTGTTTAAATACAGCATCATATTTTGTTGTATCTAATACGCATCCATCTAAAGTTTTAACTTCTTTTAAGTAGTATTGAGCTTCTCCAACTCCCATAGGAAGATTAGAAATATCTAAATGTCCATCAGTTGATAAAGCATAGACACCGTTTCCTACTTCAGTACCAGAATTAACGATTGCTCCAGAATTTTCTGTTGTAATGACATCATCTTTAGCAAACATCAAGCTTCCATCAACTGGACTATAAATGTTTTCTTTTGCCTTTAAAACGAATTGGATTTTTGATAGATCAGATCTATCAACTAAATCAACATCAGTATCTAAATCAGCAACTGTCTTATTTAATTTGATTTGAGCTTTTGGTTGTTCATCACGAACTTTTACAGTATAGATTGGATCACCATCTTCATCTTTTGTATAGTCTAATAAACCGCTCATTTCAAATGATTGAGTTTTTCCAAGACCGATAAATCCTGTTGGAACTTTAACTTCTTCTAAATGATATTTTCCAGCAAAGAATTGAAGTGGTAAGAACACTTCACCTTTTTCATCATCATCATTTGTGTATTCAGTTTTAACTACGACAACATTATCACTGTTTGTAGTGAAAGTATCATATTTCTTTCCACCAACTTTTTGTGTAATGTATTCTCCTTTTTTGTAGACAATATTTCCACCATCTAAAATATCTTCATCCGCAACAATTTTAAATGATGCTGAATTTAATGACACAGTTTTACCTGTTTCTTCATCTTGTTTAACTAATTTAAGTTGTGTTTCTACTGGTCGGTTATTTAAAATTACCTTTTTGACTTTATCAGCATCATTCTTAATTTCACTTGTATCTTTTGTTACTGAAACAAAGAAATCAGGATTTGTGTAAAAATCTTTAGGTGTTTTTGTTTCTCTTACAATATATTGTCCGTATGGAAGATCTTTAGTTATAGCCCATCCATCTTCTCCAGTTGTGATAACGTCATAAGTAGTTGCATTATCCCAACCTACGTGATCTACCTCAGACTTCAACTTCCAAGTAAATTCTGCTCCTTGAAGTCCTTTGACTACTTCAGACATTCCGTTTCTGTAGCCTGACTTAAAAATCTGAATTTGTTGTTTTTTAACTTTTTCAGTAACAACCAATTCATTAGCATCATTACCAAATTGTAATTTAGCTCCTTTAAATTCTTTTGTAACTTGTGCTACGTAGTTACTGTCTTCTACAGTAGAAGTAGTTCCTGTAGCTGTATCAGTTACATTTAGAGTATTTCCTTTTAGCAAGTACCCAGTAGGTGCTTTAGTTTCTTCAATGGAAATTGTTCCAAGTGGTAAAGTGACCGCACCATTTTCATCTAAATAAAAATCATCACCTGATACTTTATAAAAGTCATTTAGATTGGTAATATAATATGTTTTTCCAGCAATTTCACGTTTTTTTGTTTGAATCACCCATGTTCTAGTTGCTTTTTCAGGTAGATTATCCTTTGTATAGTAACCGTCATAATATTTAACAGTAAACTCAGCACCTTCAAGAGTAGCATCACCTTGTGGCATTCCTAATGTTTCAGCATCATTTTTGACGATTTCAATACCAATTGGGTCATTTCCTGGTGTTTCATTAGAATTTGCTCTAACTGTTTGATCCTTGACAATCGTAACGTTGTACGTATTTTCGTCAAGATCATATCCAGTAGAAGCTGTAATTTCTTTTACTGTATAATTTCCTACAGGTAAGATAGATGATTTTGCATATCCATTTTTATCAGTAGTAATTGTATCTACTTGAACACCGTCACTGTAGATACCATAAACAGCACCTTCTAACGAATAACATCCATTATTGTTTGTAATGTTTTCATTTCCTGATTTTTTTACTAGATCGATCCAACCAAAATCAAGCCAGTCAACACTGTATCTTAATGAATCAACAGATTCTTGAGTCCATGATCCATGAGTTTGGTTTGAACCATTTCCATCAGAAATTGCCAATGCACAGAATTTTCCTTTTGCTGAACTGTTCAATGTTCCGCTGGTATAATCTGTTGGACTGTTTTCTAATGGTGCAGTTAGATAGAATGATTGACCACCCCATACAGTTGCAGTTCCACCAGTTTGTTGAGCTGAAGAACCAGCAATATGAATAGTCACATTACTTTGTAACGGCAACTGAACTGTTTCATTTGATGAAGCATTAAATGAGACAGTATTTGTAGTTTGAATCATATTTGCTTTATCGAATGTAGCTTTTAATGATGCAGTATCTCCAGTTGAGAAGTTTGCTCCATTAGATGGATCAGGCAATCCTTCAACGTATTGCCATGTAGACTTTAATCCAATACCTGCTCTTTCAAGATCATCAATATTCGCACCGCACATGTCACCACTATAAGCTAAACTTAATAAAACATGTGTATATAAATACCCTGTTTCTGCTTCATTAAGTCCATCATCTTTTAAAGCTTGACCTTTGAAAAGACATTGTGCTGGGCCACCAAAACCATAATATAAGAATTTTCTTACCATGACATTATTATTAATGACATTGGCAGCATAATTTCCTGAAGATGGTGTACGTTTACTTGCTTCCAAACAATATGACCACTGACCATTGTACTTACACATGTAAGTAGACCATTGCTTAGTGATCTGTGGACATTTACGTTTCCACCATTCAGGATAAGTTATAGATTTAATACGAGTAAATTCATGTGGAATCCCGCTGTCCCAAGCTTCTACTGTATTTGTGTTTCCTGCAGTAAAACACATAGACAGTACCATTCCTAGAACAACGAAAATTTTGGTTACTTTATTTAACCATTTCTTAAACTTCATTTTTCTTTCTCCCTTTCCGAATAATATTTATTTAAAAATTCTTTTTGTTTAAACAAAAAGATGGAACTTGTTCCATCATCCTTCAGATGCAAGTTTATAACATCTGTATACTTCTATGAGACAGGTTTTATATTTGACGAACCAAAAGACCTTTGACAATAAAAAAAGACAATCTTTCGATTGCCTTATGGGTGAAACACCCATTTTTGCTTATGAATTTTTATCATTTTAATTTGTTTCCTTTCCTTACAGCTTTTATAATGATCAGTAATTTTTACTTTTTAAATTAAAAAGATGAAATGGGAGAAAGTATTGATAATTCAAGGATTTTCTGCGTTTGAAAGGTTTTAAAAGACCGTTTAAAACAATAAAATTTAAAAGCAATTATAAAAGTGGAAAATGGAAACTTAATGGGAACCAGTTAATGGGAACAAAAAAAAGAGCCGGTCAGTTTTTGTGACGTGGCTCTTTTTTGTTGCTGGTAGGCAGTCCAGCAAGGTGGTAAATGCAATAAGAATATATCATAATATAGAGAAATGGTCAACGATACTCAAATGAGGACTAATGATCTTCGGACAAGGATTTTAGATAAAATTCAGCAGCCTTTCCCAGAACAATAGTCTTTTCTATTTCGGAAAGTGAAGAAAAGTATTTCAGAAGTTGCTGTGTAGATGTGTCATTGACTCCAAGGTCTGTTTGGCTGCACACATCTTTACCGGTAAGTAAAAAGTCAGAGGTGACACCGAAGTATGCTGAAATAGTAGGAATTAGTGACGCTGGTGGATCAGTTTTTCTGCTTTTCCAGCCACTGACGGTCTGTTTTGGAATACCTGTTGATTCACAAAAGTCCTTCTGAGAAACTTTTTTCTCATCTAATAATTTAAAAAAGCGTTCATTTATAGTCATAATTCCTCCAATAATCCTCACATGAATATATAAAATCCTCAAATGTAATTGACAAATCCTCAAACGAGGATTATTATAATAATGTATCAATCATACAAGACCGATTATAGCACAGAATCCGATAACGGAATAGGTTATTTTGTATCGCTGATACAGAATTTTATAACGAAATACGTTAGGAGGGCAGGCAGAATGAAGAACAGAAAAGTACGAAATTTCGCTGAGTTTGCCTTATGGACAAAAACCAGGATGCTGGAAAAGGGTATCAGCCAGAGAGAACTGGCCGCAGGAATGGGAACACATCAGGCCAGGATCAGTGAGGCTATCACAGGAAAGCCATCGGGAAAGAAGTTTATCATTCCGCTGATCCAGGAGCTGGGCGGGAACATGGATGATTTTAAAGACTTTTTAAAAGCCATTTAAGGAAAAGTCGAAACCGGCGAAGGCCGGTCATGCAGGGATGGCCTCCTGCATCTGATGAGGACAGGCTGAAAAGGTGGTGGAAATGTATGGCACAGATGCTGACAGCGAAGCAGGTTGCAGAGGTAAAAGGCTGCAGTCCACGTTATATTAAAAAAATTATACAAGATGGAAAATTAAAAGCAGTTGAAACTGTTAATAGCAGAAATCGGAAAACTTACCTGGTACCGCTGGATGCGTTGGATGAAGAACTGCAGCACAAGTTTTACCAGATGATCTCCGAAAATCCGCCAGAAAATATCACTCAGCCGGATCAAGAGCCTGTTCAGGCGAAGACGGCAATCGATGAGTTTACAGAGGATGAACGGAAAGAGATTGATTTCTGGATCGACCTCACAAAGAGGTGGCAGTCATATAGAAAGATGCCGGGAGTTACATCCCTGGCTGAAGTAGATAAAAAGTTTGTAACGCTCTGCAGCCTGGAATATCCAGAGCGGAGCATATCAGTAGATACGCTTT